>Ga0208643_1001200_pt1 | contig 15160 bp, 14 predicted proteins | sample VirMetDEL_Nov_12_FD_184516 | JGI IMG/M metagenome (GOLD analysis project Ga0208643, IMG submission 184516) | Aqueous microbial communities from the Delaware River and Bay under freshwater to marine salinity gradient to study organic matter... | ecosystem: Environmental > Aquatic > Marine >... | reverse complement strand
TATTTGTAACGTTGCGGGTTCTTCATTAGTACGTGAATCAGATTTGGCCTTTATGACCAAAGCCGGCGCTGAAATTGGCGTAGCTTCTACTAAAGCCTTCACAACGCAACTTGTTGGTTTATTAATGATGACCTTAGCTATTGGTCAACATCATGGTATGTCACAAGAAAAACAAGATGAAATTGCAAAATCTTTAATGGCCTTACCTAACAAGCTTGAAGAAGTATTAGCGCTTGCCGGTTCTATTGAAGACTTAGCAGAAGACTTTGCTGATAAACAGCATGCATTGTTCTTAGGCCGTGGCGATCAGTACCCTATCGCAATGGAAGGTGCATTGAAGTTAAAAGAAATTTCATATATTCATGCTGAAGCCTATGCCGCAGGTGAACTTAAACATGGTCCATTAGCATTAATTGATGCTGAAATGCCGGTTATTGTTGTGGCACCAAAAAATGATTTAATTGAAAAGTTAAAATCAAATGTTGAAGAAGTACGTGCTCGTGGTGGCTTAATGTATGTATTTGCTGATGCCAGCGCTAACTTTAGCAGTGATGACACCATGAAGGTTATCAATGTTCCTCATTGTGACGATATCATTGCACCCATTGTATATACCTTACCGCTACAATTATTGTCTTACTATGTGGCAATAATTAAAGGGACGGATGTTGATCAACCGCGCAACTTGGCGAAGTCAGTTACGGTTGAATAATTTACCGATAGAAATTTTTAATTGTTGTGGGAGAGTAATAAAGTATCATACTAAAACCGTCTAAACTATGCTTGATTTATGAGCATAAACAGGACGGTTTTTTTATGGCATCGAGAAAACTCGGACGCTAAAAATAATAAATGGATTAAAGAAGGTCGTGGTTCTGGTCAAAACTCAGAATATAAACCTTGGATCACTGTTAGGGATTTACCTTCTGATGGTCGAGTTCATCGTGTTTTTGGTCATAAATCACAACGTACTCATCACCTACTTTCAGATCTTGAGCTAGCCGTATTTTTATTGCTTGAATGGCATCAAGACGTTATACAAATTCGTGAACAATTCCCATTAGAAATAAAAACCACCTCTCAAATTGCTCAAGAAGCAGGTATTTTCCATCCTAGTCAGTCTGGCGTGAAACAATATATGTCATCAGACTTTCTTGTTAGCACCCACGACAAACAACAACCTAAATTTGTTCTTCAGGCTAAATATGCTGAAGCTTTAGATGATGCTAGAACTACTGAAAAGCTTGAGCTAGAAAGGCGGTATTGGAAGTTAAAAGAAGTACCTTGGTATTTGATCACCGAACAGGATATTCCTCAAGTCATTATTAAAAATATAAAATGGCTTTATCCAGCTCAACGAGATGAAATTGATATGGAGCTGCTATTACAGCGTATTGATTATTATGAACATCATTTTTCCCTAAGCCCCAACAAGAATGTTATCGATATTTGTAAGAGCTTAGATATGGCATATGAACTCCAAGTTGGAGAATCCCTAGCAGAAGTTAGGCATTTATTGGCAACTAGATGTTTTACATTCGATATTTTTATCCTAGCGTCAAAATTAAAAGCTAATCAATTGAAAAAAGGAACAGCGGAGCTGTTACAGGAGGCATACCGTGTTTCAAATCAATGAAGTAATTAAATATAACGAAGCGCCTTTCAGAGTTTTAATGTTGATGCCCGATCACCTGATATGGATAGCATTAGATGATCCATCTGCATTCCCTCAGTTGGAGAGCAAAAAGGAATTAGAAATAGCTATGGATGAAGAGGTATTAACAAGAATAGAAGACCCACATGCAGAGTTAGCTTTTCAAACACCGGAAGAAGGTACAACAGCAAAAACAAAACGAGATAATAATTATCAGCTGATAAAGCCCTTGTTGGAATCGTCGGAGTTTTATTTAGCTAAGTCACGATCTGCGATTATTAATCAAATTATTGAAAAGCAAGGTTCAACAAAACAAACACTTTATCGATTAGCTCGCCGTTATTGGCAGCGTGGGCAAACAGCCAATGCACTACTGCCGGATTACAGAAACTCAGGGGCAAAAGGAAAAAAGCGTATAGCTAAGGATAAAAAGCTTGGTCGTCCAAGGGTGTATATGCCAATGTGGGCTGATTAATATGCTTACTACAAAGATCAACAGCCCCCTAAGAATCTAAAGTATTTTTGACATACTTAGGGGGCATTTGAAGACCATAAGGCAGTGATTGTGAAACAGTTTAATAATTGAAAAAGAATTGTAAACACCAAAAGCTAGATTGATTAGCTAGCTTTATTGATACGGGTCATGGTAAATCTACAGGAGTTGTATATACCCAATCTCGCCCTTTTACAGGGGTGTGACAGCTAATACATGATTGGTTTAAATCATTTTCATCTCCATAAGGAATTTGAGACTTTCCTAGCCATCGAGCCCAGCCCCAACCAGTCCCATTATCTTTGAACTTTTTAGTATCTTTATACATAAATTCAGCATGGATAAACTCATCAGGGGCTATTGCCGTAGGCCAGTTTTTCTCGGTGGTTTGTTTCCAAACTAGCTTTCCGAGTATCGTGCCATCAGGCCAAGGGTTTGTTTGGTTAGAACGAGAAGCCTTTATTGCAATATCATTTCCTAAAATAATCCTTATTGATTTGTGGTCTATACGATGAGAAGCTGAAATAACTTTCCAATCTTTATACTGTTCTGGTAATTTTAGTCCCTCCAAGTTTGGTTTTACTTCGGTTTTATGATTATCTGCAAATGATATTGCAGAAGATAAAGATAAAAGAATAAATGATATGTATCTAGCTTTCATTAGTTGTCCTTTTGTAAAGTAATAATTAAGTTGAATGGTTTCATTTAATGAATTAGGCCAACTTTATCGTAATGGTATTGATTGTGATGCGATGAATGTTTTCCTTTCATTGTTACAAAGGCGTCAATAGTGTCAATTTTATTCCCCTGATAGATAAATTATTTTTTACAGGAATAAAAACAACTCTGGTGACGCCTTTGATTGTGCTAATTTTTTTAATTTAATTTAATTGTAGCCATAATATGAATAATAGTGATGAAATAAGAAAACGTTTTTGGTTGTTAGTAGAGCCTTGGAGTCACCGTTTAGTTAATATCGCCCTGCATCATTGTGGTGACAAAAATTTAGCACAGGATTGGAGCCAAGAAACATTACTTCGAGCTTGGAAAGATTTTAAACAATTGGAAGATCCGACGTTAATTTATGCTTGGCTATTAAAAATATTAAATCGAGTAATTGCTGATGATCAACGTCGTAGCATTCGGCGAAATAACATATCTCCTGTTATATCTGTTGATGATGAATATTTTAATGCGCAATCTTGCTCTACTCCAGGGCCTTTTGCTCAATTAATGACAAATCAAAGTAATAACCAACTGAAAGCAGCTATATTAAAGCTCCCAGAAGAATTTAGATCTACTATTTTGTTAAGAGATATTGAAGGAATGAACTATACAGATATTGCTAGTATTCTCGAAATAGCAAAAGGCACGGTAATGAGTCGGTTGTCACGTGGGCGACGGCTACTATCGAGCTATATAATTGAATTAAATGCAAATACCAAAAAAAATGATATTAGAGAACTAAAAAAATTATGATAGAAAATGAAAGTATTAGCACAATGAGCAAACCAATAACTAAAGAAAAGGATTGGGCAAAGTTACATATTAAGTTACAAGGTTTACTTGCAGGTTATTTAGATGGAGAGCTAACAGAACAAGAGAACTCTATAATTGAAGCGCACCTCATAGGTTGCCAAGATTGTCGCAATGATTTAGAGCGCCAAAAAATACTTGTGCATCATATGAAACAAATACCAATTGAAACCTTACCGATTGATATATGTGAAAAAATACAATTAGATGTTTTAAAAGAAAATAAAATCAAAGAAAAAGAGCCCAAAATATTTATTTCATTAAAAACTAAAATACAAAATCAAATAATAATTCTTTTCAAATTTTTATTTTCCAAACAAACTCTCACGTTAGCTAGCGGATGGGTGGTTGCTATACTAATAGCCTACTTTCCTTTTAGTACTATCAATCAAGTGGACCAAGAAGTTAGCAGTATTCCAATGATTAATGACGCTTTAGAGCAATATGAACAATTGCAAAATAAAGATATGCCGACTACTTTAATCGATATTCAGACACCTGCTAAATGGAAGAACTCCAGGAAACTGGCTAGCTGGATGACAGAAATAGGTGGCTCACCCGCCCAAGCTTTTGCGGTGCGATATAAAAATCATGTTATTTTACAATATAAGATTGATCAAACCGTTTTTTTTAGAAATGCAAAAGTTAGGCAGGCTATTGCTAAAAATGGTTGGTATCAAGATCAAAACTCTGTAGCAGATATTCTCCTATTGCCACAAGATAATTCAGGTTTGATTATAGTAGGGCCAAAGCATTTCTTACCTAAGAAAGAGCTTATTAGTGTAAGTTCAATCTAACAGTATACTCTGTGAAAATGTTTTAAATTAAATTGTTAGACTAGAGCAAAAAGTTTTTATGATTAATTTTTATAGCTAAAAATATCTTTATCTCTGCAACTTTTATAATTCCCTCGCGTAGTACTTCTAGAAGACTTTATAACTTTTGGAAGAAATTCATGAAAAAATTATCAACAATACGGTTTAACAAACGTCAAAAAACAGATATTAAGTTAGCTATATTAGCTATGGTAGGTTTATCTATTTTAAGTGCATGTGGTGGGAGTTCTGATTCTGCATATACTCCAACTCCAACTCCAACTCCAACTCCAACTCCAACGGCATCATTTCCGGTACAAGTAGCTGCACCGAATGTTAATGTAATTAATGATAACGGTTCATTGATTATCGCCGAGTCAGGTTTGTCACTCTATACTTTTGATAATGATTCTATCGGAACGTCTAACTGTGAAGGTTCACCTGACGATACTGAGACTTGTGCCGGTAAATGGCCGCCTTTGTTAGCTGGTGATGGCGCTGTAGCAACAGAATCTTTAACTATCATCACTCGTAGTAGTGGAGATAAACAATGGGCATTAGGAGGTATGCCTTTATATCATTGGTTCCAAGATTTTTCACAGGGAGATATAAATGGAGATGGCGTAAATGATGTTTGGCATCTAGCTCGACCTACACCATTAACTACTACCAACATGAGTGTTAGTACTTATGTTGGTAATGAAACTATTTTATCAGCCAGTGACAATTCGGGCGTGTTGGAAGCAATGCGCATAGATAAAGAAGGCTTTACTTTATATACTTTTGATAAAGATCCAATAGATAACTCAGCATGTACAGAAGATTGCATTAACATTTGGCCACCATTATTAGCTGATACCGGTGCAACTCCCACCCCCCCATTAAGCCTGATTAATGTAGATGATGATAATATGCAATGGGCGTATAAAGGAAAACCTCTATATTTTTTTAAAAATGATATTGCAGCTGGTGATATGAACGGAGATGAAGTTAAAAATGTTTGGCATATTGCAACTCAAGAGCCAGCTATTCAGCGTACTAGCGAGCACGGTCGTTATTTAACAGCAACAGGTAAAGTCAATGTTTTACTACCAAATGAAGGCAGTACAACAGAATTTAGTGTAAGTAGTGTAGATAAAGATGGTTTTAGCTTATATGTGTTTGACAATGACTCAGAAGAACTATCTAACTGTATAGAGCAGTGCTTAGAAATTTGGCCAGCATTCGTACCAAATGAAGAAGATGTTGATATTGGTTCTTTTACTATTTTCGAACGAAATGATGGCACTAAGCAATGGGCACATAACGGTATGCCAATTTATTTCTTCAAAAACGATATCTTACGTAGTGATATAAATGGCGATGGTGTTAATGGTGTTTGGCATTTAATTGAACCTAGTATCACAACAGCTTTTAAACAAAAAATTAATGCTCTAGGTGCAACAATAACTACGAATGGTTTAGTGCATATTATGTTACGTGATCCAGGTACGATGGAGTTTATAGATGAAGTCCAAGATAAGTCAAATTTTTCCCTATATACTTTTGACAATGATAACGTAGGGACAAGCAACTGTGAAGATGAGTGTTTAGATATTTGGCCGCCATTACTTGCAGATGAAAATGATATTCCAGTTAAACCTTATTCAATAATAACTCGTAGTAATGGGATGAATCAGTGGGCGATTAATGGTATGCCACTATATTTCTTTACTCCTGATTTAACCTCAGAAGATGCTAACGGTGAAAATGTTAAAACGGTCTGGCATGTAGCCAGACCTGCCCCAGTTAAAGTTGATGAACACGCCTCTGAAGGTTCTTTATTCGTAGCTCATGGAAATATTTTAGATAGCCAAGGTAAAACAAGTGAAGAATTAAAAGGTTTAACACTTTATACCTTTGACAGTGATATTAAAGATTCAGGTGTCAGCGTGTGTTTTGATGGTTGTGCAGTAACGTGGCCTCCACTATACGCAACATCAGATGATCAAGCTTTTGGTGATTTCACTATTATTCCTCGCTCAGAAAACAATACCACAACACTTCAATGGGTTTATAAAGGCCTACCTCTATACTTTTATGTGGCTGATCGTGAGATAGGTGACACAAATGGTGATTACCCTAGCTGGACAATAGCACGCCCTTAAAACACGATACTAAATCGTAGATGAGCTTTAACTGATAATTAAAGCTCTCTTTAAATTTTACATTATTGGAAATGTGCCACGGAAATACTTATGAACACCTTTAATTTATTCATCACTCTCGGTTGTTTGAGTTTTGTTTTGACTGCTTGTAACGCAGGTAATGGCGATGGCTTGGATGAAAAAGGCCGACCTATTGATGAAATAGGCGATGTAACCGATTTGCCTGATCCCGTTCTTGATTCGATCGAGCCAACTTTGTCATCAATTCAAGAAAAAATATTTACACCAATTTGCGCTTCTTGCCATGGCGGAGCTAATCCAGCTGCTGGGCAAGATTTGTCTTCGGTTGAAGATAGTATTGCTAACTTGATTAATATTACTTCATCTAATTCTTTGTTTAAGCGAGTTTTACCCGGTTCAGCAGAGGAAAGTTACTTATATTTAAAAATAACAGGTGACAGTAGATCTGGATCCCGTATGCCGCTGGGACAACCAGCGTTAAATAAAGAGCAAATCTTTGCAATTAAAAATTGGATAGAAGATGGTGCTATGGTTCCTGAAGGTTCGAGAGTTTCTGCACAAATCAGTCGGGTAAGTTTAAAGCCAATTGAGTCAAACAAACAAAATACCAATCAATATCTGGTAAGAGATATGGATTATATTTGGCGGCAAAATGAGCCACTTATTGTTGTATTTTGGTTTAACAAACCTATGGATTTTGAACTCTTAACACCGGAACAAGTGTTACTTACAGTATATGATTCTGAAAAAAACAACAGTAGGTTATTTGACAGTGGTAATGTATCAATAAACATTGTTAACGATCACATACTACAGCTATCCATACCAGAAGCACCACAAAATATGTCCCATATTAATATTCAATTAAACAAAAGTAGCATATCAACAATATTAACAAATTTAGGACAGCAACTTGATGGTGATTTCGATGATTTAGACGGTGGAGTATTTAGTTATGACATTCATTTTTAATGCGGGTTATGTAAATTTAATGAAAACTAATCAATATGTAAAACTTATCAAGTTATTAGTTATTTCTATATTCTTTATGCTTAATATAAATAATTTAGCGGTAGCAGAACCATACCTTGCTATTAAAAATAATCTTAAATGCGCAGCCTGTCATGTCAACCCAAATGGTGGTGGATTACGTACCGAGTTTGGAAAAATTTATGGACAAAGCATCTTACCAACTAAAGCCAATAACTTTGATAGTGCTAAGTTAGCTAGGTTAACGCAGTATTTATCAATAGGTGCTGATGCAAGATTTAACGCTAACCTTCAAAAAACAGAAGAAAAGAAAGATAGCACGAGCCAAAGCTTTGAGGTTTCTAGCGCGCAATTGTATATTAATATTAAAGTACCTAATTCAGGATTGTCATTTTATATTGATCAACAAATGGCTCCTGGCAGTGCAATTAATCGTGAAGCCATTGTTAAGTATGATTTTAAAGGGGGAGACTTTATTAAAGCAGGTAAATTATTTTTACCTTTTGGGCTACGCATTGAAGATGACTCTGCTTTTATCCGACAAGTAACCGGAATGAATTTTGATAACAGTGATAACGGTGTTGAATATGGTTTAAATAAGGGAAATACTTCTGTTAATTTTTTTGTCGCTAACGGTACAAGTCAATTATCGAATGATGATGATAGTTTTTTATACGGTATAAGAGCTGAACATTTATTCTCTACTTATCGTGTAGGTGCCAGTGCAGTACTAAATGATGGTGATCAACAAGTTCAAATACTGAACTTGTATGGGGGTAAGCAATGGAAAGACTTTACATTTCTAGCTGAGGTGGACTATCTGATTTTAGAAGCTGCGAATGACATTAACCAACAAGATATTAAACAACTAGCAACTTTAGCTGAAATTAATTATCAATGGCAACAAGGCTGGAATTTTAAATTAACTGCAGAGTACTTTGATCCTGACCAAGATGTGAATGAAGATGAGCAAACTCGATATTCTTTTATAGGTGAATATACGCCCATATCCAATGTACAGTTACGTTTTGGTGCTAGAGTAAAACAAGATATCCCACAAAAATTGCAGCAAAACTATGATACGGTATTTTTTCAAAGCCATTTCTATTTTTAATACTAATTGTTCAGGTCATAAAGAATTTAAATGCAACATTTAATAAATAAAACCAAGGAAATTTCGTCTAATCATTCACGCTTGAATGATGAGTTAGCGAACTTACTTGCTAAGTGCCAGATTGGAGATAAGCAAGCATTTTCATTGTTATACCAAACAACGGCTAGTCGTCTTAATGGTATTGCTTATCGTATTACTCGAAATGTTGATACTGCTAATGAAGTATTGCAAGAAGCATTTATTCAAATTTGGAAAAATAGTGAACAATATCAGCTTCATAAAAGTGAGCCATTTACATGGCTTGCTTCTATTGTTCGTTATCGTGCTTATGACCGATTACGCTATGATAAAAATAGAGCTCATAATAATATGGTAGAGTTTGATGAGAATGATATTTTCGAAGAGCACTTTAATGAAATTAATCATTACACTCAACTGCTTGCTGTAAATGAAGATAAGGCGCTTAATAATTGTTTAAGCCTATTAGAAAAAAAGCAAAGTCAATCGATTTTGATGGCTTATATATACGGCTATAGCCGAGAAGATATTTCAAATTATTTTGATAAACCCGTTAATACGATTAAGTCCTGGATTCGTAGAGGCCTAGGGAAATTAAAATTGTGTCTGAGCAATTAAATAGTATGAATAGTAAAGCAACTAGATATCACCAAGCTCATGTGGTTGAACATCTTGCAAGCCAGTTTGTCTTAGGTATGCTTAGCCGTCGTGTGCATCAGCGTGTTGCTAAGCTAAGTAAGAGTAATATTTTACTAGAGCAACGGATAAATTTTTGGCAACAAAAATTTATTAGCATCGATCAATGTACAACAAAATTGCCACCAAGCGAGAAAACTTGGTCTATGATCGAAGGCAATTTAGATTTTGATAACGTGACTAAAAAGCAGAAAAAAGGTAATGTATCTATTAAGTTTTATCGTTGGTTAATGGAATTCTTAAATCCAACTAAAAATACATTAACGATAGCTTCTTCATTTGTTGCTGTAATGTTCGCTATTTTAGTTGTTGTTAATCCTATGGCAGAAAAATCAAATACTTTAAGTTACGTTGCGGTGCTAACAGAGCAAAGTGGACAAGCGCATCTTGTTGCTAGCACTTATGGTGAATCACAAAAGCTTATTGTTAGTATTGTAAATACACCAAATATCGCTATTGATAAAAGTCTTGAGTTATGGGTTATTTCTAAGACTGATGGTGAAGCACGTAGTTTTGGTGTTATTACCAATGGTGAAACACTGATGGAGCATCAGTTAACGAATGCTCAATGGCGTTTAATTAAGGACTCTCAATCATTGATTGTTACGATTGAGGAATCTGGCGGCTCTGCTATCGGGGAACCAAGTACACAAGTTGTATCTCGAGGTTTATGTGTGCGTTTGCAAGAATGGAATAAAAATGCTTAAAGTCTTAAGTAGCAAGCTAGGCAAGAGGTTAGTTATTGTTTCTATTAGCTTTGTATCTGTTAATGATTATACTTACGCAGAGAGTAATAGCTATTTTAATGATTTTATTAGCAAATTTGAAGTTGGTATGCGAACTCGCTACCAATCTGTTAATGATAATTTGCTAGGAGATGCTTCTGCATTCACGACACGGATGAGTGTTACAGCAAACTTTTCATTGGCGGACTCTTGGCAGCTATCTATTCAACCTAATTATGTTTATGCCTTCAATAAGGGAGATTATAATTCTGTTACGGTAAAACAATACACGTCTCCAATTCCTGATCCACAAGGTCTAAACCTAAATAAAATATTTTTAGATTACTCAAGTAATAATGATTGGAAAGTTCGGCTAGGGCGACAAAAATTAGCATTTGATAATGAGCGAATGGTTGGTGCTATTGAAATATGGCAAACACCGCAACATTTTGATGCTATAAAATTTGATTATAACGATCAAATTAATTGGCATGTTCAGTATGTTTATGCCAATAAAGTACATAGAATTTTTGGTAGAAATTCGACTTCAGCATTAGTAAAAAACGATGTTCGTTATGGAATTTTTAGTCAGAGACCTGCGGATGAATTAGGTAAACATAAACTTTCTGCTCATCTAATTAATGTGGCTTACAAAACAGAAAATGATTTATCTTTAGTAGGTTATGGGTATTTGTTAGAAAACGCAGACCAAGCATTGTTTTCGAGTAATACAATAGGTGTGCGTATTAATGATGAAATGAAACCCACAAGAATAAAATATAGCTATAGCGTTGAGTTTGCTTTGCAACAAGCAGCTTATAATAACCCTAGAGATTACCAAACTTGGTATAGTTTGTTTGAAGCAAGCGCACAATATAAAAGCCACATTTTTAAACTAAGCCAAGAGGTTTTCAGCGAGGATAATGTTCAAGGCTTTACTACACCTCTTGGAACAAACCATAAGTTTCAAGGTTGGGCTGATGTATTTACAAGTTACAGTACACAAAAAGGCTTACGTGATCAGTATTTTACTTATAGAGGACGCTATAAAAAAATACGTTGGAAAATGGTATATCATAATTTTATTAACTATCAAAATAGTAATAAAATAGGTAACGAATTTGATCTAGAGCTAGCTTATAGAGCTGATCGAAAATGGGAGTTTAAATTAGTTTTTGCTAATTATAAAACAAAAAATGAATCTCAATCTTTTCAAAAAGAGAATAATGATCTTAGCACTTGGTTTGCATCAGTATCTTACAATATTTAATTTACTCAACGCTACTTCCAATCATCAGCGTTGCCATCATGAATAATATTAATACCTTCTAATTTATCATACCGATCATAAACCTCATCAGGCATAGGGTTTTGTTTGAGTTCAATCAACTTTAGTTTCGGTAGCACAGATATGACTAAATCTTTTAGCTTATTATTAAAGAAGTAGGCTTTTTCTAAGGATACAAGCGGTGAGATGTCTAATGAAGATAGCTTATTATGGGTTAACCTTATTTTTTTAAGGTTAATTAAACCGGTAAAGTTTATTGTGGTTAAGTTATTTTTGAATAAATATAAAGTTTTTAACTTTGTTAGACCTGTTAGTTTAATGGTTTGAAGTTTGTTATTTGCTAAATTGACATACTCAAGTTGACTAAAATGGCGTAAATCAACGTACGTTAAATTATTATTATATAGTGATATACTTTTTAAATTAATTAAGGACTTTAAGCCTTTCAGCGTACTAATATTCATACCATGACATTTTAAGTAATTAATATCACTTATAGTTGACCATTTATGTTTTTCCCCTTGTTGTTTGATACATGCGAGTAGTGATTCGTCAGCTATTTTTAGTTGTGATAATTCTGACGCCGCCACTGTACATAATTGTGTCAAACAAAGTAGAATCACAACAAAAACCAGACGAAATAAGTTTAATAAAAACAAAATATATAAGCCTTTGAAGTGAATACCTAGTTAATATCGGGTAAATATAAAATACATAAGACATGGATGCAATTTTAAAATATTAAAAAACAGCGTATTGATTGAAAAAGCATTGGATATGGCATTCTAAACAGCAAGATTATCAAACTTCACTGCTTTAGGAAAAATCGAAATGGTCTAATATCACCGGATCGAAGAGTCGCTTATTGGTGTAGTTTAACATTAACCTACTACCCTAATATAGTATGAAACTTTATTACTTAGTTTTTGTGCTTATTGGAATTAATAAAGATTTCAGTATGAAACTTTATTAACTACTTCCAGTTTACATTTACGAGTGAATGGTGGCTGTAGTCCAATTTAGTATGATACTTTATTACTCTCCCACAATTGTGGGTTCTAAATAAAGATGGAAACAAACGAATAAAGTTGGAACCACCTCTGCGTTAATTAAAGCGACTTACTCTATTGGGTAGTCGCTTTTTTGTTTTTTGAAAATTTCAATATATCTGGCTCGACATTAAAGCCTGGTGAGTGATGGCTTTATAATGTCAGCAGCACGCTTTGTAGCCATATCTGCACTAATACGGATAATACTACAGGCATAGTCTGTAAATATTTCACTTTGGCTTACATAGCTGTTATCGTATGAAAAAGTATATTTAAAAATGCTCTTTATTATCAATATTTTATCTTTGGTTTTTTTGTTGGCACGAATAACGCATTCAGTTAGTTGTAGTTTGAAACTAAATGAACTGAGGGAAATATTATGTTGAATTGGGCACTTACTTTTTTAGTTGTTGCGATTATCGCGGCAGTCTTTGGTTTTAGTGGTATTGCTGGCGCAGCAGCAGGTATAGCTAAAATTATATTTTTCATATTCGTTGTATTGTTGGTTATCTCATTAATCGCCAATGCAGTTCGTGGTAAATCACCAAAAATTTAGGAAAAAAACATGACTTTTATTAAAAAATTATCAAGCTCACTTATTATCTTTATAGCAGTATTTGGCTTAACGGCTTGTAGCGAAGATAAGGCTGAAACGGCTGGTGAAAAAGTAGATCAAATGGTACATGATGCAGGCAATGCCGCTGAAGATGCTGGTGATAAAATTGGTGATATGGCCGATGATGCCGGTAATGCAATTGAAGAAGCCGGTGAAAAAGTCGCAGATATGGCAAGCGATGCTGGTGATAAGTTAAGTGAAATGAAAAATGATGCTAGCTCTAAACTTGGCGATATGAAAAAAGATGCCGGTAACGCCATTGAAGATGCATGTGAAAAAGTTAAAGAAGGCGTAAATGCTGAAGATGACGATTGTTAATAGATAGTTTCTAATCTTAAAAAAAAGGCCCATTGAGGCCTTTTTTATTATCTTTTGAGCTATCTCAATACTCATACAGAGTATGCAAAATAATCTCAACTCACGCGAAGCTACTAATGTTTGTATAAGCGCCTAACAGCATTATATTTAAGCCCAATAGTGAGCTATTGGTTTGCAAGAGTGCCTATTAAACACTTAAATTTTATTGTTGAGGCTTTGTTAGCCTACGACTTGAAACAATACCGTAAATGATTTAGCTAATAATATAAATCAACTGGGTATAAAGTTCACTAACCGGAGCTGAGGCTAAATAGTTTATCCTCAATTATTTATTGTCCTGATATAAGCTACTATAAAAGCAACGAGATACATTCATTGCTTTGAAATAATAACGCCTAATGAGGTCCATCAGGCATTCTAATTGATATCACTTAATCTCTATCATCCCCCCTGAACTGTAATCAAAGCTATAGCATGCTTGCCGGTAAAGTTGCTTTTGGCACAAGCATGCCTTTAGTCCTATCAGTCGTATTGAATTAGATTAAATCAAAACGGTCGGCATTCATAATTTGTGTCCATGCAGCGACGAAGTCGTGAACAAACTTTTCTTTATTATCATCCTGTGCATAAACTTCGCTATAAGCACGTAGAATTGAGTTTGAGCCAAAAATAAGATCAACACGTGTTGCTGTCCATTTCACCTTTTCTGATTGACGTTCGTATACCTCATAAAGGTTATTACCGGTTGGTCGCCAGTTATAATTCATGTCCGTCAGGTTAATAAAGAAATCGTTTGAAAGCACCCCTTCTTGCTCGGTAAAAACCCCATGCTTAGTGCCGCCATAATTAGTCCCTAATACCCGCATACCACCAATCAGTGCTGTCATTTGATGTGCTGTCAGGCCCAAAAGTTGAGTATGATCAAGCATCAGTTCTTCTGCACTGACACTGTAGTCATCTTTTAACCAATTACGATAAGCATCATGCACTGGCTCCATGACATCAAAAGAGTCTGAATCTGTCATTTCTGGTGTCGCATCGCCTCGTCCTGGACTAAACGGTACGTTGACCTCCACGCCTGCGGCTTTTGCCGCTTGCTCAATGCCGACATTACCCGCCAGCACGATAACATCAGCAATGCTTGCTCCATTTTGGCTTGCAATACCCTCAAGCGTCGCTAGTACTTTTGCTAAACGTTCAGGCTCGTTTCCTTGCCAGTTATTTTGTGGCGATAAACGAATGCGAGCACCGTTTGCACCGCCGCGTTTATCAGAGCCACGATAGGTTCTAGCGCTATCCCACGCCGTGTTAACAAGTTCGGTGATTGATAAGTCACTCGCTACTATGGCTTGTTTGACGGCAGCTATATTATAGTCAGTAGTGCCTTTAGGCACCGGATCTTGCCAAATAAGGTCTTCTTGTGGAGCTTCTGAGCCAATGTAACTGGTTTTTGGCCCCATATCACGATGAGTTAATTTAAACCAAGCGCGCGCGAAAACGTCAGAAAAGTAGTCAGGATCACTAGCAAAACGTTCTGAAATTTTACGATAGGTAGGGTCCATTTTCATCGCCATATCGGCATCAGTCATGATTGGATTCTGACGTATGCTAGCATCTTCAACGTCGACAGGTTTATCTTCTTCTTTAATGCTTGTCGGTTGCCACTGCCAAGCGCCGGCC
>Ga0208643_1001197_pt1 | contig 15178 bp, 13 predicted proteins | sample VirMetDEL_Nov_12_FD_184516 | JGI IMG/M metagenome (GOLD analysis project Ga0208643, IMG submission 184516) | Aqueous microbial communities from the Delaware River and Bay under freshwater to marine salinity gradient to study organic matter... | ecosystem: Environmental > Aquatic > Marine >... | reverse complement strand
AAAATTTTTGAACGCCTTGGTTAACCACTGATTGTATTGGTTGAACATCAAATTTTGTTACGCAAGGACGTCATATGAATACAAATACAAGTGTCCATGTTTCTTTGGAACAAGCTAAGTTATTAGTTGAATACATAGAAACAGACCAACAAGATAAAGCTGATGAACTCATTGCAGAGATTCAAAGTCCGATAAACACAGCGCTATTTGCAGAAATAGGTAAGTTGACTCGGCAGTTGCATGACTCATTGAATAACTTTCATCTTGATTCGCGTTTGAATGATTTAGCTACCGCGGATATTCCTGATGCTAAAGAAAGGTTGAATTTTGTTATTAGCCGCACAGAAGAAGCGGCTAATAAAACTATGGATGCTGTGGAGGCTATCTTTCCGGTTGTCGATAGTATCCAACAACAAATTAGTATGGTTAATCCGCTGTGGCATAAGTTAATGCACAATGAGCTTGATGTTGGTGAGTTCAAGGTGTTATGTCGCGATATCGACGTTTTACTGAAAACGACAGAAAAAGAAACAAATAAAATTCATGGTTTGATGACTGATGTTTTAATGGCGCAAGATTTCCAAGATCTAACCGGCCAAGTAATACGAAAAGTTATTGATTTAGTGCGTGAAGTTGAAGATAGTTTGATAAACATGCTAACAGCATTTGGTCTTTCTTCTGAGGAAGAAAAAACGAGTTATATGCCAAAAGTGGGCGAAAACTTAGTAGAAGGCCCAATTATGAATAGCGAAAGTCGTAGCGATGTGGTGTCAGATCAAGATGATGTCGACGATTTATTATCAAGCTTAGGTTTTTAATAGGAGTAACTGAATGTCATTTGAACAAGATGAAGAAATTCTTCAGGATTTTTTAATTGAAGCTGGAGAAATACTTGAGACCTTGTCGGAGCAATTAGTTGAACTTGAAAATGACCCTCATAATGCTGAGTTGCTCAACGCAATTTTTAGAGGTTTTCATACGGTAAAAGGTGGTGCCGGTTTTCTGTCACTTACCGAACTAGTTGATGCTTGTCATGGTGCGGAAAATGTTTTTGATACGTTAAGGAATCAGCAACGCTCAGTGACTTCAGAGCTGATGGATGTCATATTAAAAGCGCTTGATACGATTAATGAAATGTTTGTTCAAGTGCAAAATCAAGAAGCTTTATCTAGCGCAGACCCAAGTTTACTAGCCGAACTACATAGACTATCAGAGCCTGAAGGCCAAGAAACAATAGCTGCTCCTGCGGCACAAGCTCCTGCTGTAGAGCCTGCTACTACGAGTAGTTCAAGTGATGAAATGTCAGAAGATGAATTTGAGCGCCTTTTAGATGAGTTACACGGTGGAGGAGCACCATCAACAAATGTTCCTGCACAACCAACCACATCGAATAGTAATGATATTTCAGATGATGAATTCGAGTCATTATTAGATGAGCTTCATGGACAGGGCGCTTTTTCTCCGGCTGTAGCAACAGCAAATGATAAAAAAGTTAATGCAAAATCGTCAGAAGAAATTGATGATGATGAATTTGAATCATTGCTAGATGAACTTCACGGTAAAGGTCAAAGTCCTAAGGCGCAGGCCCCAATAGAACAACCTGCGGCAAAAGTTGCTCCAGTTGTTAAGGCCACTACTCCTGCTCAAAATCCTCCACCAGCTAAGCCTGCAGTGAATAAAGCCGCGCCAACAAGTGAACAAAAATCTACTCCGGCAAAAGCTTCACAAGGTGAAACAACGGTTAGGGTAGACACCAAACGTTTAGATCAAATTATGAATATGGTCGGCGAACTAGTGCTAGTGCGTAATCGCCTGACTAGTTTAGGCATGACAAAAGAAGATGAAGACTTAACTAAAGCAGTATCAAATCTAGACGCAGTGACAACAGATTTGCAAGGCGCGGTAATGAAAACGCGTATGCAGCCTATTAAGAAAGTTTTTGGTCGTTTCCCTCGTGTTGTGCGTGATTTAGCACGTAGTTTAAATAAAGAAATTAAACTTATTCTGGAAGGTGAAGAAACGGATTTAGACAAAAATTTAGTCGAGGCTCTTGCTGATCCATTAGTGCATCTTGTGCGCAATTCTGTTGATCATGGCATTGAAGATCCAGATAAACGTGAAGCATCTGGTAAACCACGTGAAGGTATTGTGGTATTGTCGGCATCACAAGAAGGCGATCACATTCTCCTCACCATTCGCGATGATGGTGCCGGTATGAATGCAGAGAAATTGAAAGAAATTGCTGTAGAACGAGGTGTTTTAGACGCTGATGCTGCTGCTCGTATGCCGGATAAAGAAGCTTTTAGTTTGATTTTTGCACCTGGATTTTCAACAAAAACTGAAATTTCAGAAGTATCAGGTCGTGGTGTTGGGATGGATGTTGTAAAAACAAAAATCACGCAACTCAATGGTACCGTTAATATCGACTCAGAAATGGGTGTTGGCACCGTGCTTGAAATCAAAGTGCCATTGACACTTGCGATATTACCGACACTTATGGTGGTTATAGGTACGCAAACTTTTGCATTACCGTTAGCCGCAGTTAACGAGATTTTTCATCTTGATTTAACTAAAACCAATATGGTCGACGGGCAGTTGACGATTATTGTTCGTGAAAAAGCTATTCCACTGTTTTACCTTGACCAATGGTTAGTGCGTAATTATGTTGAAAAACCACGAGGTCGAGGTCATGTGGTTATTGTTCAATTAGGAAGTCAACAAATTGGTTTTGTTGTTGATAGCTTAATTGGTCAAGAAGAAGTGGTTATTAAACCGCTCGATAGATTATTGCACGGAACCCCAGGTATGGCGGGTGCTACAATAACAAGTGATGGTGGTATTGCACTGATAATTGATGTACCTAATATGTTGAAATATTACGCAAAAAAATCGATAGTGAATAAAAAATTGCGCTCGTAAAGCGTTATAAAGACAGGAAAGAGATGGTAAATGTCCTTTAAAGTTTTGGTGGTTGATGACTCCAGTTTTTTTCGACGCCGAGTAACGGATATTCTCAATAATGATCCTGAGCTTGAGGTTATTGATGTCGCAATAAATGGCATTGACGCAGTAGAAAAGGCGATAGCCTTGAAGCCTGATGTTATTACTATGGATATAGAAATGCCTTTACTTAATGGCATTGATGCGGTTAAACAGATAATGGCAAAAGCACCAACCGCCATTATCATGTTTTCTTCTCTAACTCACGCGGGTGCAAAAGCAACACTTGAGGCATTAGATGCGGGGGCGTTAGATTTTCTGCCTAAGAAGTTTAATGAAATTGCTAAAAATACTGAAGATGCTGGTAGTTTATTGCGTCAACGCGTTGTGCAATTAGCAAGGAAGAAAGCCACAAGATTACCGCGCATTTCAACTTTTCGTTCTCGTGCCCTCAGCGACGTAAAAACTAAAGTTGTTACATCAACAACCTTAAAACCATCAACCGTGTTAAGTTCACGACACAACTCTGTAGTAAAAAAAAGTTCCGGAAAATCATACAAATTATTGGCGATAGGCACTTCAACTGGTGGGCCTGTTGCACTGCAAAAATTATTAACTCAATTACCTAAAGACTTCCCATTACCAATTATTATGGTTCAGCATATGCCTGCGGCATTTACTTTAGCTTTTGCTAACCGTTTGAATACACTTTGTAAAATAGATATTAAACAAGCAGAGTCTGGTGATATTTTAAAGCCTGGTTGCGCCTATTTGGCTCCAGGTGGCAAACAAATGATAATCGATGGCACAGAAAATGCTGCAAAATTGAGAATACTTGACGACGATTCTGAGCGGATTGCATTTAAACCCAGTGTTGATATTAGTTTTGGTTCTGCTGCTAAGGTCTTTGGTGGTAATGTTTTGGGCGTTATACTTACGGGTATGGGCGCTGACGGTCGTGAAGGCTCCCGACTGTTAAAAGCCAAAGGCGCAACTATTTGGGCACAAGACGAGGAGTCTTGTGTTGTTTATGGTATGCCGCAAGCGGTAACCGTTGCAGGAATATCTGAACTATCACTGGCACTTGAAAGCTTTCCATCTGCAATTCTTAAGGAAATACAGCATGGATAAACTGAGTATATCAGGACTGATTATCGCTATTTTGGCCGTTTATTTTGGCTTTATTATTGATGGTGGTGCAATATCTTCGTTATTAGAGTTGCCAGCCTTTATTATTGTTTTTGGTGGAACACTTGGCGCTGTAATGTTGCAGTCATCACAAAGTCAATTTTTACACGCACTTACATTGCTAAAATGGTTGTTTATACCGCCTAAATATGACATTGAACAAGGTATTGAATCTATCGTACTTTGGGCTGAAAAAGCACGAGAATCTGGATTTTTATCGCTTGAACATATCGCAGAAGAAGAAAATGACTTTTACGTTAACAAAGGCTTAAATTTACTCGTTGATGGTGTAGAAGTTGAAAATCTTAGGGTATCTCTTGAGCTCGACTTGGACTTATATCGAGAACACAATTTGCGCTCGGCGCATGTTTTTGAATCAATGGGCGGTTACAGCCCGACAATTGGTATCTTGGGGGCGGTGCTTGGCTTGATCCACGCCATGTCCAATTTAGCTGATCCACAATTACTGGGGCAAGGCATTGCCACAGCATTTGTCGCCACCATTTATGGCGTTGGTTTTGCGAATCTAATCTACCTGCCAGTAGCAAATAAAATTAAAGCAATTGTGCATCAGCAAACTATGTATCGCGAAATGATGACTGAGGGCATTATCGCAATTGCTTTAGCAGAAAACCCGCACGCCATTGAAAATAAATTATCGGCATTTCGGTTGGAACAATGAACCGTTTACGTGCCCGACGCCACTCAGTAGAGCATGACAATGTAGAGCGTTGGTTAGTTTCATATGCTGATTATATGACCTTACTATTTGCGCTTTTTGTTGTGCTATATGCTATGGCTATGGTCAATGAAGAGCCGTTTGAAACAGCAACTGAGTCTATAGGTCGTGTTTTTCAAGCCAATGATGAGCAGCCTAAAAACCGTGGTCACGGTGATGATATTTTGCCGGTTAATAGTTCAAAAACCAATAAGCGCTTATTTGGCAATGGTATTTTAGAAGATGCAGGTCCTGAACTTGTCTCAGGTGAAGTGACACTGTCTAACGTTTCCGATGCTCAAGTCGGCACTACATTAACATCGCTAGAAAAAGATCTTCATGAAGCATTATACGAGTTGGTTGAGTCTGGCTATGCGCAACTTCAAATAGATGGCGATTGGTTAGAAATAGAATTAAACAGTGGTTTATTGTTTCCTAGTGGCTCATCATCGCCAACTAACGCTGCAAAGGACATATTATCAGTTATCTATCAGGTAATTGCTGACTCAAGTAATTATATTCGTGTGAGAGGCTATACTGATAATCAAGTGATAGCGACGGAGATATTTTCTTCGAATTGGGAACTATCAGTTTTTAGAGCTACGGCAATTTTAAGAGTGTTAGAAGAATTAACGTTGAACCCTGCTCGAATGGCGATAGAAGGTTATGGGCAATATTACCCCAATGCTGATAATAATACCGCAACGGGCCGGGCAAAAAACCGACGCGTAGTCATCGCGATATCTAAATATGGTTTAGAGAAAGCCAATTTATTGGCAACACCGAGTATTTCAGTAAAAGATGTTGAAGCGATTAAAAACATAGATACAGAAAGTGCTGCTGACGATGAAATTCGTATTATTAGGCTTGAGAGTGGCGGTATTCGCATTACAACTCGTGCAGAAGCGAATGCTAGTAATGAAAGCGCTAATCCGCCCGAACAAAAAGATAATAAACAATAGGAAATACACTTGGTAGTTTGGACAGTTGCAAATCAAAAAGGCGGCGTAGGTAAAACAACCTCGACCATTGCCTTAGCAGGTTTATTAGCGGAAGAAGGTAATCGAGTGCTTTTAGTCGATACCGATCCGCATGCATCATTAAGTTATTATTTTGGTATCGAATCAGAGGACTTGGAATTAAGTGTTTATGATTTGTTTTTACAGGTGTCAACCAAAGAACAAATTATGCAAAGCCTGTGCCCAACACATTATAATAATATCGATATACTACCTGCTACTATGGGCCTAGCAACACTGGATCGTTCGCTTGGTAATAAAGGTGGTATGGGATTAGTATTAAAAAAAGCTATGCGAGAGATAGCAGATGAATATGATTATGTTTTGATTGATTGTCCGCCTATTTTAGGGGTGCTTATGGTAAATGCATTAGCGGCTTGTGATAGAATTATTGTCCCAGTACAGACTGAGTTCTTAGCGTTAAAAGGCTTAGATCGTATGATGAAAACCTTGGAAATAATGCAAGGAGAACAAGCTGAGCCATTTAAGTATACTATTGTCCCGACTATGTTTGATAAACGAACTAAAGCTTCATTAATGACTTATCGAAAGTTACAAGAACTTTACGGAGATTTCGTTTGGCCTGGTGTTATACCAACCGATACAAATTTTCGTAACGCCAGTGTTGCTCAAAAAGTGCCTTCTGATTATGCAGCAGGTTCTCGTGGTGTCATTGCCTATAAAAATTTATTAAAATGTTTAGTTAATTTAAACACAGTGAGTAAGTAAGCCCATGTCAAAGTCTTTAGCTGCAAGTAAACAATTGATGCAGACCTATTTGTCAGAGCTACTTACTGAAGAAGAAGTAGCGCAGAAAACCCTGTCAGTAAAAGAGAAAGAAATTAAGCCACTAGAAAAATTACTTGCTAGTGCTACTTTTCCACAAATATTTGAGCAAGAAAATACCGAAGCGTTAAGTTCGACGAAAGCAGAACAAAAAAGTTTTTATCAAGAAAACCGTGCGGAACAGGCTAAGAATATTATTAAGCCAAGTCAGGCAAATATTGAACCTAAGGTTGCGCTAAGAAAGTCAGTAGAAAGTAGCAGCAAAATAGCGCTAAATGACATCAAAACCCGTAAAAGCTTAGGTGGCTTTGAAGCGATAGATCAACGTAGTTATCGTCAAGGTGATTTTCAAGCGATGTTTTTTGAGGTCGCAGGTTTAATGATTGCCGTACCACTTATTGAGTTGGGTGGCATACTAAATAACGATAAAATAACGTCATTAATGGGCAAACCTGATTGGTTTAAAGGTGTTATGCTACATCGTGAAGATAAAATAAGTGTTGTTGATACGGCACGTTGGGTAATGCCTGAAAAGTGTGATGAAGCATTGATTTCTGCACTAAATTATCAATATATCATTATGTTAAGTGATTCATCATGGGGTTTGACGGCAGAAAGTTTGACAGATACCGTAACGCTTAAGCAAGAAGATGTTAAATGGTTGGATACGCCAAACAAGCGACCTTGGCTTGCTGGATTAGTAAAAAATCGCATGTGCGCTTTACTCGATGTTAAATCTTTGATTAAGTTATTGGAAAAAGGCGTAAATATTACTCAAGAATAATTGATGAATTGAAACTTGCCAGTATACTTAGTAGATAAGTATTCTAGTCATTAAAATAGTACACAAAATTGAAAGAGGCCAGCGGTATGTCTGATGAAAGACGCAATGCGAATGAAAGTGTAGATACTAACGATGAAGTAGTGCAAAGGGTAACGTTTAAGCTAGGTAATGAAACATACGGCATTAACGTTATGCAAGTACAAGAAATACTCCGTTATACAGAAATAGCGCCCGTACCAGGCGCTCCAGAGTATGTAATGGGTATCATTAATCTACGAGGCAACGTAGTAACGGTTATTGATACACGTGCTCGTTTTGGCATGGAATCAGCTGAGCTCACAGATAACACACGTATTGTTATCATTGAAGCAGAGACCCAAGTTATCGGTATTTTAGTGGATAGTGTTGCTGAGGTCGTGTATTTAAAAACTTCTGAAATCGACATAGCACCAAATGTTGGCAATGATGAAAGCGCAAAATATATTCAAGGGGTTTCAAATCGCAATGATGAACTATTGATTCTTGTTGATTTGAATAAACTGCTTTCTGATGTTGAATGGGATGAATTAAAACAATTCTAATGCTTGTCAATAAGCCTGCTGAGCAGGCTTTTTTAATTTCAGCGGCCTTTTTATACTATGGAAAATATACCAGCTAACTTGATCAGTTTGATTGCATTTGCCATTGTGATGCTTGTTGCTATGTTATTGCTAGCACTTAAAAACCGCTTTAGTCGACAAATCGAAGAATTACAGCAGAAGTTACAGAACCAAGAAATACAGTTAGTAGAACTGCAAACTTTACTTGCTGATAGCCAATCTCAGTTAGATGACAATCTGCAATATTGTCAGGAATCGCAGAGAGAAAATGAACAAGTTAGCAAACAGCTAGAACATCGTATTAAAGTGACTCAAGAGCAGTTTAATAGCCAAGTAGAAGTCATTGATAAGCTTTTACATCAACAACCCGAAGATAAATTATATACTCGAGCGCAAAAGTTGGTTGAGTTGGGAGCTGATATTGCTGAAATTATGCAAGAGTGTGATATTCCAAAAGCTGAAGCAGAAATGTTACTTGCCGTTCATCGTCAGAGAGTAAAATAGCCGCTCAAATAACCTCAATAGTTCGATAGTCATGTGCTTGCAATAGCGCATATTTAGACAATTACATTTTTTAAACAAAACTCTTAATGCTAGCGTTTTGCTGTCCATGATAAACTATGGATAAAATAAAACTTAATCGCTAGTTTACTAATTACCACGACATATTTATAGCATCGCTATAAAACAAGGATCCCGAAGTGAAGATAGATAGAAGTTTCACATGGCAAAAGCAACCCATTTATAGTTTTAAGCTTTTGTTAATATTAGCGCTTTCGTTGTTGTTAAGCGCTTGCTCTAGCACACCATCATCAGAACAAGGCTTATCTGATCCAAAAGATCCCCTGGAATCTATCAATCGACCATTTTGGACTTTTACTTGGGATTATGCGGATAAATATGTCTTCAAACCTGCTTCTGAAGGTTATGTCGAATATATGCCGATAGAATTGCGTTCAGGTGTGCATAATATGGCGCTTAACCTAAATGAACCATCGACAATTATTAACCATTTATTACAAGCAAAATTTACCGATGCAGCGGAATCAACTGGTCGTTTTGTGCTGAACTCAACAGTGGGGTTACTAGGCTTTTTTGATCCAGCAAGTGATTTTGGCTGGGACCGAAAACAAGAAGAATTCGGTGAAGTACTTGGCAGTTATGGTGTTGGTGATGGACCTTATATAGTCGTTCCTGCTCTTGGTCCTTCATCTGTGCGGGAAGAAGTCGGTGATTTTGTCGACCGTTACTACTGGCCACTTGCTGTTATTGATTTTTGGCCCAATATAGTTCGTGCCGGTATTTTAGGTTTAGAAGCTCGAGCTGCATTTGCTGACCAAGAAGCCATTTTAAATGATGCAATCGACCCGTATGAGTTTGTTAAAAACGCCTATTTTCAAAATATGCAGTACAAAGTGTATGATGGTAATCCTCCGGTTGAAATTAACCAAGAGGAAGAAGCTAATATTGATGCTTACTTAGAAGAGCTGCAAGAAATAGAGCCTTAATATATTAGTTTTGGGTATAACAATAAAAAAAGTGAACTTAAGGTTCACTTTTTTTATATTGACGAATAGCTTGGTCGAGATGCTTGTGTGCAAAAAAGAGCATGATTGGTCTTAATATTATGAAATAGGCAACTAGCACGATTATAATTGCTGTTATCAAAGCAAAGCCTTGTAAATTGGCGACAAAAAGAAAGGGCGGGATCAGTAAAAATAACTTTATGATATTTAAAATAAACTTTTCAGGTGCAGAAAGTTTTGCTTGTGCCAGAGTCAGAATAGCTTGACGTTGATGTAAGCTAAACGCGTGTAGTGCAGGGATTTTATTTGAAGAAAAATAAATAGCCATAGATTTATGAGTAAATCAGTAAATTTATATTATTGTAACTAAAGAAAAGTTGACGAGCTAGCAATAAAAGAATGAAACACGTTAATGATTACTTTTTCAATAAACAATTGAACTTATCTAGTCCTATGAAGACTATAATATAGCGCTTAATTAGTGATGGTGATAGAATCCGCGATAACTTTTGCGCTTGCGCAGATTTATCCGCTTATAACATATATATAGGACACGGCATTTTCAATGAAAAAATTTATCTATCAGTGTATTATCTTGCTTACCGTATTTTCTGGTAGTTTTGCATTAAATGCCGCGCAATCATTAAGCAGTATTTCTCCTCAACAATTAGAGCAATTTAAAAAACTGTCGCCAGCTCAACAAAAATCGCTTGCCCAAAGCATGGGGATTGATATACGTACTATACAAAAGCAAATGTCGGCCTCAAAAAATTCAATAAATGAGGGAGAGGCAACTAAGAATCAACAATATTTCCCTCGAGGAACAAAGTTTGATGAATTTGGTAATCCGATGTTAGAGGATGACTTTAGTCAAACAAAAGCGCAAGAGGAGGAGGATGACGGTACACCGAAACCGTTTGGTTATGATGTATTTGCTAACGCGCCTACTACGTTTGCCCCCACGATGGATATAGCGGTACCTGGCCATTATATTATTGGTGCTGGTGATACGCTAAGTATACAAGTGTTTGGTAAAGAAAATCTTGATTTTGAATTGGCAGTAACAAGAGATGGCAATATCATTATACCGGAATTAGGGCCGTTTTCTGTTGCTGGATTAACATTTGTCGAAGTAAAAAAATATCTTGCGAATGAAATTAAACATAAAATATTAGGTGTTGAAGTTGTTGTTACATTAGCAGAATTACGTTCGCTCCGTGTTTTCGTTTTAGGCGATGCATATAAGCCTGGCTCATATGTACTAAGCTCCCTATCCAGTATAACACATGCGTTGTTTGCCGCTGGCGGTATCAATGATATTGGCTCTCTACGCAATATACAGCTAAAACGTGCCGGTAAACTAGTAGCAACACTCGATTTATATGATCTACTTATTTCTGGTGACTCATCTGATGATTTGTTATTGAAGTCAGGCGACGTAGTTTTTGTGGCACCACTTGGTCAACAAGTAACAGTGTCAGGAGAAGTAAGGCGCCCAGCTATTTATGAACTCATAGGTTCGGAAAGTTTTGGCGATGTTGTTAAAATGTCCGGTGGACTTTTACCATCGGCTTTTCCTTCTGCAACGGTTGTAGAACGTTTTAATAGTAATAACCTGCGCTCAATTGTTAATGTTGATTTATCCAATAAAACAGCATTATCGTCATTAGTTAAGGCTGGCGATTTCATTAACGTGATGGAAACCACGGAATTATTTGCAGAGTCTATTACAATTATCGGGGCTGTTTCACGACCGGGTAACTATCAATGGATTGCGGGGCAAAAAATAACAGATTTACTGCCAAATATTCACGCATATATGCTCGATGACGCAGACTTAACGTATAGCTTGATTATTCGTGAAAAAGATATTGGCCGCAATATTGACGTTCTACAATTTAGTTTATTTGATGCTATTACAAATCCGTTATCAAAAGATAATATTGCTCTTAATCCGCGAGATAAGGTATTGGTATTCTCTAATATTGAAGTGCCTTCTGTCGATATCAAAGCGTTGAACTCGTTAGCGTTAACGCAAGGGAAGTTGCTAGAAAAAGAGAAAGATGAAGCTGAAAAAGAATATGAAGAAAGAATGTTTTGGCAGCATTATAGTGAAGGTTCAGAATTGACATCTATGTATGCAGATGCAGAAGTAGATAAAGCGCAAGAAACACTGAAACAAACATTTGCATCAATTGATGAGTTAACGGGAGATGTTAACGAGGCAGAGCCAGAAACCCGCGAACTTAACTTTTTTTCTAGAAAAAGATTACTTGCACCTGTTATTGAGCAGCTAAGAAGACAAGCCGCGGCAGGACAGCCATTACAACTGGTTGAAGTTGATGGCGCAGTAAAAACACCTGGTATGTACCCGTTAGTTATTAATAGCAAGGTAAGTGACTTGATAAAAGCGGCGGGTGGACTGAAGGAGTCTGCATATCTGAAAAATGCAGAATTAACCCGTAATAAAGTTATCAGTAACCATGCCAGTAAACTTTCGATGAACATAGACCTTGGTGCTGCACTTCAAGGTGACGTAGATAAAAACGTAACACTAAAAAGTAAAGACAGATTGAATGTTCATCATATTCCTGCATGGCAAGAAAATCATATTGTCGAGTTACGCGGAGAGTTTATGTTCCCCGGTAAATATACCATTCAAAGGGGGGAGACTTTAAGGACACTAATTAAGAGAGCGGGTGGTTTTACTGATTTTGCTTATTTAAATGCATCACTATTTACACGTGAAAAATTAAAAAAATTAGAATTACAAAACCTAGTAAAGGTATCTGAAAATTTACGGATGGAAATTGCTTCTAAAAGTTTGTCTCAGCGAGAGAATACCGCTAGCCTTGATTATGAACAAACGAGTCAGTTGTTGGCTGATTTAACAAATGTTGAACCTGTGGGGCGCTTAGTTCTCGATATACCACTAATTATGTCTGACGAAAAATTTGATGTTATTTTAGAAAATGGCGATATATTGTATATGCCGGTAAAGTTGAACTCAGTGAATGTAGTCGGACAAGTGCAGGTGGCAACTTCACATATTCATAAGGGGGGCTTTTCGGCATTTGACTATATTGAGCTCAGTGGTGGAGTTAAGAAACAAGCAGATGAAGATCGTGTGTATATCATTAAAGCGAATGGTGCAGTGGAAATACCAAAAAATGCAAACTGGTTTAGCAGTGCTGAGCAAGTGCTACAACCCGGTGATACAGTAGTTGTGCCATTGGATACTTATTTCATGGAAGACTTAACACTATGGTCATCAGTGACGCAGATCATATATCAATCGGCAATAGCTGTTAGCGCAATTAATGGTTTATAGCTAGCTTTAGATAAAGAGGTAAAGTTAATTTATTCTAACTTTACCTCTAAAACAGAATGCCACTTGTAATGTTAATTACAAATAAGCACATAATACACTGGTATCGTTAGAGCAAAGAGCTATAATGTGCGTGTTTTTGAAAAACAATTTATCTATTGGTTAATTATTAAATGTTTATATTTTCTTTTGCTCTATTTGTAACGTTTTTAGTTTCGATGCTAACAATTAAAATATTGTTACCGCTTGCTCCTCGTGTTGGTTTAGTTGATTTACCTAATGAGAGAAAAAAGCACGATGGTGCTATTCCTTTAATCGGTGGACTTTCCATTTTTACTGGTGTTTTAATTGCTTCTAGCTTATTCGTCGAAAAAAGCCAGTTACTTAATCTTTACCTCATATCCTCCGCTCTATTAGTTTTTATTGGAACAATGGATGATATTTATGATTTAAATGTCGCTCCTAGAATAATCTTTCAAGGTATTGTCGCCACCATTATGGTTTTTGGTGGTGGAATCTACATTCATGAATTTGGTAGTTTGTTTTTAAATGGTAATATTGATATTGAAGGGTACGGTATGGTATTTACCATGCTGGCTTGTATAGCGGCCATTAATGCGTTTAATATGATTGATGGTATAGATGGTTTAGCTGGCACAATGAGTATTATTTCTATTTCATCCATTGTGATTCTTATGCTTCTTGCTAATAATAATGCCGATGTATTATTACCTCTTATACTTGTCGTGGCTATTATCCCGTACTTATTCTACAACGTCAGTACACGAAATCCGCGCGCTAAAAAAATATTCATGGGTGATGCTGGCAGTATGTTCATGGGGTTAACGGTTATGTGGCTATTAGTATTAGGGTCACAAACTCAAGGCACACATGAATCCTCATTTAGGCCTGTAACCGCACTTTGGGTAATCGCAGTTCCCCTAATGGATATGCTTGCGATTATGATCAGGCGTATCAGAAAAGGTGTTTCTCCTTTTCAAGCCGATAACGGACATTTACACCATATTTGTATGCGTGCGGGCTTATCTTCAAGGCAAGCACTATGGGCGATAAGCTCTATAGCTGTATGTGTAGCACTAATGGGAATTGCTGGTGAAATTTTGCAGATACCTGAATGGGTAATGTTAATGTTTTTTATTTTGCTTTTTGTTGTGTATTCTTATGGACTTCAACATGCTTGGAAGTTTACAAGGGCCTTAAAGTAAAGTTTAATGAGTAGTGCTTTTTTGAGTGATTATTAAGCTTAAATATCAATTTATGCGTTTTTTTTGCGCTATTTGTAAGTTTTTTTGATTATATCCTAGTTTTTTAAATTAACTTATTGACAATACAGTAGCTTGCATTTAAATTTCAGGCTCATTGTATTTTTTAACAATGTGAGGCTAGGTATTGCTAATTAGCAAAGCTTGGTTTTGAATAGTGGAGGGCATGCCAATAAATTTCAGTATTTATTGCCAACGCTAAACTATTAACAATAACTAACATACATTGAATAAAAAAACGGTTACAATGATAACTTAGCAAGTTTACACAAAGCTTACCAAGTTTACATAATATAGAACACGTGTTCACAGTCGTTATTTTAGCTCATTAATAGCTAAAATGATGACTTAAAAAATATAAATGGAGTAAATTTAGAATGAAAAAATTTAATTTAGCAGCGTTACCTTTAGCGGTAGCTGGTATTTTAGCATCATCTTCAGCCTTTGCTGGTACTGAAGCTTGTTTTGAAGTATACAAAGGTGCAGACGCTTTAGCGGCTACTGCGTTTGATACTACTTACGACTTAGCTGCTTGTGGCGCTCGTACTGGTGCTACAAACAACACGTTAGCAGCAACTGATGTTGTAGCTATTGCGTACGAACTTACAGGTGTTAACCCAACTGATGGTACCAAGGTTTACGACTTAAGCTTTGATGATATCGATGCTACAGGTGCTCTTACTGGTCAAGATCAGGTTATTGTTTACATTCCAACGACTGACATTCCAGCAGGTACGTTAATTGATATGCAGTTAACTGGTTCAGATGCTGAGTTTTTTGGTAACGGTAACCAAATTCACTTAGTAAAAGATTCTGATGGCGCTGGTGCTGGTACTGCTTTTGAAGCTGTAGCCTCTTCAGATGGTACATTAGATGGTACTAATAAAGTTAAATTTATTACTAAAGCAGGCGTAACTATTGGTGCAGGTACACGTTTAGTTTTCTCTAAAAACTCTACTGGTGCTACTGATGCAGATTTTGAACCAATGGGAATAAAATTAGGTAAC
>Ga0208643_1001193_pt1 | contig 15205 bp, 25 predicted proteins | sample VirMetDEL_Nov_12_FD_184516 | JGI IMG/M metagenome (GOLD analysis project Ga0208643, IMG submission 184516) | Aqueous microbial communities from the Delaware River and Bay under freshwater to marine salinity gradient to study organic matter... | ecosystem: Environmental > Aquatic > Marine >... | reverse complement strand
GCTTCTTTTTCCAAGCGAACAACGAAACCAGAAAAACCCAACCCTTGGAAGCTCTAAAAACCGTCCGCCAATATTGCCGGGATCTCCTCGACGGCGCCGAGCCAGCCGGGGAATGCATGAAGCTCGCCGCGGCCCGAACCATCGAAGAAATCGACGGCCAGGCGGATACGTGGTGGGATGGCGAAGAGCTCGAGCGGGTAGCCGAATTCGTCGGCACCCTCAAGCTCCACAAATTCGGAGGGGTCCCGGCCATGCTCCACCCGTGGCAACTTCACCTAGTCGGGGCGCTGCTCGCCAGGAAGAGGCCGGACGGCCAGCTCGCTACCTCGTTCCTTTGTCTCGAGATCGGGAAGGGAAACGCCAAATCGACGACGGCCGCGATGGTCGCCCTCTACCTCCTCGCCACCACGGAGCACTCGCTCGAGCTCTACAGCCTCGCCACGAAACGAGAACAGGCCAAACGGATCATCGACACCGCGGGTAGCTTCGCCCTCAATTGCCCCGGCCTCACCGAGGAGGAGGGCGGCGATATCCAGGTGCGGCACAATCTCCTCCGGGCCGCCGCGACTCGCTCCACGCTCGAATCCGTGGCGAGCTCAGTACGTACCGCCGACGGTCTCGAGGGGCGGCTCTACATCGCCGACGAATGCGGGCGGTACACAGATGACGTCCTCGGGAAAATGGCCGTGGCCCTCGCCAAACCCGGAGCCGAGTCTCGCCAATTGTTGATGGTCACGACGCCAGGGCAGGACCGCTCGAACCCGTACTACCAGCGGCGCGACCGCATGGAGCAAGAGCTCCGGGCCGGGGAGCTTCGACCCGAAGCCGTGGTGCTCCTCTACGGCATCGACGAGGAAGACGACCCATTCGACGAGACGGTATGGCGGAAGGGAAACCCGATGCTATCCGTCGGGGTGATGAGCGAGAAGGCTATTCAGATCGTCGCGGAAGACCACCGCGAAACCCTCGCGGGCCGCTCGGAATTCACGCGGGAGATTTGCTGCAGGTACGACGACCGCGATGCGGCCTTTGTGGATCTGGCCTTTTGGGATCAATGCGAGGCGGTGTTCGACCCGCTCGAGGTATCCAGGAACCGCCGCGTGGTGGCGGGCGCCGACCTATCGAAGAGCCACGACCTCACCGCGGTAGTGTTCGCGGTAATGGACGATGAACGAAACGTGTACCTATGGGGCCACGCTTGGACATGCGAGAACGAGCTCGATAGCCGGGAGCGGCGGGGGAATATGCCCTACCGACGGTGGGCCGACGAGGGACATATGACGATTTCACCAGGCGAAACCATCGACCTCGATAGCGTTGAGCGGTACCTCAAGGAATGGGCAACAAAGCTCGACCTCTGGAAAGTGAAGGTGGACCCCGTTTCGGGGGTGGCGGACCTTCTCGAGCAATGGAAAAAGGACGGTCTACCGCTCGAAGGACACCCCCAAACGCGGGCGTTCATGTCTCCACCGCTTCAGAAATTGAACACGATGATTCGCTCGGCGGGTACCAAACAGCCCCAAATCAGACACAACGGGTGGCCGGTTCTCCGCCAATGCATCAGGAATGTGCGGGTGCAATACGACTCGTTCGGGAATCCGAGCAGCGAAAAGGATAAGGCGGCCGGTCGAATCGACGCCCTCGTGGCTGCTCAAATGGCCGTTTCTGGGATCATGGACATACTCCGCGAGCCGAAATCAGCCTATGAGAGCTCGAGCGTGATCTAGGGGGAACCTTCCACCCGCGGCGGCCGGGCCTCCGAAGCCGTCATTTTCTTCATTTTTCGCTTGCATTATTCGGACCATTGTTCTAGGCTCGCCCTCGCTAGTGGTGTCCGGGGGAACTTCTGGGGATCTTCCGAAAGCTCAGTCAACGGTTTTGGCCTCGCGGCAGCGGGGCCGCGTTCATGTGGCCCGCCGCTACCCTCAACCAGGCGAACATCACGCCTAGGACCGCGGATACCCTTCCGCCCGTGGCTCGAGCCCTGGAGCTCGTCTCCGGCGATATCGGGCGGCTCCCGCTCGAGGTGCAGGCGAAGACCGACAACGGCCTTGAGCCGGTACCCTCGGCCGCCCTCGACCTCCTCAAGGACCACCCGAACGAGTATCAGAGCGGATACGAATTCCTCCGATACATGGTCCGCGTGTTGATGATCCACGGCAACGCCGGGGCGCTCATCAGGAAGACCCGCGGCGGCGAGCTTCTCGAGCTCGTCCCGCTCATGCCGGACACGTTCCAAATCCTCTACCGGGAGGATGGATCGGCGTACTACTCGATTCCCGAGGTGGGGGAACTCGAGCCCGAAGAGGTGCTCCATTTCAGGCTCTCGGGCCACGCCCCGCTATGGGGGGATTCCCCCGTCGTGCGGTGCCGGGCCACGCTCGACCTCCTCGCCGAGCAGGAGCAGACCGGCCGGGCTCATTTCTCCACGGGCGCCGTCGGTAAATTGGCCTTGACCAGCCCCGAGCAAATCGGCCCCGAGGCGGTAGACCGTCTCCGCTCGGCATTCAGCCAGAACCACGGAACCGCGGGCTCGATCTCCTCGCCGATCATCATGCAGGGCGGCATGACCGCCGCGACCGTCGGAACCAGCTTGACGCAATCCGATTGGCTCAAGGCTCGCAATTTCTCAACGCAACAGGTGGGAATGATTTGGGGCATCCCGCCACAAATGCTCTACGCCGACGAGTCAGGCGAGACCGCCGAGCACACCTATACCCAGCTCCGCGCCTACGTCGATTCCTGTTTGAGCCACTACACGGCGCTGATCAGCGGCGAGATTGGCCGGAAGCTGCTCGAGCCAGGCGAGCGATTGACCTTCGATTTCCGGCACCTACTCCGCGGAAGTCTCGACCAGGTGGTAGCGGCCGCCCGCCAGGCGATCGACGCCGGGGTGATGACGCAGAACGAGGCGCGCCAGCTCCTGAACCTTCCCCGGATCGAAGGCGGGGACGAGCTTGTTTTCTCGAAGAACTACTCCGCCGGGGGGCTCACCGACGACGAGCAAGCCGAGGCCGACACCGATGAAGATTGAGCGAAGAGAAATCCAAGCCACCGCGACCGCGAGCACGACCGGCGCCACCCTTCGCGGGGTCGCCGTTCCGTATGAGCAATTCTCGCATGTCCTCCACGATCGACCCCGCGCATACCGCGAGCGGTTCAAGCGTGGAGCGATGAACACGAACACCGAAACAGTCATGCTCTACGGCCACGACCAGAGCGGCGTCCCGCTCGGGCGCGTCGGTTCGGGCTCGCTCCGTTTCGAGGATGCCCCCGAAGGCCTCCTGTTTGAGATTGATCTCCCCGAGGCCCGCGCCGATATCCGCGAGGCCCTCGAGCGAGGCGACCTCACCGGCGCCGTCTCCGTGGGGTTCTACGTCGATGAAGGCGGCGACGAGTGGCAAAACAAGACCAAACCAGCGGTTCGCACGGTGCGGAACGCGGAGCTAGTGGAGCTCTCAATTGTGCCAATGGGGGCTTACCCCCAGGCAAAAGGAAATCTGAAATGAAGCGCGAAACGCTCCACGAAACCAGGGCGAAGCTCGAGGCGGAGCTCGCCAGCATCGCAGAATCAACCGGCGAACTCACGCAGGAATCCGCCGATACCTACGACCGAATCGAAGACGAGCTCGCAGACCTCGCCATTCAGGAACGCGCCGCGGATATCCGCGAGCGATTCGACGCCCGCCAGGCGGAGCCGACCACGCCCCGCGTCGGGCTCGGCGGACAGAAGATGGAGAAGGCCGATTCGCTCTCGAGCGAATGGGACGGATATCTCCGATGGTTCAGATCACGCGGCCAGGACCGAACCGGCCTGAGCCAGCGAGCCTTGAACACCGGCGACGATGCCGCCGTGATCCCCGCCGACCTCCAAGCCGAACTCGCTCGGCTCATGGGCGCCGTTTCGGGAGCTCGCCAGGCCGTCCGCGTGACGACTGCCCCGACCGATACAAAGGTGCCGGTAGTCGCTACTCGAGTCGCGTTGACCGCCGTCACCGCCGAAGGAACAGCCTTCGACGCAACGGAGCCGACCTTCGCGGATATCGACTTCACCACCGACCAGAACGTGGCAGCCACTACGGAACTCACGTTCCAGGTGATGCAGGACGCGCGGCCGGATCTCATCCGCGAAGTCACGACCCAACACGCCGAGGAAATCGGGCGGCTCTGGTCGTCCTTCTTCTGCAACGGTCTCACCGTCGGCGGCGCCGTCCAGACGGATGCGATCTTCGACGCGGCGAAAGCCAACATCAACAGCGTGACCGCCGCGAGCACCACGGCCATCACCGTCGCCGAGCTCATCAAGATGCGCTACGACGGCACCGATGGCCTCCCCGCTCAGTACTGGAACAGCTACGGCGATCTCGGTTGGATCATGGGACAGACGGCCTTCGCGGGCTTGATGGCCCTTCTCGATACAACCGGACGTCCGATCTTCCAGCCGAGCGCCGCCGCGACCGCGGCTACCGGATTGCAAGGAACGCTCCTCGGCCTTCCCGTCTACATCGACGCAGCCGCCCCGGCCCCGGCCGCGGGTGAGTCCACCGTCGTTCTCATGGCCCGCAACGCATACCGCGTCGTCGACCGCGAGCCCGGAATGGTCACCCAGATCAACCCGTGGGCCAAGCAGGCCAGCGGGATCACCGAAGTGAATTCCTACGCTCGATCCGTCGGGCGTTGGATTCGTCCCGAGGCCGCGGTAGTTCTCAAGATGGCCGCCAGCTGATCAACCACTAGCTCGGGGGGCGCCGTCGTTCTCGACCGCGGCGGCGCCCTCTATTTTCTCATGATCCAAGTAGTCACCGAATCCGTGCTTCCGTTCAGTCTCGATGAGTTTCGAGACCATGTCCGCGTTTCGGATAGAGACCATGATCCGGCGCTCCGTCGAGCGCTCTACGCCGCCGCCATCGACGTCGAGAACAAAGCCGGAATTCGGCTTCGATCCTCCACACTCTACGACTACTTCCGCGGGATTCCGGAGCCGTTCCGGTTCTCGTCTGGACCCGTGAACTCGATCACCGTGGTGCGGAATATGACCGATTCGGCCGACGTCGAAACGACGGCCTACGAGCTCGATCTCGTCGGCGGGTGGCCGACCCTTCGGAGCTTGAACTCGAGCGCGTGGAACGGAACCAAAACCTACCGCGTCACCTACGCGGCGGGCTACGACTCGATCCCGTCGCCGCTACAGGTGGCCGTCTTCGAGCTCGCCGCAATGCATTTCGAGAACAGGGAAGCGGCGACCCCGGTACAGATGCACGCTCTACCGTTCTCCATCAATAGCATTCTCCAGGGCTACGGCCCGCGGGAGACTTGATGCAAGCCGGACAACTGCGTCAGATCGTCTCGATCCAACAGCCGACCGCAACCGATGACGGCAGCGGCCAGCGGGTCTACACGTATGCCACCACCGAGCCGAAGGTGTGGGCGCGGGTTCGGAACGTCTCACAATCAAAGAGCATGGACGGCGAAGTCGTCGCGGCCGGGCTCGAGCGGTACGAGGTACGTATGAGATTCCGGGCCGCCGTGGACTACACGACCCGAATCAAATTCGGAGCCCTCACGCTCCAGGTGGTCGGCGTCAATAACGTGCTCGAGCGGGACCACGAATTACAGCTCGACTGCGAGGTGGCCGACCTATGAGCGCCGTCGAATTCGAGATTGATTTCAAGCGACTCCAGCGGAAGCTTGCAGGGCTCGAGAAGTATGCCCCGCGGAATGCCATGAAGGCCGCCGCGGGCGCCGCGTTCAAGGTTGTAAACAAAGAGAACGCCAGGCGAGTCGCCACCGCGAGCTACAAAACCCCGATGGAGCCGCCAGCCTTCCGGAAGCGAGCCGCCAAGAAGGGCGGGTACCGACTTCGGAAAGTGAAGCAACGCCGGGATGGGTCGATCACGGCCCGATCAGACTACAACACGAAGCACCCCGAGATGGAAGCGGCGTGGTTTGTTGAGCGTGGCTACAACACGAAAAACGGCCGCGTGGCGGGAAGACACTTCCGCGGCGAAGCCTTCAAGGCGAAGAAGCGGGAGGCGCAGGCCCTATTCCTCGAGGCGCTCTCCGTCGCCATCGACGTCGCATCCTCGAATCCCAAAGGCAAGGTATCCATGCGGGACGTCGAAGGCGTGATCGGGAAGGCGTGGTAATCCTATGAGCTTCGCTACCACTACCTTTTCCCTCCTCTCCGGAAATGCGGCCGTGGCCGCCATCGTCGGGAGTCGTATCTCCCCGTATGCCAGGAACCACGACGACGATTTTCCCGCGATCATTTTTCAGATCCCGCGGGAAGAAATCGAATCCGATACCGCCGGGCGTGATCTTCTCCGGATCGCCACCGTCGAAATAACGTGCATGGCCCGAACCCATATCGAGGCCGACACGCTCGCGGAGGCCGTCGTCGCCGCAATTGCTACAAAGACCGCCGCCCGCTCAATCACCATCGACCGCGACTATGGCGACCCCTACGACGGATCGCAGGAACTCGTGTACCGCTCAACCGTGACCGCAACTTTCGCAGGAGGCTAAAAAATGGCCCAGACCTATAACGGCGCCACCGTGACATTCACCGATGACTCGGGTACGCCCGTCGTCTACAAGTTCAACGTCCGCGACTTCTCCGAGGCGGGGAACGATCGAGCCGCTATCGACGTGACGACCGCCGCGAGCACTCGCCGCCAGGTGGTGTACGGATTCGCCGAGGCGACAGAATTCACGTTTGAATGCGTCTATGACCAGGACGCCGACCAGGTGGGAACGTCGCCAGCTATCACGCGGACAGCCCTCGAGGGGCTTCTCGTCCAGCGAACCGGCACCCTTGCGTTGACGTTTGTAGATGACGGAGTAGCAGGCGCCGATACCTTCGGGGGCGATCGTGCCGCCGTGGTCAAGGGTTTCACGTTCTCCGGCGAAATCGACGGCGTGATCGTCTACTCAATCACCTTCGGGATCCTCCATTGACGCAACTCTCCGACTTGATGAAGGCGCGGCAGATTCAGGTATCGACCGCGGGCGGCCCCGTGAAGCTCCAGAGCCCCGCGGCCTCCGTGGTGCCGGAGCTCCTCAAAGCTTCGGAAGATCGGCAGCACGCCCTAGCCGTCTCCGCGTGCGCCATCGAGCCCCGCATGAGCGAGGCCGAGGCGCAGGCCCTACCCGCCGACATTCTCTACCCGCTCGCCGAACGATGCCTCAAGCTGATTCATCCGAGCGCGGCGGGGGACTAACTCCAGCCGAGCGGCTCACGTTCTCAATTGCTGAGCGGCTCGGAATGACGGTCGGAGAATTGCTGGAGCGTATGAGCGCCGCCGAGCTCATGACATGGATGGATCTTCCCCGCATTGATTCGGAGCTCGAGCGAGCCAGGAACCTCAACCGGATGCGAGAACTATGGCGAACGTAGGCGATCTTTTTATCAACGTGCGAGCGAAAACCGGAGCCTTAACTAAAGGCCTACGGAGCGCTCGCCGCAAGCTCTCGAATTTTGCGAAGAGCGGTACCGGGATCATCGCGGGAATTGGCGCCGCGTTTGGAATCTTCAAGACGTTTGATTTCCTCATGGGCTCGCTCCTCGGACACTCTCAAGAATTTCGGGAGTCATGGGCGAAAATTCAAAACGCGATCAAAAGCGTAGGCGTCGAATTTGCGCAGAAATTCGGACCCGCTCTCGCAAAAGGCCTTGGCGACCTTGCCGAATGGCTCGGTACCTCCGACGCAATCAAAGACGCATTCGAGGGTATGGGTATCGCTCTGAAATTCCTCGAGCCCATCTTCGACGGCCTCGTGAAGTCGTTTATGTTTTGGCAAAAGGCTATCGAGAAATTCCTAAATTTTCTCGCTGGCTCAGGCCCGAAAATGGAGGAGCTCGGCGTCGGGATAACCGATACGAGCCAGCTTCCGACCGCGGAGGAATTTAAGAAGTCCGTTGGCGCCCCAACGCGGCACGGTTTCGGGGCCGGGGCCGAATTCGGCGCGACCGCCGCGGGCCAGGCGGCCGGGGATAAATGGTTGAAGGGAATTTATGACCGCGTGGAGGTACCGAAATGACATGGAGCGCCCATCTACTCCGGGGGAATGATGACCTTGACGCGAAGCCGTTTGAGCCCGTGACCTCGGGGGGCGTGGTGCTCGTCGATACGACGGGTGAATCGGGCGTCACGTCGCAGACCGTTTTACGCAAGCTTGCGAGCCTTGATACCACGCTCGGTATCGGAATCATGGAGGGGGCCGTCCTCCGCGAGTGGAACGGGTCCGCGTGGGTCGATGACCCGGTATCGCTCTCCTTCGGGCCGATGCTCGTTCGGGAAATCTCATGCGTTGAGCACCCCGATGATCCGAATATGTGGCGCGTGGAATTCACCGCGTCGGGATTCGGGCCGGTACTCAACGCCGACGGCAGCACGATCGGGAGCCCACAGATTTCCGTGGGCGTGGTCTCGCGGCCCAGGATGACCCCGGCCTACCGGGCCGACGTCACGCCACCGGACGACGTCATTTCCGGCGATGCGTTCACCACAGCGCCGTGGGTGACGGGTACGGATATCGGGGGGAAGACCGTTGATATCAACACGAGCCCGGTCTCGATTCCGATTGACCAGACGCTAGTAACGATTACGTGGGTAGTGCGTTGGCCGTTCCAAGATTGGGATTCTGATTGGGTCGGCCCCGACGGTGCAGCCCTCACGATCGGGCTCGATGCCATCGCAGATGATTACGTGGGGGGCCGGAATACCGTGGCCTTTATGGGCTTTCCGATCGGATCGCTCCTTATGGAGTCGGTCGAATTCCAACCCTTGCACCACGAATTCAAGACCGCGGTTATGACGCTGATCTATGACGAGTGGCACCACGCCCAGCAAATGCCTCTCGTAAATCCTCAATTCAATATCCCGACCACGCCAAACGCCACGACGGCGATGAGCCATACAACCACGGTCCTATGGAATCAGACGTTTTGGAGCCCGTGGAAGCTGGAATCCGCCAATCCATTTTTCGGCACCGCCGAATGGGACTACCTCACGACGGTATTCGTATGACCCTAAAGCGATTTCGCAGCGGGTCCGGACGACTCGATGCGGACAACCTCAACCAAATGATTCAGGCCGTGCAGACGGTCCAGCGATCGCCCGCCCAGGGGCAGACGTTCCGGCCCCGGTGGTACGGGCCGATCGTCTGCAAGATCACCGCGAAAACCTCCGGTAGCTCGGGCCAATACATCTACACCGTGGCCGAGGTGCTCTTCTCAACGGAGGAAACCTTCGCCGTGGTCACGGGCGGATTTACTCACGACCACGCCGTGAACCTCGCCGAGCGGGATAACACGACCACGAGCCACAGCGGTATCGACCCCGCCGACCTTCCCGGTAGCTACGACCTCCAGGCGGTACCCGTGGGTTCCGTGGTGGCTTGCTACGTCTCGAGCAACGGGAACGCGACCAACCCCAATACCGTTTGGTTTGACCGACCAGGCGAATTCTTCGGAGCTTGTACATGAGCGCAATCAATGAACTCCAATTCACGCAATCGGGAACCTTCCCGCTCGAGGTGATCTGGCAAGATTCGACCGGCACGGTCATCACGAATATCGACTCGGCTCAAATGCAGCTCAAGGCGAACAAAACTGATAGCTACGCCGATCGGCTCCTCGCGTTGACAACTGCAGGAGGGGGCGGAATCGTCCTCGACGCCGCGGCCGGGAAGCTCACGATCACAATCACCGACGAGCAGACCGCGGCCCTACCCGCGGGGGTCTGCTACTACGACTTGATCGTGGAACAGGATGACGACTCGAAACACGTCCTCATGGCCGGGACCGTGACCGTAGAGCAGGGGGTGACCACGTGGCAGTCCTGATTACCAACCGACCGAACCAGGTAGTAGTCTCGAGCCCCGGCCCGCAAGGCCCAGCAGGCGGCGGGGGGGGTGGCGGAACCGTCACGAGCGTAACCGCGGGCTCGGGCCTTACGGGCGGCACGATCACCGATAGCGGGACGATCGCTCACGCGGCGGGGTCGTTCATCGGCTCCGAGGAATACCCCGTCAAGATCGTGCTAGACGCTTTCGGGCATGTCCAGGTGAACGAATCCGAAACGACCGCCGCCGCCTACCGTACCGCCGTCGGATCAGATGACGCCGCCAACCTCACAACGGGGACGCTTCCAGCGGCCAGGCTCCCAGCCCTCTCGGATTCATACACCGGGCAGATCGAGACCGCAGCAGACAAGACCTACACGATCGACCCCGGCATCGTCGCGGCGCGGACCATCACCTCGTTCTATGCTCGAAGTGGTTCGGGGACTTGCACCGCGACCTTGAAAAACGACACCGATACGGTCGGGGTCATTTCAGTCACTACGAGCAGCACGACGGCACTCCTCGGCAACCAAAGCGTGGCACTCGATGATCCCATCACGCTAGTGATTTCCTCGAACGTCGCCGCTACCGATGTCGTGTTCTCAGTGGAGTTCACGCAATGAGCCGATGGCTGTTTTTTCCATCTCCGGTCTCAGCGGTAACCCTCAGTTTCTCAGGGACGGTCGGAAACATCTATACGTTTTATGCCGACACGACAAACTTCACAAGCAACCCAACAACGAACGCGACCAGGATTCGGGCTTCCTTGGCAGGCGTGGGGCTCCGCTTCTTCTTTGCCAACCAGACTGATCGTGACGCTTTCGAAACAGCGTACCCATCGGGCGTCGGCGAGTGGAGTCTTGAAGTGAACGGGGAAACGGTGACGACTTCTTCATGGAGTTGGAACCACAGTTCAGGAACAACTCTTACAGACGTTCGACAAAGCCAATTCTCGCCATTCCTCCAGAATTTCCCGTATACCGTAGGTGATTCCTTCAACGTCACACTTACTTGAGAGCAAACGAAATCATGAACACAATCAACCAATTCGCATCAATCACGAACAACATGGCGCAGATCTCCGGCAGCATCGGCGACCTCGCGTACCAGTACAAAGAGATTGCACCGAGGACCGCGCTCGACGATGCCAATATTGAGCTGCTGATTCAGACCGCACAGCAATTGATCGCCCAGGCCCAGGCACTTGAGACGATCCCGTACGACCCGACACCGCCACCGATTGACGCATGACCGGGAGAAAACGTGCTCGACTCTCTCAACGACGTTCAAGGAATCATCATCGCCGCCGCGATCATTTTCGCGTGCAAGGAGCTTCGCCGTGTATCGAACTCTCTTTATAGTCTCGACCGTCGCGTGGGTGACCTCGAGCGGATGCTCCACACTCCAGGGTTTCGGGAGCCTGAGCGACGGAGCAGCCGCGACCCCGGACCTACGGAAGGCGGCCGCGACGGCTAGAGCCGAGGCAGACGCCCTCGATGCAATCGCCGACCAGCAATCCGCCCAGCTTCGCCAGGCCGTCGACGGCGCTCATGACCTCGCGGCCTCGCTCGGGGCGCCCGAGCTCGTGACCGGGCTGATCGCGGGCATTGGCGGGCTTCTCGTACCCAGCCCGATCAGGCGGAAGAAGCCGACCGCATGAGCGCGATCATGTCCGCGTGTTGCTGCGACGATTCGGCGACGTGTTGCGATTGTTCGCTTGCGTCGGCGTATTCTCTCGCGGCGTCGTTTGGATGGACTACAGACTCGCCCGATGGCCCAGGCGGGACCACCCAAACCATGACGGTCGGGGCTGGGTTCTCCGCAATGACCATGACGCAAACGAGCCCCGCGTGCGTTTCGGGGCAATACCCGCCATTCACGGGCTCGAGCTTCGCCGTGACCAGGTACGCCCCGCCAACTACAGCCGCGGCGTCGTTTGTCGCCACGAGCTCGGGATCATGCACGAGCCGATCCGCAACAAACGAGGCCGGTACATGGTCGGGCGCATACAGCGGGATCGGCTCGGGGAATGGCCTTTCTTGTTGGCATGAAGTAAACGCCGCCAGGCCCGCCGTAGATCACTACTTTTGGACCATCGGGGCATACTTCGAGAGCACGGCGACTTGCACGGTAGGGTTCAATACGTGGCCTTTATGGGCGTGGCGGTTTTTCGCGTACTCAACTCCGCAAGCGACATGCCACGCGCCACCGTCGAGCGGATGGACCGCCGACGTACCCTCGAGCGGCACGGCCGCGGGTAATTCTCGACTTCTCAGCTTCCTATGGGCGAACAACAATACCGCCGCCTATTGCAACACGACCGCAATCAATCAATGCTCAATCAGCTCGTTCGGGTCGTCTACATTCACGGCGCCATCGGTCACGATCTCGTGACATGCAAGCACTACCGCGGCGGGTGCTCCCTCGGCCTCTTCGGGGGCAACCCGTCTCCGGGAGTATGCGCAACGTGTAACCGCTACCAGGGTAGACCCCGCGGCCTCGGGGACGTCATCCACGCCGCCGCAAAGGCTACCGGCCTCGACCGTCTCGCACCGAAGGGTTGCGGGTGCTCGAAGCGGCGCGCCGCCCTCAATGATTCAGTGCCGTTTGAAAAAACGAAAGATATCCTGTAGCGTGGAGCCGCCCTCCGCCGATGAAGGCGGTACAACCCTAGTAGTCCGCCGATAATCGGTGTTCCGTCGGTCTTCCGATAATCCGAAGACATGCCGACCGATTAGTCGAGGATTACGCACTCGGAAGGCGTGCGTTTGTGAACTATCAGAACAGGAATAAGAGATACCGAACCCGAATGAATGATTCGGTAGGTGTCTCATTTCGTACCGGCGCGGCGATCGACATTTATGCCGCGATTACGAAGCAAAACAAGAAGGATGCGGCCAACGCTCTCATATGGGAGGCGCTCTCCCAGCGACCCGATGACCTCGCGGCCGTGCTCGCCGAGCTTCCGAAGCTCCAGGAGCGAGACGAAATGGAGCACCCCCGTATTGATTGGGGGAAAGACGCCGCGTCGATGACCGATGAGGAGAAGGCCGCCGTGCTCGCCGCGGCCGAGCGACAATCCTTCCGGATCTCCGACCTTCTCGTGCGTCTCGCCGAGCAGCGGGGGGAGGTGGCGGGTGGCTGATTACCTCGTCAAATTAGGTCAAGGCGAATACGCCAAGCGATACATGAAGGCGGCGCCGATCGCCGAGGTGCCGGGCTACGTCCTCGATGCTCTCGTGAAGCTCACCGCGTCCGCGAGTCATTGCCAGGCGATGGCCTCCGCCGCGGGATGCTCGCTCAATATCTCAACACGCCGCGAGGCCCTCGACGATCTCACGCGATGCGCGGAGTACGCCGAAATCGTCATCGCCCAATGCCAAGCCGCCGCGAAGCTGATCGAAGAACAGGGGGCCGCATGACCCCCAAAGATATTGAAATCACGCTTGTAGCTCTCCTTAAGTCAACGATCGAGGCGCAAACGCCCCGCGAGGAGTGGGGTACGGCATTGAGCCACGCCGTCGAGCTCTTCCGGGCCGCTCGGGATGAGTGGGCATCTTCCGAGCCTTCCGGCGCTGTTCCCCCTCCGGGGGGGGCGGCGTCTTATGCTCCCCGCTCGGCGGGTTCGGGGCCTCCATCCCCGAGCCCGTCTTCGGGGGGAGGCTTGCCCGCCTACGTGGTCGTCTCGGCTCAGGACCCCGGAGAAACGAAGAACGGAAAGAAATTCCGGACGCTCGTTCTCAGGAATGACCAGGGCGACGAGCAAAAGGTGGGATTCTTTGAGTCGAAATACGACGCATGGAGCAACGTGGCCAAGATCAACGCGGGCGATCAGATCACCGCGTCGATTGAGGTGCGAGGCGAGTACGTCAACGGAAACAAGCCGCGCGTGGTGAAGGCCGCGCCCGTCGATATCCCATTCTGATCGGGGGCTGCTATGGACCTTTTCGACTACGCGGCCGCCGCTAGGCGGAGCGACCCGGCGACCTCACAGGCCGCCGCAAAGATCAACCGACGCCCTCGAAGGGGCCATCGGGAAATCCTCCTCGAGACAATCCAACGACTCGGGAGGTGTACCGCTCGGGAGGCCTTCGAGGCCAGCGACCTACCGCCGAGATGCTGCTATTGGAAACGGGTCTCAGAGCTTGAGCAGCGGGGGGCGGTTCGCGTGACCGGCCAGCGGCTCGACCCCGAGACGTCGGCCCATTGCCAGGTGTACGAGGTGCAAGATTGAGCCCCGGCGACCTATCTAAGCTTGCGGCCAGCCTCGCAACGGCCGAAGGCGTCAAACCCGCTCACGTGGCCGTCGTGCTCTCTCTCGCGGCTCAGAGCGGCCCCGACGGAGGTGCAGTCATATCAGCGGGCAAGCTCGCCCAGCGATGCGGGATGAGCCGGGGGCATGCGTTCCGCTCGATCGGGTGGGCGGTCGACGCGGGCCTCCTCAATATCGAGACCGTCGAAGGCCGATCCAACCGCTATATCTTCCCAGTGACCCGGCGCGCAGGCGCTACAGGGGAGGCGCGCGGGCGCGCCGGGGGGGGCGCGCAGGCGCGACACGTTTCCAGTATCCCATCCAGTACTCTTCCCGCGGCTCGATCCTCCGAGCCCCATAGGGGGCTACGGATCGACGCCGACGATGGGCCGAGAATGTCGATGCGGGAATGGCTCGACCAGGAAGGAAAGACGCTCGACGAGGCGAGGGGGTCCAAATGGGGCTGATATGGGGGGACGAGCTTACGTGGCCGCCGAGCGGTCAGAAAATGAGCCTCGGAACCCGTACAGGGAGGCGGTACCCGAATCCGCTCTACTCGAATTGGCTCCATGCCAATATGCCACGAATCCTATCGGTCCCGCTCGAGGCCCCAATAGACGAGCCCGTGCTTCTCAAGGCCCGTTTCCGAGCCCCTACGCTCAGGAAATACGACCTTGATAACCATATCAAGCCATGCCAAGACCTCCTCCAGCGGGCCGGGGTGATCGTCGACGATGCCCTCATCCACGAGGTACATATGAAGAAGCTGCCCGTGGTGAAGGGTGAAGGCGGTTTCGTGGTGGTGGAGCTCTACACGCTATGAGCCATCGAGCAGACATACCCAGCGCCGTACCCAGGCGAAGACCTAGCGAGGTGAAGCGGAAGCGGGGGACCAGGGCTCACAAGAAGGCGATGCGGAACAAGCGGGCAGCCTTCCCGATATGCCAACGATGCTCGTTCTATTGCGCCACGGAGACGCATCACGTGGTGCCGATGGCCGCGGGTGGATCAAACGCCGCCCACAACCTCGAATCCCTATGCGCGCGGTGTCATGAGGAGCAGCACAACCCCCCCCCTAGCAGGGGGAAAACCGAGGCCCCGGTCCCC
>Ga0208643_1001190_pt1 | contig 15227 bp, 22 predicted proteins | sample VirMetDEL_Nov_12_FD_184516 | JGI IMG/M metagenome (GOLD analysis project Ga0208643, IMG submission 184516) | Aqueous microbial communities from the Delaware River and Bay under freshwater to marine salinity gradient to study organic matter... | ecosystem: Environmental > Aquatic > Marine >... | reverse complement strand
CCTTCACAGCTTAGGCACTCCCCGTCTTCTAGGTTTATTCTTGGTATCTTTACGTTGACATTCTCTGCATTACGTGCCGCTGTGGTGCGGTAGTAGTACATAGACTTCAGTTTGTTTGCTCCTGCCCAGTGTACGTTGTTGACGTACTCTAGGTATTCGTCGTGTGTCTCCTGTGGCGCACTGGATGCTGGCGGCTCAAAGAATGTATTGACTGACTGAGACTGACACACATACGGCTGTCGATTATAGGCATGTTCAATAACCCATATTTGATTGATCTCAGGCGCGGTCTTAAAGGTATCTCTTTCTTCTTCAGATAACGCCGTAAGCCCTGCAACAGAGCCTTCAGCAGCAGAAATAGTTTTCCATGTTTCTTCATTGTTTAGACCTTTTTCCTCCAGTAGTTTCTCTAAGTATTTATTCTTTACACGATAGCTGCCACTCAGAGTCTTGTGCGTAAAAATGTTAGCACGCGAAGGCTCAATCGAAGGACTAGTTCCACCACATATAATACTGCTGCTGGCATTAGGAGCAATAGCAAGGAGATGTGAGTTACGGCGACCACTGCCGACCATATCAGGAGCTTCCCCACGATCTCTACCCAGAACTTTACTAGCTTCCGTCGCTCGTTCTTTGATGAGTTTGAAGGCTCTATGATTAAATGATGCAGCGAAAACTCCCGCGAAAGGGAGTCCATTACGTTGAAGATAACTATGAAAGCCCATCGCACCAAGGCCAACCGCCCGTTCTCTATATGCACTATAAGCGGCTCTTGCAAAGCCTTTTTTATCCAAGTCAACATGATACTTAAACTCCTGCAAGCTATTACATTGTTCCCTTATACCCACTGTCTGTATAGCATTGTCAATAAAGTGTTCCAGTGTGTTGTCCAGCATAGTTACTAGATCACTGATGAACACCTCATTGTCTTTCCACTCATCAAAGTATTCTAAATTAACACTTGACAAGCAGCATACTGCTGTACGTTCTTCGTTTGTAGGCAGTGTAATCTCAGAGCATAGGTTACTTTGCTTAACCTCTAGCCCTAGAGCCTTCTGCTCCTGTGGTAGATACTCATTACAGCGGTCTGTGTTGACAATGTACGGCTCACCTGTCTCTGCTCTAGTGTGAACTAGCTGCCACCACAAGTCCCGCGCTGGGACTGTTTTGATTGCCTGCTTTGACTTAGGATCAATCAGACGCCATGGCAAGTCATGCTCTACTGAATAAAGAAAGTCATCAGAAATATTAACGCCGTTATGTAGATTAAGACACTTACGGTTAAGATCCCCACCAGTAGTCTTTCGCATAGCAACAAATTCTTCAATTTCTGGATGGCTGATGTCCATATACGCCGCATAAGCACCTCTCCTTGTTACTCCTTGATTGAAAGCCAGCATCTGACTGTCAACTACGTGCATAAAAGGGATGCTCCCAGTTGATTGGCTCCCGTTAGAAGTAGCCACACCGTTACTGCGAACAGCGCCCCAGTACCCACCCAGACCGCCCCCGCTGGAAGTGAGCCAAATGTTTTCATCATAGTGAGCTGATAAACCACCTCTGGAATCAGGCACAAAATTAAGAAAGCAGCTAATAGGTAAGCCACGCGTTGTTCCTCCATTGCTTAGTATTGGTGTGCTGAACATAAACCAGCTTTTACTGGCGTAGTCATACAGGCGCTGTGCTAGATCAAAGTCAGTGACACCGTGATAGGTAGCACTGTACACAGAGGCGCGTGCAAAAGCTTCCTGTGCGTATGTCTCGTCTTGCCAGAAGTACCTGTCCTTCAGCGTATTCAGAGAGAAGTCATTTAGGTCTTTCTCTCTGTCGTAGTCTATAGTAATCCCAAGGTAATCTTGAGTGCCTGTCTTATACTGCATCTTGATTGTCCAACAAAAACTTCATCAATCGTTCTTCATACCAACGTGCTTTGCGTAGGTCTTCAAACGGCTTCTTTTTGTACCTGAATCTCCACCTATATTTTAACGCATTTCCGCGTAAATAGCCAATGTATTCGTCTTTGTTTAGCATTGCCTCTATAGCTTCTATGCACTCTATACTGCCATTGTTGTAGTGGGGTGGGTTGTCCACCATGTCAGGAGCAGACTCAGCTATATAGACAGGGGCAGACTCAACAGAAAAAACGTCATGCACAAACTTATCTCCATACAAGGGATGGTCATTTGGCGCGTTGTCTTCTTCCTCGTCCCAATGCACTTGGTATCCGTACTTCTTGTTAAGTCTAGTCCATGCGTCTGGGCTTTCATCATCAATACTCGTCTTTTTCGTCTGTGTCTGGTCTTGTGTCATCTTGTAGTTCTTCCTCAAATTGTTCTAATCGTGCTATTAGTTTATCTTCAAACCTGTCTAGTATTTCTTCACTAGATATGTCGAGGGATTCTATCAGGTCATCAGGGTCATAGCGTTGCAAAACTCTTTCCTTAATCTCATCCATGGTTAAACTGTATTTATTGTGAGTCAACATATTTCATCAACTTGTCAAAGTCATTTAATGTGTAGTGCTTAAATCCTTCCTTCTCGCACCACTGCCCCATTGTCATCTTAGCGCCCTTGCGTAGCTTCTTGTTAGGATCTGACAGTACAAAGATCAGTTCTGTGTCTGTACAGTCCCTGATGGCTTTGTACTTCATTGTATCGCCTGTCCTAAAGAATCCCTTTAGTTCCAAGAGTATCCCTGTGCGCGTATGTACGAAGTCTGGTTTGTACTTCCTGTGCATAGTGTAAGGGACATCAAATGGTTCATACTTAAACTTACGCTTTGGTGCTATGGCTGCAAATGAAGCCTCTAGCCCTGACCTGTAAATACTCCCTTTACGTGATCTCTTGGACTTTAGGCTCATTGGCTACCTCCGTCAAGAACCGTGGGCCTGTAGAGTACAGGAATGTGCGTAAGTCTGGATAGCAAGAACGCTTGAAGTGACAGTAGGAGCAACCTATTGGCAGCTTCATGTTACCTGACTTACCATCAGGAACAGGGTCATTACAAAACTCAGGTGGCTCTGGCTGCTGTACAACCGCCTTTACGTGCTTGATACGTTCTACTATGTCTTCCTTCAAAACTTCGTACACAGGCGCTTGTGTGTCTTCTAGGTCATACTTTAGGAAGGCGAGGTGTCCGTTTTGCTTGTCCATTGCAAGCCAGCCTACCTCTGTGTCACCTTCAGACTTAGCGTATCCTTTGATCTGGTCTATATAACCAAAAGGATCATCAAAAGCCAGCGTAGCGTTCTTGAACTTTTTAAATCCAAAACTACTGGTTGATTTAACATCCGTAAGCACTCCATCAATCTTACAGTCCATGCTCCCTACAATTCCTTCCACTTCAGCTTGGGCCTGCTCATGGCTAACAGTGTGGCCTGACAGCCTGACCAGTAGCAGCAGCATTTCCTCAATCAAATGTCCGTACAGGAACTTGACTAAGTTATTTGGCTGCATTGGTTCCTTTGGCCCTACGTTATTGTAGTGGTTCCAGAGGTACCTATCGTCCCTGCCAATGTTGGACATACGTAGCTTACGTGCATCAAAGTTACCACGGTTGGTAAACTCCTTACGCATTAAGTCCTTGACTGCCTCGCCAAACTTCTCAATCTCTGCTTCAGCGTCTACAGACCTGGCTACATTCTTGGTCTTTACCAATTTGTAAATGTCATCGACCAGCGTATATGTTGTCTTCATTTTGTTTCTCTATGGTCTATAAACCTAAGTTTACGTGTGATTGGATTGAAACCAAGTTGGACAATATTCAAATCCTTTTGAAGCTGGCTCCTAGTGTGGGATGTATGTGAATAGTTCCCTTCCCCTACTTTCTGTTCTTGGAATGTTTTAACATCTATCAAAAGCGTTTCTCCTGTTTCTAAGTTAACTCCAATAAGGTCGATAGGCCCAGTGCAGCCAGCGTTTCTGAATACTTCATACCCTTCATCCCAAAGCCAAGTTACTGCGTAGTATTCTGCCAAGTCACCCTTTCGGTTACTGTCAACATCAATGTGTCTCTGACCAGTTGCTACCGACATTGTATTCTCCTGTTAGTGGACATCTCAATCTGTAATGTAGACCAGCAGCCTCTATGCAAGACACTGCTAATCTCCCGTACTTATCTTCCTGACCCTGTGCTACTTCAGCCTGCACTTCATCGTGAATGTTACCTACAAAGTTATAGTCCAGCCTGTACCCCTGTGCATATTCATCTAGGATAACCAGAGCTTTCTTCATAACTATAGCACCAGCGCCCTGTAGTAGCGTGTTCAGTGCTGAGTGTGCGCTACGCACCTGTAGCTGCCTTCCGTCTAGTCCTTTAAGGTATCCTCCTTTAGCTTTTGCTGCAACTCTTTCAGTAAGATCCCTAAGTGTTGGGAGACCATTAAGGAATCTTGCTCTAAGCGCAGAGCCAGTACGCGCATTTCCCCCGACAATCGTACCAAGTTTTGCATCTCCTGCACCGTATAGGAAGGCATATATGAAAGTTTTAGCCTGATCTCTCGATTCAAGTCCTGCAAGTCTTTGATTGGCTGTGTGAATATCTCCGTGGAGAATTTCATTGGTGTACTCCTTATCTCCCATGTAGTGCGCCAACATGCGTAGTTCTAGTCCACTGGCATCAAAGCCGACCAGAGAGTACCCTTCCGGTACAGTCCAGCATGACCTGCACTCTTTACCGTATGGAGCGCGGGAGGCAGGCACCTGTGCCAGATTAGGCTCTGAGTGTGTCATACGGCCTGTTACAGCGCCGTTGGTGTTCACTCTGCCGTGTACTCTACCGTCATCGTCAGCGGCGTCTATCCAGCTTTTTATCTGTGCTACACGCTTCTGTACCATCAGGTACTCCGCTATCAGTTGCGCTTCCGGTATGTCAGTGATATTAGACAGTACAGACTCATCTACAATGGCGTGTCCCTTCTCTGTAAACTTTGTGGGCTTCCATCCAAAATGCTGTAAGTATCTGCCGATCTGCTGCCGTGATCCTAAGTTAAACTCAGGGAAGTCAATGCGACTAAACGGGCCACAAACGTCACCCCACTGCTCACCTAGAAACTTTAGACCTACGGCAGAGAGCGTATGATCTTTCTTACACCGTGGCGTAACTTCCTTGATAAATGTAGGGAGAGGACGAAAGGTGTCCTGTACTTTGTCTTCCAGTTCATATTTTTTTTCCTTTAGCAGAGCTAATAATTGATGTGCATATTTTAGATCCAGTAGCCAGCCTATCCTGACCTGTCTGGCGGTTATCCGCTGCACCTCATGTTCTAGTTTTATTGAGTCTATCTCAAAACCATCCAGTTCTTTTAGTAGGTGCTGGTACAGTTTTTCAGTTACTTCAACATCGCGTACACAATACTTTTCCATCTCAGGTGACAAGCATGACCAGTCAGTATGGTCGCCCTTAGAAAACCCAAGACGCTCGCCCCATGCGCGTAGGCTGTGTCCTCCATCGCGGTTAGGACTACTCAGGCGTGACATGACCAGCGTATCCTGTACGCGCTCACGGTCTACCTTGATTCCCCATAGGCGCTCCAGTACAGGCAGGTCAAAGCCATATAGGTTCTGTCCTACTACTGGGAACGTGCCTTCCAGCGCAGCAGCCAGAGACTCAGCATCGTAATGCTTACGTACCTCACCGTCCTGCTTTGTTACTGCAATCCAGATGACACTAGGGTTTAGCCCATCAGTCTCAATATCTAGGTACAGTTCGCTGTTAGAAGTCATCGTCTACATCCTTGGGTGCCGCTACTTCAGCCATGCGCCCCGTTGTCCTGTCGTACTTCAAGTAGCAGGCTGCTCCTGTCAGCCCAGCGTAGCGATTCTTTAGGATACGTACTGTAGTTGTGTTACGCTTATCCTCGTCCTCGTCCTGCTGGTTACGCTCCAAGCCAATCACCATGTCCGACAGTTGCGCTATCGCCTGTGAGCCTCGCAACTCACTCAGGCTGATCCTGCCTCCGTCCTCATGTGGCTTGCCTGTGGTACGCTTTAGGTGCGACACCAGAAACAGTCCCACACCTAGCTCCTGCACCAGTGTACGCAGGTTAGTCATAATAGCGTCGATAGCCTTACGCTCGTCCCCGTTCTCCTGTGCTGACACTACGATGGATAGGTGGTCGAGTATGATCCACTTACAGTCCAGCGCCTTAGCCATGTGGCGTATGCGAGACAATAGTTTGTCCTCGCTTGTACTGCCCCAATGGTCAAACAGATAGAACCGTCCAGTACCTAGTGTTTGCTCCCAGAATGGGAACGCAGCGTCGGAGTCTAAGTCTTCCTCTAGGTGCAATGGGCAGTCGGCGGCTACCGACATGATGCCCAGAGCAGTCCTCGCTACGTCTTCCTCAAGCGCAAGTATGCCAATGTTGTCCTCTGTGGAGTTAAGTAGGTAATACTCTAGCTCCCTGACAATCTGTGACTTACCCATGCCTGATCCACTGGTGATGGTCACTAGCTCGTATGGCCTGAATCCCTTGGTCATGTCGTTAAGACCTTGCCACGGATACGGTATAGACTTCACCTTCATCTTGCCAGTAATGGCGTCCCATGTGTCCTTACCACATATAATGCCATCGGGCTGATAAGATTTAGAGTCCCACCATGCCGACACAAAATCCCGTACCTTGTTGGCTACTAGCATCTCGCTAGCGTCCTTCATAGGCAGCGTACAGATTTTTAGCTTGCTGGGGCTGAATATGTCTTTGATCTCGTCAATGGCGGTCTGTCCAGCCTTGTCGCTGTCGAAACACACCACTACCTGATCGTAACCTTCCAGCCACTCTAGTTGCTCTTTTATTTCCTTTGCTGCTGATGATGCGCCAGAGCGTAGCGACACCACATCCCATTTATTGTCGAACATCTCAGACACACTCAGCGCGTCCAGTTCGCCCTCTGTTATCGTTATGAATTTACCCTTGCCACGGCAGGTATTCTGCCCGAACAGCCCTACGCCCTGCAGTGTGCCTGTTGCGTAGAAGTCTTTGTTCTGCACCACACGCACCTTGCTGCCCTTCACCTCGTTAGTGTCGGTTGCATAGTACGGGTAGTGATGCCTGCTGATTGTCCCTGACCTATCAAACTCCACAGTAACGCCAAACTTGGCGCAAGTAGCCTGTGATATTCGACGCTCTGGGATAGCGGCAGTGGCACCGTTAAACTCTAGCGGTCTCTTTTCTGCAATGCTCACAACTTCACCATTGGCGCTCTCGCGGTGGTTACACCCAGCAGAGAAGCAGTGGGCCGACCCGTCGCTATAACGGGCCAGCGCATCACTACTGCCGCACACTGGGCAGGCTTCATGCTTTACGAACTTAGAGTTCTGCATCTATTCCAGACGCATCTTCAGCAAGTTCTAACACTCGCACAGCGTTAAGATAGGTAGGCGTACCGTGTACTGGGTGCGCTGGGCCTGTCTTATAGCTAATGCGTACCGTAGAGCCACGAGGTATGTCACCAGTAAAAGGATTATCACTGGCGTCGATAATCTTCACCGGAAACTTACTGGCAAACTTTCGCTGTGCCATGTTCTCATACTCTTTGATTTTCACACCCTGAGCGGACAGCATCTCAGCCGTTGCATCGTCCAGAGTACCCGTTAAGGTAAACCGTCCAGTATCCTGACCCTGATACGACTCAGTTTCACGCAAGTTACTAAAGGCTACCTTCATTTCTGCTACAGCCATCTATAGACTCCTCTATGGTTATTGTAGATTACTAATAATGAAACTTTAAGAATATACATTATGTTTATTCCTTCGCTTCATAGGTATATTATACCAGCTTTTCAGATTAACGCAACACCTCCTAGTTAAAAAGTTCAAATTCAAGATCGTCTAACTGTCCCTCATCCAGATACAGCGATTCGTACTCCTGTGCAATTATCGCTCTGTTGGATATAGTGTAGCAAGTGTTGCACAAGTCCAAATGCTCCCCTGTTTTGTGGTCTTTTCTGGACAACTCAACGTCGCTCAATGGGCCGCTATTGCACGCTCTGCATCTCATTAGTGTAACTCCCTGTGGAATAATTGTTTATGTAGTTCGTCGATCTGTTGGTCAGTGTGGTTGGCTAAGGTCAACGCTAGCCAGCTTGTAGCTGCACTAGCTAACTCTGCGATGGTCGCGTTGTTTATTTGGTATTCAATTAGCTCGTTTTCTTTCCTGTCGCGTTCGCTAATCTCCTGTGGCCCGTTATCGTCCGTAACGTCTAGGTCTGGGTAAGTTGTACTCATGCTGCTAATAACTCCATTGTTGGTTGTCGATGCTCAGGCCATCGCATGTCAATAACCTGTGGTTTATACTGGAAGTAGTATACACGGTATGCCTCCAGACTGCTAGCGCGTTTGCACTCGTCAGGCATACACTGAGGAGGATCTGTCCACTCAATGTCAGGAATGCCCATAGGAGGCTCAAAAAGAGCGTCTGCGCACTTTTGCCACGTTAGATGTACCTTCCTATAGCGTTTTGTGTACTCGTCTGAGAGAGCCTTAAAATGCCTGTATAGCCATCTATAGTTTGCTGCACTTTCCCTAGCCCATATAGTGCTAGGATGATTCCTGTGCGCTACTTTATACGGTACGTCGTGGTTGCCGAATTCATGGTGTGCTGTGCACAACATTTGTGCTGATTCCAGAATCATCTTAACCACATGTTTATCACACTGCATCTGTGCTGCACGCACAGGGTTAGTTGAGATATAAAATATGTTCATTACTTCAGCCCCCTAAATTTAAGCGTCTTTATAGCACACTTAACACACACTAGTTCATCATCAACATAGCACATACTGTGTCGTGGTTTGCTTGTGGTGCCGCATTTGCTGCATTTGTTGTTAATTAGTATCATGCTTCAAAAGCTCCGTCTATGTCTATTTCGTTGGTGGGGTAATGTTTGTTTAGAAGTAATCTAGCGGCTGCACAGGCGTCTTCATCGTCGTAAGCCTGCACTTGCACTGTCATGGTCACGACATAATCTATAGGTTCTGGTTCCTCCGGTTGATTCCAAGGACACCTTGGGTTGCTTTCGTCGCTATCTGCACGGTCTATCATGCCGCTAGGGTATAGGCTGTTGCCTAATGTGTTGAATAAGTCCATCATTCAAAATCCTCTGAGTTAGTTGCTTCTTCCAGTTCTTGCATAATTTCAGCCGTTAGACTATAGGATATATCACAATAAGTACAGTCTATAAGGCGCATAGACACTCCCTGTTCCCCGAACATTTCGCAGTATCCCTCAAATAGCATTAGCCCACCATCGCCGTCAGTGTAGACGGTACTATATATTCCTTCGTCGATGTCTTCATACATAAAGTAAAAAGGCTCAAAGTCGGTTATATACTTCCTTAGCGTCTTTTCTTCCATGTTCGCGTGCTTTGCAATGTCTGCTATTGTTTTCATAGTCTTAGTTTCCCGTCGTTGTATTGTTCAAACACTAAGCCCACAAGGGCGCTGTATTGGTTATCGGTTAACGTGTCCGCGCTATGCGTGGTGCCGTTAGTCTCAAAAGAATAGACCACAACATCCCACACCGTCGGAACTGGTACATTTTTAACTTCAAAGTTTACATGGTCAAACATTTTATAACCCCCACATTGCGGCTGTTGCTTCCCAATCTACCGCCAGCGCCGCTAGCAATACAATAGCCAGCGCGTAGTGATACCAGTATACTTTTTCGTTTTCCATTGTTATGCTGCCTCCATTTCATCACGCACCAAGTCGCGCAGGTCGTCTATTAACTCGACGTTTAATGCTTCCAAGTCATCACGCGACACCTCACGCACTAAATGACGCTGCACAGTGCTGGGTGAGCAGTCTTCCTCATGTGCTACAAACGCACAGAAAGATGAGATTGCCAATGCGCGTAACGCCCTGTCGTTGCTGTAGTTTCTGCGCACTTTGTCGCAATTGTCGTGGTAATGGCCAGCGCCAAGGTATGACCCATCAATCCAGCACCTAAAAAACCGTCGATACCAAGTGTTGCAGTCTGTGATGGCTTCTTTGATGTCATTAGCTGTTGGTAAGTCTCTCATTGTCTTAGTTCCTTATTGGTTTTGGTAATGTTTCCACAGTTGCCCACTGGTGTCAATGGGCAACAATAGAACACTAGCTATTTACCGTTTCTTTTCCTCCATTCGTTAAGCCTATCTGCTGCCCGTTGACTACGCATAGCATATAACTGCTTCTGTGCGTTGTCTATTTCGCTGCGCGGCATGAATTTGGCTATTTTCCAGAGTTTATTTAGCGCGTCGTTCATATTGTCATACGCGGCGCGATAGCTTTCTTTGTCTTTTTCGTCCCTTGCTTTATCTAATAGCGACGTATGATAGCAGGCCTTGGCGTCGTAAGTTACCCATTCTGTCATTCTACCTGCGTAGATGTCACTAATAAAAGACACCTTCTCCGCGTCTTCCATGTAGTCATCCAATGTCATCATTGTCATTTGTTTACCTATGTAGTTATTAGTTAATTTGTGAAGCCATGATAACGCCTGCAGCACTGGTGTCTAATAACTTTTTGATCTATGCATATAACTATATGGTAGTTGTAATGGTTTTGATTGTGTGCTTGTGGTTACTTGTGTTGACCTATGGGGTACTATAGTCCCCCTCACATGTCAACATTTGCATACTCCTGTCAACTATGGTAGACCCCAGCGCCCCCTAGCATAACACAATCCCATTGTCAACCTTGCATTCTATTGTAAACTATGGTAAGCCATAGACTCCCTAGCATTGTTTGCTATTGTTTGCAAGTGTTGACATGAGGGGGCGGGTATGTTATGGGGGACGGGGGAGGGCTGACGCTCTGTTGTATTATTATAGTACCCGCTCACGTACAAAATAGGCCAAAATTAGGTCAAATTGACCAATAATCCTCTCCAGTAACCTCTTGTATACAAAAGAAAACTAGAATTTACTAAAAACACACTAAAAGGACACTCTTATAACTAAATAATCTAAAATAATGCTTGACTTTTGACACAAAATATGATATAATCAATAAGTATTCTTAGGTACTAAGGTAAATACTTTATGGATCAACCTAAACGTAAGAGAGGGAGACCAAGGAAGACTGATGTAGTCTCTAAAACCTCTGGAAACAGGGGTAAAGTAGGGCGACCTAAAGGTGACGCTAGCATTATTAATGAATATAAGGCTAGAATGCTTGCTTCACCTAAATCTAACAAGGTTCTGGATAGTATTTTTAATGCTGCTCTTAACGATGAACATAAAAATCAAGCTGCAGCATGGAAGCTAGTTATGGACAGGATGCTGCCATTAAGTTATTTTGAAAAGGATTCAGCTAGTGGTCGCCAAAGTGTGTCAATTACTATCTCAGGTGTTGGACAAGTTGCCACAACTGTCAATGACCCAAGTCAAGACGATACCACAGCCATTGAAGGAGAGTTCACAGAAAGTGATATATAAATACTTCCAACTAGATGACTTCAAGTGTCAAGAAACAGGCGAGAACAAGATAAACGAAGATTTTGTTAGAATGCTGGATGAGTTGAGGGAAGCCTGTGGTTTTCCTTTTGTAATCACTAGTGGCTATAGATCACCTAAGCATTCCATAGAAGCTAAGAAAGCTAAACCGGGAACACATGCACAGGGTATAGCTGCTGACATTAAGACTGCCAGCGGTCAACAGCGCCATAAGATTATTAAGGCTGCTATGATTATGGGGTTCAATGGGATAGGTGTTGCTAAGAGCTTTGTGCATGTGGACACTAGGAAGTCTAGCCCTGTTGTGTGGTCTTATTAATGTGTTATGGGTTATGGGAACTTTAAGGATTTATGACTGACCTAAACATAGAGTTACTTCCGTGGCAGCAGGATGTGTGGGGTGACGATACAAGGTTTAAGATTGTAGCCGCTGGTAGACGTACTGGCAAGTCCAGACTCGCGGCATGGTTGTTGATTGTCAATGCCTTGGAGTCCAGTAAGGGGAATGTGTTTTATGTAGCACCGACCCAAGGACAGGCTAGAGACATCATGTGGCAGACACTGCTTGAACTGGGTAATCCAGTGATTGTGTCTAGCCACATCAACAATCTACAGATAAAGCTAATTAACGGTGCGACCATATCGTTGAAAGGCGCGGACAGACCAGAGACTATGCGTGGTGTGTCCTTGAAGTTTCTGGTCATGGACGAATACGCAGACATGAAGCCTGAAGTATTTGAGCAGATTCTTAGGCCAGCCTTGGCTGACCAAAAAGGGAATGCGTTGTTCATTGGTACGCCAATGGGACGTAATCACTTTTACGAGTTGTACCAGTACGCTGAGTTAGGTGATGACCCAACGTACAAAGCGTGGCACTTTACGAGCTATGACAATCCTTTGTTGGACGCAGAGGAGATAAACGTAGCTAAAAAGAGTATGTCCAGCTATGCGTTTAGACAGGAGTTTATGGCGTCCTTTGAGGCCAGAGGCTCTGAGATGTTTAAGGAGGATTGGGTCAAGTTTGGCGAGTCTCCAGAAAACGGGGACTACTACATAGCCATTGACTTAGCTGGCTTTGAGGAAGTAAACAAACAGCGTACCAAGAACAGTAAACTGGACGAGACAGCCATAGCGGTTGTAAAGGTCAACGACAACGGACACTGGCACGTAGAGAACATAGTGCATGGGCGCTGGGAGTTGTCTGAGACAGCCAGAAAGATATTTGAGGTTGTCAGGGACTACAGGCCCATAGGCATAGGGATAGAGAAAGGTATCGCTAGACAGGCTGTTATGTCGCCTCTGACGGACATGATGAAGCGGTACGGTATGTTCTTTAGGGTTGATGAGTTGACCCATGGAAACAAAAAGAAGACTGATAGAGTTATGTGGGCGCTACAGGGCAGGTTTGAAAATGGTTTTATTACCCTTAACAAAGGTGAATGGAACAGTCGGTTCTTAGACCAGTTGTTTCAATTTCCTGACCCACTGACACATGATGACCTTGTGGACGCATTGGCTTACATAGACCAGTTGGCTAAGATAGCGTACACATACGACTTTGAAATAGATGACCATGAAGTTTTGGACACAGTAACGGGGTACTAATGGCTGCACTTACTAAAAGACAACAAGCTACGTTAAAAAAACACTCAGTACACCATACCGCAAAACACATGACTGAAATGCGTAAAGCTATGCGGTCTGGTAAATCTTTTACTCAAGCACATAAAATAGCACAAAAAAAGATAGGAAAGTAACATGGCTAAACGAGGACTGTATTCTAACATTCAAGCTAAACGCAAGCGTATTGCTGCTGGGTCTGGAGAAAAAATGCGTAAGCCGGGAGCCAAAGGCGCTCCAACGGCAAAAGCCTTTAAGCAAGCAGCTAAGACAGCTAAAAAGCCAAGGAAAAAGTAATGGAGTACGGTGACAACGACACCCTTGCCACTGAGCAACATATTGAAGATTGGGTTATTGACAAGTGCAATACTTGGCGTGACCACTACGAATCCAACTACGCAGAGCGTAACGAAGAATACTATAGACTTTGGCGCGGCATCTGGGCGTCCCAAGACTCAGACAGAAAAAGCGAAAGAAGCAGAATAATCAGCCCTGCATTACAGCAGGCTGTAGAGTCCAGTGTAGCGGAGATTGAGGAAGCTACATTTGGTCGCGGTAAATACTTTAGTATTACTGATGACATGGACGATCAGGACAATCAGGACATTGTATACCTGAGAACCAAACTCCACACTGACCTAGAAAAAGCAAAGCTGCGTCAGGCAGTAGGAGAGTGCCTTATCAATTCAGCAGTCTTTGGAACAGGGATTGGTGAGGTAGTGCTTGAGGAAGTAAAAGAGATGGCTCCCGCTACCCAACCTATCATGGGTGGTGAGTTGACAGCAGTGGGTGTTAATGTGACTGACCGCACAATGGTCAAACTGCGACCCATCCTTCCTCAAAACTTTCTCATCGACCCTGTTGCTACCAACGTAGATAATGCGCTTGGAGTTGCTGTAGATGAGTTTGTGTCTAGGCATCTTGTGGAGGAACTACAGGAGTCTGGAGTGTATGCTGATGTGTACGTCGGTAACGCTCCAAGAGACTACGAGTTAGAGCCTGACCAAGAGCTATCCAGCTTTGATGACGATAAAGTACGTCTAACAAAATACTACGGTAAAGTACCTCGCCACCTGCTAATGAAGTCTGAAAAAGAACTGATGATGCAGGACGATGAGGACATAGCTGAGATAGAAACACTTGTTGAGGATGAGGATGACGAGACAACTGAAAGTTTCTACGTGGAAGCAATCATTGTCATTGCCAACGGTGGCATACTCTTGAAGGCTGAAGAAAACCCCTACATGATGGGTGATCGTCCTATCGTAGCATTCCCTTGGGATGTTGTGCCGGGAAGGTTCTGGGGTCGCGGTGTTTGTGAGAAAGGCTACAACAGCCAAAAAGCGCTTGATACAGAGCTACGCGCACGTATTGATGCCCTATCCCTTACTGTACACCCAATGCTCGCTATGGACGCTACACGGCTTCCTAGAGGCTCTAGGCCAGAGGTACGCCCCGGCAAGATTGTCCTAACCAACGGTGACCCACGACAAGTCCTACAACCGTTTAACTTTGGTCAAGTTAGTCAGATTACATTTGAGCAAGCTAATGCGTTACAAAGAATGGTACAGATGTCTACAGGAGCGATTGACTCTGCTGGCATTCCCGGAAGCATCAACGGCGAAGCTACTGCTGCTGGAATTAGCATGTCTCTTGGTGCTATTATTAAGCGTCACAAACGCACACTAATAAACTTCCAAGACTGTTTTTTAATACCGTTTGTAAAGAAAGCTGCGTGTCGTTATATGCAGTTTGACCCTGAGAACTACCCTGTTGCTGACTACAAGTTTGATGCTACTTCCACACTGGGCATTATTGCGCGTGAGTACGAAGTTACACAGCTTGTACAGCTACTGCAAACAATGTCACAGGACTCACCTCTGTACAATACACTTATAGAGTCCATCATTGACAACATGAACCTGTCAAACCGTGAGGAACTGACTGCTAGGCTACAAGAAGCAGCACAGCAATCACAACCTACTCCAGAGCAACAACAGTTGGCACAGGCTGCACAACAGGCACAGCTTGCCTTCCAGCAGTCTCAGACAGCAGCGTTGAATGGACAAGCTACTGAGTCACAAGCCAGAGCGCAGAAGATGGCTGTAGAAACTCAGTTGGCACCACAGGAGCTAGAGATTGACAGGATCAAGGCTATCACAACCAAC
>Ga0208643_1001189_pt1 | contig 15228 bp, 10 predicted proteins | sample VirMetDEL_Nov_12_FD_184516 | JGI IMG/M metagenome (GOLD analysis project Ga0208643, IMG submission 184516) | Aqueous microbial communities from the Delaware River and Bay under freshwater to marine salinity gradient to study organic matter... | ecosystem: Environmental > Aquatic > Marine >... | reverse complement strand
ATACAGAAAAGTACAACCTACCAATGGAGGGCTTGTAGAAGATATAAAGTACTGGAACGAAGACAGGGCCGAAAGACGGCATGAAGCGAGACTTGATGCTGGTATTGAACAAGCCAAAAAGGATAAAAAAAAAGCAGACCAAGACGCTTTATACGATAGGATTAAAACGCAAAACATTTGGGAAACTAATTCTACATCGGGTAATGATTTAATCAGAAGAGGAATCGCTATAGGTCGAGAACAATATACTCCCCTTTTAGAGATTATTGCAAATGAAAATTCCACTATTGCACAAAGAACGGATGCGGAAACAAAACTTGACAACTTAAACAACTTAGCCGACAATATGAAGGCTATGTTTGAAAAGCACTCAACCGAATACAGTACATGGAAATCAGCAGTAGACAAAGACTTGATTCACGACAACCCCGAGCAAAACAAAGCTTGGCAAGAAGGGTTTAAAAACTATCGAATAGGTCTTGATGAAAATATGAATCCGGTACTTGCCTTTGTAGACCAAGACGGTGACGGGGAAAACGACAACGTATCGGAAGAAAATCTTCTTGGAATTATGCCGTTTGAAAGCATCTTTGATGATACGGCAACATTTGACAATCAAGTAAAACACGACATGAAAACTGCAGCAGCCGCAATTTCTGAAAAGGTAGGTATATCTGATGACACCACAATTGAAAATTATACTTCTAACCAAATAAAGGGCTATAAAGACGGTGCTGTTAAAACTTTAGTGGACCAACTTTTAAACCGCAATAAAGACGGTGAATTATCATCTGAAGCAAAATCGTTTCTAATACAGGCTGGTTTAGACCCTCAATCCGCAACTGACGATCAATTAGACGAACTCAAAGCGGGATTGATAGAAATGGTCAACTCCTTAGAAGATACTACCAATAAAGAGACTGAAGACAATTCTGGTAGAAATGGAGCAGTTCGTAACGCATTAGCCAAAAAGAACTCGAAAGGTGTTGTATCTGGATTTGGCGAGGCTGTTACGCCTTCCAACCAAACTTGGGGGGAAGAACTAACTCCCCAATTAGCTAGTGGGGCAAAAAGTGTTCCTGTTTCTGGTGTAAAAATGAGTGCAATTAGAGACAATAATAAAGGAATTGAAAGTAACGCAGAAATAAACAATTACACTTATCACCAAGATGGGAATATCTTACTTGACGTTTCAGTTCCAAAAACCAAAAGTGTTTCCAAAAAAGAGTACGAGAAAATTAAGGAGATTTCTGAAACAGGAGAAGGGGCAGAAAAACAGAAGAATATGGATATTCTTCTCTCTTTGATAGGCCAAAAAGAAGGGGAAATGAGAATAACAATACCTGGAACAAATGATAAGAAAGTAGTTAAAGGAAGCCCAGAAGACGAAGCAAATGTTGCAAAACAACTTAATGTTAGCATAAAAGAATTACGTCAAAACGCAGGATATAACGGGAAGGTTGATAACAGCCCTGTAGTTGGCCAGAAAACAAAACTAGACACTACTAACGTACCAGAAGGAGGATTTTAATTATGGCAAACGCAAACGACCCTATTAAACGTAAGGAGTTATACGATTTCTTAAAACAAAACGACTTAGTTAAAACAGACTTCGACACATTTTCTGCTAAATACGCGGAAGGTGATACAGGTCAATTGCATTCTTTCCTAAAGGACAATAATCTTACTACAAAATCTCAAGAGGATTTCGATGCAGATTACTTTGGCGACTTAAAAAAAAAAGAAGATTCCGAACCCATTGGTCAAGAAACAGAAGAGGAATCTCCTATCGTGGAAGAAACTCAAAAAGATGGTTCTTCGGGTACTCAAGAAGTTGAACCCAATATACCGGTATCAGTAAAAGAGGAAACTACAACTCCCGAAATAAACCCTACCAACAAGAACCCCTTCATTAAAGAAGAAAATAGTGGTGTTCCTTCCGTAGAAAACTTAAATAAATCTGAAGAAGTAGAACAAGAAAAAACAGAATTTAAAAGAGACTCTGAAAAGCTTTCATCTATCAACAAGCAAATTACTGAGGTTGAAGATAAATACACAAGCCTCACTAATAATCCCGATGAACTTGAAGCAGCAAAAAACTCGGATGGCACTTTAAATGCTTTAAAGAATCAAAAACAACAACTCGAAAACTCAGTAGGTTTTTATAACACTCTATTTGAGGAAGTCGCAAAAGACACAAACTCAAAATTCTCACAAGACGGCTCGTTTTTAAGAAACTTAAAATCTGTTGTTGGAGCTAAAGAAGATGCTTCTGAAACCGTTGAGTTGTCGGACGGCATTAAAAATCAATTACTCCTAGACTTAAAGGGCAACGAAAGACTAAAGCAAAAAATAGAACAAGGTCGTGCAAGTCTCGATGAAAAAGAAGAGTTAATATCTAATGCTAAATCGAAACATTTTCAGAAAGAATATAACAACCTTAAAATCGAGAAAAATAGAATTGTAGACTCCCCATCACTTACTAAAGACGAAAAGAGAAGGCAATTAGAGGGTTTATCTGAAAACTTTGACTTCCTACTAGGTTCTCTGGGGTTTGACGAGGCTACAGGCAACTTAAAAGAGACTTTCGCTAAATCTAAAGAACTCCAAGATTTTAAAGAAGATTTTGCTGATGATGGATTTTTCAACGCAGTAGGAGACAACGTTTCAACTTTGGTTGGAGGATTAGTGGGTGTCTCGCTTAAAGCAGGAGTTGGATTTATAGGGGATTCAATGGCTAGTGTTGGAGATTTATTTACAGACAAAAACAACTACTCTTCATTCGATGCTTTTCAAGACACATTAGACAGGGTTACAGATTACCAGTTTGCGCCAAATAGTGAAGCCAAAAGTAAGAGAATTGTAAATGACAAAGGCAATCTCAACCTTAATTTTGAAACAGCATCTAAATCGTTATCTGAGGTACTTCCATTTACTTTATTCTTAATAGGTGAAGCTAAAAAAGGAAAGGTTTCTGGTATTGAAAAAACACTTGGGAAGTTCATAAACCCAAATAAAAGCAAAGGAATAAGTTCTAAACTATCTATGGTTGACGGGGCGTTCAGAGCAACCTATTCAGACAACTTAAAACAAGCAAAAGAACTTGGGCTTGAAAACTTTGATGCAATGCTTTACTCAAGCTCTATGTCTATGGCAGAAGGTGTGTCTCAATTGATAATGCCGGACACTAAGTTTTTAAATTCTTCTACAGGTTCAGCAATAATAAACACATTCACTAAAGACCTTAAATCTGCCGTTGGCAAAAAAGCGACAAAGCAAGTTGTTGGTAATTTCTTTAAAAACATACTCTTAGAGGTTGGGGAAGAAGAGGTTGTTTTAGCAGCAGAAGAAATAATGGGTACTGCATTAGTAGTGGGACATGATGAATCTGTGTTATTTAACAGTACAAGACAAAAAGAACTTGTAGCTGCTACAGTTATTATGTCGGGAGTTATGGGTACTGCAGGACTTAGAAATTCAAGAACGCAAGAAAAGTTATCCATCTATAAAAACATATCAGGTAATATTGACGCTATAAAAGAATCCTTAAACGAAAGCTTAAATGTTGAGGGAATTTCAGAAGTAGAAAAAACAAATATAAAATCTGTTATAGACTATGCGGCAAACATAGATGATGCTATAAAAATGTCTCCTGAGAACGTTACCTCCGAGCAAATAGACTTTTTAACAGAAAAGAATAAACTTGTAAAGCAAAAAGAAAATCTTGATCCTGCATTTCACGAAGGAATTAATAAGAAAATAAATGAATTAGTTGAAAAAATAAATGGAAAAAGTGATTCCATGAGTCTACTTCCAGAAGAATCACAACTAAAATTCAAAGACCAAGCAGCCAAAGAAATCCAAAAGGAATACGAGGATAAAGGCGTTAAGGATTATGAAATAACTGACGAGGAAATTACCAAACGTGCGAATGAGATAATCGAAAGGCCGGATGATACGATAGATACGAAAGATGAAACTACTCCCCAAGCCAAGCCAATCGAAACGGTTGAGGCTAAAGACGAAGTTTTAGAGGATGATTTAGGAGGCAACAATACTGTTTCCGAGTCAATGGACGAAGATTTAGTATTTGTTAAGGACGGCAAAGAAGGTGTTTTAAGTCTTGACGGGCAAACCGTTGTCTTTAAAACTGGAAATGAAATAATCGAACTAGGAAATAAGGATGATTTAAAAGACACCCCACTCAAAGAACTTGGAGTACTTCAAGAAAAACAAAATGAAATTGAAGTTTCAGATAATGGCGTAACGGTTAACGGGAAATCGTATAAAAATCTATATAGCGACCCTATGGCCGCCATATCTAAAGACGATAATGGCAACTATTCCGTATCACTAGACACCGATAATGGCGCGAAAAGAACTTTTAGAGGTAGAATAGCTGATGAAATAGCATATCAATATAAATTAAAGGAATTCAATGAAAACAGAAGCCAACAAGAACAAGAAAGAGCCGATCAACTCGCAGACGAAGCAATCGCTAGAAGAGAAGTTGAAAAAACTGCCAACGAAGGAAAGGCTGAAGATACTCGAACAAGCGAGGAAAAACGCATAGATAGCGTTAAGGAAGAAAGAAAACAAAAACTTGAAGAGGCTGAAAAAACCCCAAAATCAAAACCCAATCAAATAAGCAAACCTACTGATAGCAAGGAATCAACTAAAAAAGAGGCGAAAGATTCGGAAAAAATCAAAAAGGATAAGGAAGCGATTGAAGAAATCCCACAAGACGTTAAAGAGGCATCTGAAGTAGTTAACGCTATAGGCCCATCATTGTCTGACGCTACAGACAGCCAACGGAAAGATTACAAAGAGGCTAGAGACTTGATTAGCAGTAAGGGATATAAAATGGAGATGGGGAAAGTTTCTAAAAAAACTCCATCAAAAGAAACCCCTAAAAAAGAGGACAATCCAAAATTGGATTCTCCTAAAAAGGACACTAAAGAAATAACACAAGCCAAAGAAATTCTTTCACGGACGAATAGTTTTAGTCAGTTTCAAGGTATGGCTTATGCAAATGCAAGGCAAAAAGTCATAGAGCTTTTAACAGGTAAAAAATCATCTAAAGCAAAGTCGGGTATTAATGCTATGAGACAAGCATTGGTAGACCATATTGACATACCTGAATCAGCAAAAACATCTAAAGCGTCTGAAGATGCTTACATAAATTCATGGATTAAAAATGAAACAACACCGAACTCAAATACTAAGTCTGATGGAAGCGTTCAGTCTTCAACTAAGCCAAGTGTATCAAAAGGGAAAGATAGTTCAACACAACCCTCCCCTGAGTCTGGAACAAGTAAAGGAACGACTAAAGAGTTAGCCAAACAAAGTAAAGAAGTAAATGAAATATTAGGAATTTCTAAAAATGATGCAGATGTTTTGTCTCTAATATATAATTCAACTTTAACGTCATTAGAAAAAAAGATGCTTTATAGACAATGGAATAGAGGTGTTATGTCATTAAGGGATATTGAAAAAATGACAATTATCGACTTGCAAAAACTTAAAGAAGGAAATATTGATAAATGGGCGCAAATAATAATAAATAGAACAAAAGGCAACAAAATAGAAGCCGATGATATAGATTTTGAAGAAATTGATAATAAAACAAGTGCAAAAGAGGCTAAGTTCACAAAGGAAAGAATAAACTCTGGTAAAGACAAAGCTGATGATATTGTAATTGGGAAAAAAACATTAACAGATATATTGTTGTCGGCATCTAAAAACAATAATGTAGTCGCTGAACTATTTGATAATGTCAAAAGAACATTAAAAAGTATCACAAAAGTATCTGGTATAATTTCTGAAAAAGATATTGTAGATAATGAGGTTGGTGGGTTTGAAAATGTCGAGGAATTAATATTCTCTACAAGATTGGCTAAACAGGTTAATGATAACTGGAAAAAGGAAAAAATCGACGAAATAGTTGATGATCTTCAAAATTCTAAAGGAAAAAGTAAAGAGCTTGATGATATTATTGATTTAATTTCTGACAACAGATATGAGATATATGGGATTGAAAACGCTTCAATTACATCGGCTTTAAAGCAGGCTGGTATAAATACTGCAAAAGAGGCTAAAGGAGAAGTAAAAACAGTAAAGTCCGGTAGAGGTGAGTACGATGTAACTTTTAATGAAAAAGGCGTTGTTTCTAAAATAGTAAGCAAATCCTCTGGAAAAGAAATAAAAAAGTTTGTCGAAAGAAAAGTAAAAAAAACCAAGAAAAACCCTCAAGGGAAGAAAATAGGCACGAATGGTATTTACAGTAAAATAGAAGCGGATGCCACTGGCGCTATTACGGAGAGCCAAGCCAAACAAGAAATAAAGGCTAAAACGCTAAAAGCATTAGACAAATTCAATCCGAGTGATGAATATGGTCACGCATTAGAGCACATGGCTAGAGGTGGAAAGGTTTCGCTAACTTCGGCTAAAAAAGAAACAGGATTATCAACCAAGGAGGTTAGATGGGCTGTTGGTTTTGGCGACCGAACTAAATTAAAATCTGTTGAAGCGGTTGCTGAAGATATAGTTGCAGATGCCGTACAAGATGATTTAGAATTAGACGTTGTTAGACAAGCCTTAATAGACATAATTTCAGAAAATAATAGTATTTCACAACTTGAAGAGGCTATCGTTGACCAAGTTGATAGAACTGAAAACGATAACCAAGAGCAAGAGTTAAGAGCGTCCTTAAACTCACTTAGCCCGTCAGAATTCGCAATGTATGAAGCTATAACCGCAGAAGATTCTTATATTAGCGAATTAACAGATGAACAAGTTGTTGAGTATTATACAGAAAAAATAGAAGAATATGAACAAGGAAAGCAAGCCACAGAGCGACAACAAGCAAGAGAAGCCACTAACCAGAAGCCAAAGGTTGTTTCTAAAAGCGTTGATGGAAAGAAAACAAGCCCAGAACTCCAAGAAGTAGATCGGCAAATTGAAAAGGCTAAAAATGACGTACAAAAGGCCAAAACCACTCTACAAAACAAGGCTAAATCTTTAGATAAATCTATTAACCAAGACCAAGAAGATTTATTTGGTGAACGCGAATCTCAAAACGATAATCAACTATTTGATGAACGTGTAGATATTGATAAGCGTGACCAGGCAACTGCAAAAGAACGCCAAGCCGTTAAAGACGCAGAAAAATCCCTAAAAGAATTACAGGACAAAAAGAAACAACTCCAAGAAACGGGAGAGGTTACTAATGAAATTGATTTTAAGGGCCAGAAAAAGGCTAAAGTGAATCCAGAAGTAACTACATTAGAGAATGAAATTGACTATGCGGAATCAAATATTGAGAATCTAAATGAGGAAATAAATAATGAGAAATCAAATCTAAAAGAAGAAACCACTAAATTAAGAGAGAAAATATCTGAAGTTAGAAAATCTAAAATCTCTAAGAATAGTAAAGATGACAAAATTGAAGATTTAAAAGCGCAGATTGAAGACTTGAAAGATGAAACAGATGGTGTTATTGAAACTTACAAGGACGATATTCGCATTGAAAAATCTGACCTTAAATCAGCGACTAAAAAATTAGCAAAATTAAAAGGAGAGGGTAAACCAAAATCAAAACTTGACTCTTTTATTGAAGGTGCTGAGAAACTAAAAAAAGACATTGATAAATCTGGTAGAGAAAGTTTAGGGATGAATATTCCTCAAGCCATTTTAAGCCCAGCAATATCGATTATTATTCAGACGGCCAAAGCCACTAAAAGCACAATTAAAGCGTTAGAGGCGGGTTTGAAGTACATAAAGGAAAGCGATTGGTACAAAAACTTATCTAAAGAAGACAAAAAGGAAGTTAATAAAGCCAAGATTCAAGAAATGTGGGCTGCCGAGGCAAAAACTCCCGAAGAGAATTTTGAGTACACAGAATTTATAGCGCAAAGAGATCACGAAGCACTTAATAAAAAACCTTCCAGAAAACAACGGCACAAAAACATTAGCCGAAATATAATTGAAAAATACAGTGACCGCCAATTTGTAGCCAAGACTTTATTGAAGTTATCCGATATGCAAAGAACGGCTGATAGAATGATTAACGGACATGGAGCTGCAGGTAAGGCTAAGAGAATGTTTGATAAGGCGTATGAAAAAATTTACGCTGATAAAGTTTCCGTTAAAGATAAAAGTTGGACCTACTTAAATAAAGAAGACCGTAAAACACTTGATAAAATTATTGTATTAAAGCGATTTATTGCCATTGCAGAAAACAGAGCAGAAAGAGGACTTTCAACACCTACAAACCCTGGGTTTATTAGTCAAAAAATTGCTCAAGACGCATTAGATGTTTGGGAAAATAAACTAGGTAAGGAGAAGTTTAAGGATATGGACACTCGCTCTAAAGAGTATTTCAAGGTGTATGAAGAGATCCTTTCTGATATGTTAGATAACGGGCTTATTTCACAAGAAGCATTTGACGTACTTAATGGCGCTGATTACCAACCAAGACTATTTTTACAACATATCATAGATTTTGATGGTAATGTAGATTTACATAGCAAAAAGAAAGGTAATGTAGATAATGGAGGGCTAAGTCAAGACCAGATTAAAAACCTTGACGAAGGTAGTATGCAACCATTAATTAGAAATTCCGAATGGTTATTGAGTACAACCATTGCAGGAAGATATAAGGCAATGGCCACTAACACCACTAATACGAAATTCATTAAAAAGGATTTACCGAAGGCCAAGGCTAGATACAAGGAACTTCAAGAAGACATTGATAATAAGAAAAATTGGAGTAAAGAAGACAAACAGTTTTTCGAGTACTTCACAGAACTTGATTCCAAGATTGTAGATAATCCTATCATCGGAAATAAATTCGATGAACTTAGTGACGAAAAGAAAGATCGTTTTGATGAATTGCAAGAATTTATTGACGAAGGCGGTATTCTACCTGTAGATGCTCAAAAACAATACGATAAATTCATGAAGGCTAAGAGAACGCCTGTTCATTTACACGACAAAACACCTAACGGATTCTCAAAAGCATATTACTATGAGAATGGAACAAGGGGTGAGTTCTTTATAGAAGATGGATTGCATGAAAGTTGGTTTAATAATATCAAAGGGTTTTTATCTCCCGAGTCGAAATCATTAATTTCTACTTATTCGGGATCTTCTTTATTGAAAAATATTGCTACAGGTGTAAACCCATCGTTCCCAATTGTAAACACGCCTCGGGATTGGCTTTTTACAGCACTTTTTAGTAGTGAATACCATAAATCTTCAACTATAGCATTCCTTCAGGTAGCAAAAGACGCAGTTAAAGCAGTTGGACAAATTGCAAAGTCTAAAGAATCAATGATTACAAAAAAAGTTGACCCCGAAAACTTATTCAACAAGTATATTGAGTATGGTGGGGATATGCAGTTTTTGAGTCAACAAGGAAGACTTTTAGAAGGAAGTGATGTGAGTAACGTTATCAATAGTGTGTTTGGTCCAAGAGTTAGGAACGCAGGAGGGAAATTCTTTTCAACAATAACATTTCAAAAAATAAGTACCTACAGCGAAATGATGTTCCGAGTAGCCATTATGGGAAGAACGGTTAACAATGAACTGAAGAATTTAGGGTACAAAGATATTTCAGAAGTTGAGGCATTGGAAGATAAAGAAGGAAATGTAATAGAAACCAAGCAAGAGCGAATTGACGATATTTATAATCGCGCTGTTGCCGAGGCCAGAACTATTTTAGACTTCAATCAAGGAGGTGTGATTACAAAGGACATGGAGGCTTTCATTCCATATATTAATACAGCAGTTCAAGGTACAAGGGTTGTGGCAGACGCTATTAAAAAAGACCCTGCAGGTACTATTTCTAAAATGTTGGAAATGGGAATAAGCGCAAGTTTATTTATAGCGACATCATCATTAGCCTTGATTGCATTCAATCGTGACCCCGACGATGAAGAGGATAAAGATTTATCAGTTATTGAGATTTTATTAAAGACTAGAAAAGGAATTAGCACCTACAAGAAAATCCAGTATTTTACAATTCCTACAGGAAGGAAAGATAAAGAAGGGGAATATGAGTACTGGCAAATTGCTAAAACACAACCTATGACTCCTGTTTTCTCGCTAACGGACAATGCAATTAGCACTGTTTTCTCTAAAATTGCAGGGGTTGATAGAAAAGATAGCGGAGTTGCTTATAACGATATTGGTTCGGCAATAAACAACAATATAATGCCAATAGATATTAGTTTTATAGGCGCTTTACTTACAGATAAGAGTTTAGTTGATGGATTATTAAGCTCCGGATCAGGAACAATAACCAGAAACCCAATGGCAAAATCTGTTTTAAGTTATAAAACGCAATATGATTTTTACAGAAACCAGTCAATTACCTATGATATAGATAAAGATGATTCTGCAATGAGTGGCGCCAAAGATAAAAACATTGAAGACTTCTATAAAAAGTTTGGTCGGGCCAATAGAATTTCTCCTGCAGGAATTAAAGCAGCAGTCGAAAGTTTTATTACAACCCCAAGTACTAACCCCGGAATAGGATTTATGTATGGAGGTGCGGATTATATTTCAGCCTCAGATAAAGAACTCAAAAGCATTGCAGGGGAGTTCTCAAAAACTTTTAAGAAAAGTACATTAAAAAGAATGCAAGGTTATACGAGTCCTTACAATCGTGAAATAAATAGAATGGCTCCTACTAAAGATGAAACACAAGAGCTTAGTCGCAAAAATAAGTGGGAAGAAATTGACCTAGAAAATTCAGTAAAAAATGTTATGAATGGAGATATTTCTTTAGATAAATTTGTTGGAGACTTAGAAAACTACAAGCCAGAAGTCGTTAAAAAACTAGGTAATAAAATTAAAAGCCTAGTCAAATATAAAGGTTTAGATCGCTATGTTATTGGATTGAAGTTTGAAAATGATAAGGAAGTTCGAGCAAAAAAAATACTTCACTTCTACGGGGATATCAATGACCCTAAATTTAAAGGTTTAGATGCATTTAAGCAAATGATTGATATGAAGGTTTTGGATGAAGAAACCTTTAAGCACTATACAAGAATGTACGAAGAGATGAAGGAGAAGGTTAAAAAGTAGGTTGTATTTTAAATGATATTAAATCAAATCTTCAAGGATTACATCTCTTTGTTCACAGTCTGTAAAGAATTGGTTTAATATTATTTCCTTACACTTTCCTTTAATTCCTCCCCGTTTATTTTTAATCTCGTTTAAAGCGTGTTTCACTTCTGAGGGTGTGCCTGTTTTCCTGGCATTACTGGTTAATGTTCTAATCGCTATCTTCATTACAGCATCCCGATACCCTTGAGTATGTGCCGGAAGTAATTTAAGATCGTATAGCATATCGTAAATATGACCTGAGCCGTTTGGCACTATTCCAGTTTCTAAGAACTCTTTATAAACTCGAATCACTCCTTTTTTTAGAATTTTCAACTTCTCTTCTTCTGAAATAGTATTTTCTATCTGAAGAGGCTTTGATTTTGGCTTTTGCTGTCGGTAAGCGTTCATTACTTCCCCTAATCGGATTCTATCGAAGTGGTTTGGTATTGGTTTTATGCTTAATTCTCCATCTGCATACATCGTAAGCATCTTTTTAATCTCAACGAACCCCATAGACCAACAATGTTTTTTAATGGCAGGGAGGGCATAATACAACTTATCAGCACCTTCTTCTTTTATTGATAAAGTATTACATACCCAATTTAGGAAATCACCCATTATAACCTCGTTTAAGGTTTCATCTGGAATTGACTTAATTGGTAATTGGCTATTAATTATTGCTACTTCCATAAACTTTTCTTCTTACTGCGTCTGCTGCAGATGTTTTTTCTTTTTTCTGAGACTGTATTTTATTGTCATAATTGCCTTCCAGAATTTTATTAAAATTCGCTTGCTTAAATATCCAATCAAAAGAAATACTAAAACTACCGCCTAATAAAAATTCGCTTTCTGAAATTTTTTGAAAAACAGTTTTTAAATCTTCTGGGGTTTTAAATCGCGCCAAGGCTAATTTTTTTCTGGAAGCGGTAAACTTTTGGACTTTTGGAATATTATGCTTTTCTGCAAATTTGTTGTAACTCTCGAAAACAAGAATTGTTTTCCTGTTAGATTGCTCTTGTACTTGTACTTGTACTTGTACTTGTACTTCCTCTTCCTCTTCTACTTGTACGGTAGGGGTTAAAGTTTTTTTATTTACCCCTACCGTACCCCCTACCGTACCCCCTACCGCACCCCCTACCGATGGGGTATCTAATTTAGTACCCGTCTTATCCTCGTAACCCTTTACCTGACTGTCAATGCTATTGGTTTGGCTTATGTATGCAAAATGCGCTAGACCATCTAAATTAGTAGGTTTCTCTCCTAAAAACTGCCTTGCTAATAAAGCATCTATAAATTTTACTTTGTTTGCATCATCTAGTTCATTATAAACATCGAAGTATGAACGAAAGAAGTTGAATCCTTTTCTTTTAGTGAGTTTGACCATAGCAGTTATTTAACAGCCCAAACAGAAGCGTTTGCTCGGTGAGCTTTTGGGTTCTTAACTTGGCTATATCCATTATGTTTGATAAGACCTGCGTTTTTTGCTCTAACTACAATTCCTCCCCAGGCCCTATTACTAGGTGGTTCTGGAATAAAATCTATTGAAGCCTTCCGTACTTCCTCAGTCATAAACACCTTATTGGTTTTAATGAATTTAGAAAGGAAAATAAAGGCTAAATCGCTCCAATTTTCAAATTCTTGATTGGCGTGATCGACTGCTTTATCGATTCCATTAAGTTTAAGTTGTTCTCCGCGTGCTATCGTATCGAGTTTATTCACCATCGCTGTATTTATTATTAAAGTTAATTATGAGTTCTTCAAGTGTGTTAGAGAATACCAATTTCTCGTCCTCGCATATATCTCTAAATTGCTCTATATGCCTTGTCTTTACTGAGAAACTAACAGTTTTCTTTTTTTGTCCTCTACTCTTTTTAATGTTTGCCATACCAATGTTTAATTAATTATAATTCAAATATAAATAAGTTTATACTAATTTATACTATGTGTTTGTTGAAATATTTTATTTCATCTTCATTCAGTTTGACATTGTGTATCAATTCCTTATCCAAAACACGTACCCTAATCTCTTTCCAGAGCTTATGACCTACCTCTCTAAAGATAAAATAGGTCGTTGGCTCGGAAAGAGATGGGGCTACGCAAAAGTTAGGTTCGAACGCTTTCTTAAAGTTGCTTTCTACTTCTATGTAATTCTCTTTCATTTATACTTAATAGAAATTATTGGTTAAAATGGGAGATCGTCGTGGTCTTCTTCCTTTAAATCTGCAGGAGGACTTTCTGGTTCGTTTGGAAAATCATTTTTCGGCTTCTCGGCTGTTTGTGGCGCTGGTGATAGACTTTCAATACGCCAACCGGTAATTGTGTTGAAATACTTTGTTTCGCCTTGAGGATTTACCCATTCGCGGCCCCCGATATTTATGTGAACCTTCACCCCTTCGCCTTCGACATACTTATCCAATAAATCTACTTTATCTTGAACAAAATCTACCGAAATAACTTGCGGATATTCTGTTTCTTGGGCTGTTATAATTACCAATTGTCTTTTACGAAAGCCATTGTTTCCGTAGGTTTTGGTTTCTTCAATTATTTTTACTGTTCCTTCTAATTCCATGTGTTATATTTTTAACAATTTAATTTTCTTTTATTTTCTTGTTCTACTTCTTCAATATGTCCTAAGCACGCATTCATAATATTATAAGCTGACAGTTGAGCACCTTTTAAAAGTTCTTCATCATCAGTGTTAGCACTTGGGTCTGCGTTCATAATTCCGCTTATATAACCTTGGGCTATCATAGCTGCTAATCGATATTTGGATATTTTAACTTCCTCATTTAACTCTTTTTCAAGGTCTAAATATTGTTGATTTTGCATTTTCTGTTGTTTTTAAAGTTTAAGTAGTACCTCAATTGAAATCTCCTTCAATTCTTCTTTTTGGGAGTTCACAATCGTATTTGCTGAATTTTCAAAGCATTTCAAGTCTGTGGACCAGAATGTTTTGTTTTCAGTATCAATGATTACCCTTCGGGCTTCTTCCGAGTCATTAATACAGTCTTTTAAAGGCGAATATCCTGCCCCTAATAAAGTGAGAATTGCATCTGAAACATTGTTCTTTGCGAAATAGAATCTATATTTTTTTGTCATTTTTTGAATTATTTCCATTGGTTATCTATTGCAGGAAGATCTATCCCTAAATATTTTTCTAAGTCCTCTTTCTTTACAAACCAGTTTTTACCGCCAATCTTAGTTGCCTTTAAAAGCCCATCTGAAATGTGTCGTCTTACGGTTGCTTCGGTTTTGTTAATTTTAAACGCTACTTGAGAGACTGTGTAAACCCGATTTACTGTATCGGTTTTTTCTTCTTTCTTCTTTTTTTCTTCGAGTTTTTCAGAGATGCTTTCAATAAACTTATCGTCTATTAGGATAACGTCACTTGCTTTTAGTTTGTTCATTTTTAAAAGGGGGTTTTATTAAAGTTAATTTCAACGCCTGTATCGGCTATTGTCGTTGTTTTTAAGGTTTGGTCTTCAATTACTTTTTTGAATTGCTTTTCATTTGAATTTCTATCGCTCAAATGCGTTAATACTATATTGTTGGTCTTCGATAAGTCGTTTACTCTAAATAACTCTTGACAATTTTCAAGGCTTAAATGAGAGGAAAGAACCCTATTTCGTATGAACGTGTTGGTGGCTCCGTAACCGTCCTTACCGTCCATTATTTCTTGAGAATAATTACACTCAATAATCCAATTATGAATATTTGCAAACTTCCAAGGGCTGAAAAAACTATCGGTAATGAAAACTATATTTCCGCTTTCCGGATGGTTAATTACAAAACCTAAACATGGAACATCGTGTTTCATCGGGATTGGCAGTACTTTAAAATCTCCAATCATAACCGCTTTCATTTCTTGTAAAGCGTGCAACCTATGAGACTTAAAGCCGAGTTTATCAATGGTTTCCTGTCCTGTATGGACGTTTATTCCTTTTTCAACATACTCATTGGTGTATTTTGCGTGATCTCCATGTATGTGGGAGACAATTACGCCCTCTACTCGGCTGTAATCAAAGTCTAATAGTTTTTTTAGTTCTAATGGCTTCACACCAGCTTCAATAACTAAAGCTTGACCGCATGAAGCCGTAAGAATGTAACCATTGCCTT
>Ga0208643_1001187_pt1 | contig 15238 bp, 16 predicted proteins | sample VirMetDEL_Nov_12_FD_184516 | JGI IMG/M metagenome (GOLD analysis project Ga0208643, IMG submission 184516) | Aqueous microbial communities from the Delaware River and Bay under freshwater to marine salinity gradient to study organic matter... | ecosystem: Environmental > Aquatic > Marine >... | reverse complement strand
ATAGTCAACGGTTTAGCTGCCAATAAGATAGGCATTTTTGCCCCCTAGTTAGGATAGTATAATGGATTTTGAAAAATTTGTAGCATCAATCGTACAAGAGAAGTTTAAACAGTATGATGAAGATGCAGCAGACGCTAGAGAACAGCAAGGCATTGCACAGACAGGTTTAGGTACTAGACCAATGAGTGACAGACCTGGCATGACTAAAGAAGTTGTAGATGAAAAAGAAGACAAGCCAGTGTCTACTGCTACTCGTGTTCTCACAGACATGTCAGATTATTATCAACCTGATGAGTTTCCTACACAGGATGTAAGAATAGATAGCGCACCTAAGTTTAGCAGTCTAAACAGATCTACTGTGTTAGATATATTAAGTGCTAACCGTGACGGTTTAGAGAAACAAGGTATTATTAAAATGCCTATGGGTATGCTACGAAAGCCAGATCCTACCTTAGACATAGATGGACTACAAAGCAGAATACTAGATAAGTTAGATTATAAAACACCAAAAGGGAGTCCACAAGATATCCAGTATGGTGCAGAGTTACAAAAACTAGGAGAGGTTAAAGATGCTGATACAGATATTGATGTTGACAGGGATGCTCCTGCTGGGGGAGGACAAGACAACCAGCCTAATGTAGATGATATACCTACAGGTGGTCTAATGACTAAGCCAAAAGCTAGACCAGATTTATTTTCTCCAGATGAAACAACTAAAATAAAAGCTGTTCAAAAAATAGTAGGAACAAAAGCAGATGGAAACTTTGGAGCAGGTTCAAAAGCTAAACTAAAAGCTTGGCAGTACATGCATAACTTACCTACCACAGGTGAGTTAGATGAAACAACTATGAATGCTTTAAAAGACCCTGACACGTATGACACAAGAGCAATAACTAGAAATAATTTTATACAGAGTAAAACATTTGATTTGTTAAAAGGTGTGGAGGGATTTAAAGAAGAAGCATATATAGGATTAATACAAGAGAATAAATATAAGTCTGGTTTAACAGTGGGAGCAGGTCTTGATTTTGGTCAGCACACTGAGGATGCTCTTATTAATATGGGTGTTCCTAAATCTATGATTGACAAAGTTAAAAAGGCTGGTTGGATAGGATTAAACCCTGACACAATTATTGACCCAGAAACAGGTCAAGCAGCAGCTAATAGAACTATTGGTGAAAAACTTCTTAAAGCAAAAAAAGAAAAGCAAGAAAATGAGGGAACTTTTCCTACTTTTACTTATGAAGAGTTGGCTGCTTCTGCTCCTTCAGTATATAAAATATATGAAAATGCAGCTAGGGAACAATATAACGAAGCTGTAAAAGCATCTCCACTAGATGAAGCATCTTTTATGTATGATTCTTTTGATGATTTAAGCGAAGATACTAAGGCAGTTTTAAGTTTAGAAAAATATCATAGAGGTGTGGACTACGATATATCCGCAATGATAGTTGGAGCAAGAAAAGATGATGCTAAATTAACAGCAAGTAAAATAAAATCTAAATCACGTAGAAAAAACATGGTAGATTTTCTTAACAAAATAGGTTTTTAATAATGTTTGGATTACCACTAGAACTAATCACTATGCTTTTCTCCACTGTACTAGGTGGGGTCATGTCTATATGGGGGCAGTCCATAAAGGCTAAAGAAGCTAACAATAAGATGCTTATGGAACGTGCTAACTTCAACAGGAAAGCTGTATCTGATGCACGTAACGCAGGTAAGAATGACAAGCACTTTGCTTGGACTAGAAGATTAATAGCATTAGGTGCAGTATTTAGCATTATTGTCTTGCCAAAGCTAGTCGCAGTGTGGTATCCTGAAGTTAACGTTTATGTAGGATACACAGAAGCAACTGGTGGTTTTATGAACTGGTTGTTTGGACCTGATGAAGCTATACAATGGAAGATGGCTAAAGGTTTTGTAATCACACCACTAGATACACATATTGTATCAGCCATAGTAGGATTATACTTTGGCGCAGGGTTTACTAAATAGGAAAATAAAATGGAAGTATCAAGTTTTGGAGCACCAATACCAGGACAATCTTTGTTCTCTACACCAGGAGATAGTCCGTGGGAACGTCCATCAGAGTTAAACACTGTAGATGAAGCACTTAGTTTTTACTTTACTAGTATGCGTGACCCTGAGATAATAGATGACTTAATGACTGTAGTTGACATGGGCATACCTCTAGCTCCTATAGTTAAGACTATGTATATGTCCTCTGTTATGAAAGGTATACACAACTTAGATGTAGGGCTTATAGTTGCTCCTGTACTCACTGAGTTTCTAGCTGCTGTAGCTAAGTCCTACGACATTGATTTTAAATACAGTGGTGTTGATCCTATGGAAGAGAAGAATGCAAAAGAACAACAGAAAATACAGATGATGTTAAGAGCAGCAATAGACAAAGGCATAGAAGCTAGTGGTGAAGAAGACAAAGGTGTAGCATTACTAAAAGAAATGGCAATCTCCCTTGATGAGCAAGTTGAAGTAGAAGTAAAAGAAGATATGAAGGACATGCCGCCAGAACCTGCAGAGTTACAAATGGTTCAAGAGCAGGGTCTGATGTCAAGGAGAGGTATGTAACATGGCGTTTGATTGGAGTTCGTTTACAACTAACTTTCTTAACACAGTTAGTACAGGTATAAATCAGCGTGTCCAAAAGCAAGCTGAAGAAAATGAGTTACTACAGGATGAGTACAAAGAAGCTAAAGTTGTATTTAATAATAGAAAAAAACTAGTAGACAATGGCATTATGTTAGCAGGTAAAGCTAGAGGTCTAGGCGCTAATGACATGCAGATTAAAGCTGCCATAGCTTCAGGTGAGTCAGGGCTTGCTAACTTTGTAAAATCGTTGTCTAAGTTTACTGCTGCTAAAGGCAATGTTCAGCTTGGCACAGAAGAGATAAATACTTTAGTAGAAGGTGCAGAGTTATTTGAACCTAACGAAGTAAACAAGTTCTTAGAAAGATCTTATGGCTTACTATCAGATGAGGCTGCTGTTACTGAGACAGAAGATAAACGAAGCACACTGCAAACCATATTTGGTGTTGACCCTGTAGGTTCAGCTAGGGCTAGTTTTGATCCAGAAAGAATGAGTATAATAGAGTTGGCTAGACAGGATGCTTACAGTAGTCTAGCTCCTGACAGAGCATCTGTGTATCTTACTACGGATACAGCGTTAGCTAATGTGTATGATTCTGTAGAAACGTTTCAATCATTTATGGCAGAAGAGGCGTATGCATTACGTCAGTTAGAAAAACAAGATTACTATCAAACAGCACTTGGGGAAGGTGAGCAAGAGCAACTACAGCAACAAACTAGAGCACGAGTCATAGGAAAGTATGTTAAATTATATGGAAATGATTTTATAAAAGATTACAAGAGTAGTGGAGCAACAGGCAATAATCCTTATGTAGAAAGTTTATTTACAGATGCAGTAGTTAGTGATGAGGAGTTAAGTAATAACATCAAAGTTCTCAATGAAACAGATCTATCAAAAGCACTAAAGGACGCTGTTATAGCAGACAATGGAACTTTACAAACTGATGCAATACAAGATGGTAAGTATACTATAAAGTATAATGTAGATGCAGATGGGAATCTAATAGGTGATATAAACTTTGTAAAGAAGATGTCAAATGGTATGTTAATTACTAATGATATAGATTCAAGTGATCCAAAAAACATAGCGGAACTTAGAAAGCAAGGGTTTGTAAATTTACCAGAGGTAGCTGTTACTGAACTAAAAGTAATGACGTACTATATCAAAGATGGTAAAGCTGTAGACGGTGTACCTCCTAGACCAGAACTAGGTATTGGAAATGTGCTAGGTGGTGCTGGCATGGGCGGTAAAGATATAGAAAAGATACTGTCTGGAGAAATGGCAATACCTAAGAATCTAAGACCTGGACAGTGGGATGAACTGTTTGGGGATACACATGATCCTGAAACAGGCAAGAGGCTTACGGCTCCTAAAGGTGTTGTAGGTTTAGGAAGTCCTACACGTAAAGGACAAGACCAAGACCCTAACTTTCAAGGTCCACTATCCAGTGCTTTACCTCAGTCAGGCTTTACTAGTGCTGCATCTGACCTAGAGACTAGTCTATATAAAGACGATGGTACTATAGATGAAGCCATCAGAAATATTCCAGAGGATAGTTTTCTAGCAGGAGAGCCTGTTACTGTAGAGGAGCTACCGCCAGCAGACGTTACAACAGGAAGAGTACCTGAACCTGAACCAGCTCCAATTAACGTAGTCTCTACTCAAGAGTTTGGAAGACAGAGTTTTTCAGTAACTCCAGATGGGAAAGTTTATATAAATGATCGTAAGACAGGTAAGCCTAAAGCAGAAGTGACAGACCCAGTTATAAAAGAATCTGTGTTAGATCAAAACAAGCAGTTTATAAGAGGGGCTGTAACTACTTTCTTTAATGATGCTAAAGAAAAAGGTTACACAGGTGATAAAGCTAGACTACTAGAGGCATGGAAAAGATTTGCTGGCAAGAATAGCTTATCATCATATGTAACTCAACAAGTATTAAAATCAATAGAAGAAGGTAGATAAGTATGGCTGACTTGTACCAAGGAGATGTAGCGGATCTGTTTGAAGACTCATACGGTACGTCTTTAACTGTACCTAATAAGAAAACATTTACAGGTGACGTAGCCGACTTGTTTAAAGATGACTATGACGATAGTGAAAATCAAATATTTGACAGTAAACTTTCTGGTAAAAAACTAAAGATAGAGAACTTCTACGAAAGAGAAAATCTTAATATAATACGTGAGTACATGTACCGAAATAAAGGTGAAGACTATCGTACTATGGAAGATGATAATAAACTAGTGAATGACTTTGTTGATCATATGAGGTGGTTCAATGCTAACACCTTATCAACTGCAGGTGAGGTACAGTTTGTACGTAAGGGTAGTGATGCAGACAAAGCTGCAGCAGGTGATGCGTATAGATTGTACGATAGTTTAGGTAATCTTTTTACTAGAGGAGAAACTATTGGAGGACAGATAGACGGTATAAAGGATTACATTTTTGCTGCAGCAGTAGACCCATCAAACTATTTAGGTTTATTAACTGGTGGTGTAGGTAGAGCAGCTACGTTAGGTGTGACTACCGAAGCAAAAAGAAGAATAAAAAATGCGGGGCTAATTGCATATAAAGAGGCTATAAAAAAAGGTGCTAACTCAGAGGCTGTTAAGAAAGCAGTAAAATCTGCACAGGATGACCTGATAGGAAAGATAGGTAAGGATGCTGCAACTAGTAAAGCAGGTAAGCTGGCATTAAATCAAGCTGCAATAAACACAAGACGTGAAGCGTACCGTAAACTAGGCTATACATCTTTAAAAGACTTTGAGAAAAGCAGACAGCTTAAAGGCAGAGCAGCGGAGTTAGGTGGAACGTTTGTTGCAGATGCTACAGTTGCAGCCTTTCAAGATTTAGCTATACAAGATTTATACCTAGATGTGAATGTAGACGATTCTGTTAACTCTATAAATAAAAAACAATTAATGCTTAATACAATACTAGGCGGTGCTGTAGCTCCTGCATTCTCTTTAGCTGGTAGTAGTGCGGCTGCATTGTCTCGTTCTGTTGGTAAGAAGACTAGTCTAGCAGATGCCACAAGAGAAATGTCTAAGCGTAAGTTTGCTACTAAGGGAACAGTAGATGCTGACATAGGTTTCGAGGCTACTAAAGTTATTCGTCAAGGGTACAAGTCTTGGGCTGATAAAGTAAAAGCTGGCGATGACATACGTGGTGCTAGAGATATGCCAGAGGGTTTACTTGGTGAGATACTTTTAGGGGCAGATGGAGAAGCAGGTCTTGTAGGAATGCTAAAGCAAAGAGGTATCACAGTAAACAAGGATACTTTTATATCTGACTTTTTAACAGATGTTATTCGTGTAATGCCTGACGAAGATTTTATTGCGTTGTCAAAAGATTTTGAAAGAGGCTCTGGTATATCTTTAGGAGAGGTAGCTACAGCTAAAGTAAAACTTAGTGATGTGATAGCATCTTATGCTAGTGGGCTAGGTAGAGAGTTGTCTGTTCTAGCACAAGCAAAAAGTAAGTTAAACGCTGGTGTTGTTATGGGTAATGACCTAATCAATGAAGCCCTAGATAGAAAAGAGATACGAGATTCTTTAGAAGATGGGCTTACTGGGTTTCTAACAAAGTCGGGTACTTTTAAAACAGGAGCAAAGATAAGCTTAAAATCTAACAAAGCTAAGAGGGGCAGCATACTAGAAATGAAAGATGGTAAGGCTCTAGTTGTATTTGATGGAACTAAGAAGACTGCTAAACCAAGAGAGTACGAAATAGAAAAGCTAAACTTAGTAGCAGATAAAGAAAAACAACCTAAGTCATTAATGTGGTTTCAGAATGTGTGGCGTAGAACACTGGTGTCATCTGTGCCTACAACTGCAGCTAACATATTTGGTTGGTCACAGTATTACTTAGGTCAGTCTGTAGCTGATACTTTAAATGGTGGTATGTTTTATGCATACGGTATGTTAAGAGGTAACACAGATGCTGGCAGAGAGGCACGAAGAGTAGGTAAAGTGTACGCACAAATACAAGGGGATAAGTTTAGAAACTTACTTGATCCATTTACTACACATGATTCATACATGAAGTTCTTAGAAGAGAATAAGAATGTAAGAGATTTACTACACGAGACAGTAGGTGGTACTGGTGTGGAAATATCATCAGCTAAGTTTGATATGAATCCAGATGGTAAAATCTACAAAAATGTAGAAGCTTTTGTTAACGCAGCAACTAAACTTACAGGTGTTAGAGCACAAGATACCTTTACTAAATCACAAATGTTTATGACAGAACTAGATAAACATCTAAGAATAAAGACCAAAAATAGTACGAGTCTAGCAGAGGTAATGCGTACCAATAATATTAATGCTATAGATGAGGATGTAATAGGATTAGCTTTAGATAGCACAATGAAAAGTGTTTTCTCTAAAGACTACACTACAGTGGATCAAATGCCAGCTATAAGAAATGCAGCTAAGTTTGTAGAAAGTATTTCTAACATACCTGTGCTAGGTTCTGTTCTACCCTTTGGTAGATTCTTTAACAATACTATAGCTACAGTTTATCAAGTTGGGCCTCTTGGTTTAGTATCTCCTACTGCAGCTATCATGCGTGGTAAAGCAGACATACAAACTGCAGAGGCTTTTAGTCGTGCAGCAGTAGGTACTACAGGTTTAATCATAGCAGCTAGGATGGCGCAAGAGAATGAAGACAGTGGCAATACGGCTACCATGTTAAACGTAGGTGGTGGCACAACCATTGATACAAGAAATGCTTTTCCTATGTCTGAGTTCTTAGCAATGGGTAAACTTTTAAATCAACTGGCTAGTCAAGGTAATCTTGGACCCTTGGGTAATGTGTTTGGTGGTGAGACAGAGCCTACTATTGAGAGAAGAGGTAATATACCTTACTATGATACATCAACTCAAGAAGCTATTAAAGAATCTCTTGTACAGATAGGTGTGGGTCAGTTTGCCCAAGACATTGAGTTTGGTAACGACATGTACAGAATACTTAACATGATGTTTGATGAAACAAATGGTGAGGCAGGTGCAGCAGAAATACAAAGACGTGCAGGTAGCTATGCTGCTGGCTTTACTAGACCTTTTCAGACTATAGATAGGATTGTAGGTTTTCTTAATGATACGGATATCAACAAAGACAAAAGACAGAAAGCCATAGTAAATGATAATGGTGATGTAGAGTTAGTTAAAAGAGGTGGCCTTGAAGTAATGTCTCTGGAAGCTACGAGATACATAGACAACATACTAGACATATTCCGTGATACTAATGCAGAGAGTGATTTCAGTCAGTTACGTGTGGCAACCAGAGAGGGAGACTTATATGATCCTAATCCATTGTCATCTATCTTTGGTATAAGAGTAGTTCCAGGTAGGACTGCTTCCGAAAAAGTATACACGATGGCAGGGCTAGAAGGTTTTAAAGCAAACAAGAGAAGCCAAGTAGCTATGTACGATAGGTTGTTTAATGAAACAATGGCTCCTATGCTAGAAAGAAAAGCTAGAAAGTTATTAGCAGATAAGAAGTTTATCAACGGTACTAATACTTACAGAAGACAGGAAGTAAGTAAGATATTAAAAGAAACTAGAAGTGTTATAAATGAAGCCATGCCTCATTTGTCTGATAACCACAGGATAAACAAAAGCAGATACGATACAATAAACTACTCAGGTAATAGTGAACAGTTCAAGAATGCCAAGAAAACATTTCACAAGCTACGCTTAGATAAGTTACGCAGTGAGGGTGCTACTGATGCTGAACTCAAGAACTTAAAAATAAAAGACCCACTAACAATGAGTGAAAGTGAGTTGACTCAGTTTAGATCTATACTATCTCTGTACAAAGATTTAGCTAAAGGAGAATAGCCGCCAACAGTTAAGTCAACGGCTACCCTTTTATTTTAGACCATACTTTTCTGCAGCGTACTTGGCTATCATAAGTATGTCATCTATGTCTTGTAAAGCTCTGACTTTGTATATATCTTCACGTAGATTTTCTTCTATGTGTTTTCTTACAGGCTGTAACTTTACTTCTAGCTCCTCAAAGAAAAGCTTTAGTTTTTTCTCCATGTGTATCTTTGCTTCACGCTCTATATTCATTACACCTCTGTTGGTATCTCAGTACAGTAAGCAGACACAGTGGACTGAGGTGATGGTCTAGCACTCATAAGCTCCCCACGTATGTAAGATGCACCATCTTTGCACATCTCCATAGTAGGATACACATGATTTACTGCTTGAACCTGAATATATCCTGGGGCAATAGACATTATAAGTACTAGAACATACATTACTCTGTGCTTTCTGCTTTATAAGTAGGGTCTTCAGCAGCAGGTGGTGTAGTTATTTCACCAAACCATCCCATTAGGGCTACTATAACAACAAATATTCCAAACGTTTCCATTTATTTTCCTTTATGTTAGGTCAACTATCTCACACGAATCGCCACTACAGGCTAGTGTTTGCATAGCTACGGTGTTATCTTCCTTTTCATAATCACACAAAGCTGACCATTGTATGTTACGAGGCATAGACTTGAGGAGTTTGTTGTACTCTTCTTTGCTACACTCTTGATACGGTGCTTGTTGGTATGTGTGATCTGAGTGGGGTAGGAAGGATATACCACTCATCTCATCAAAATGTTTATAAACAAAGGCTCCGACTTCTAGCCACTCATCATCACGCACAGTGCAAGTTATGCTAGGTTTGTGCTCTGACCAGTGCCTTTGGTACATCAGCCATGTCTCTAGTTGTTCTATGGCTGTCATGTCGTTTCTAGTTACGGCTTTATTTGGAGCCTTAACAGGAAAACTAAATACTACAGTTGTGTCTGGTTTCATAACGCATGGCTCATTAGGTATGCCTTGATCCTTCATAAACTGTGTTAGTGGATCGTTGATATCTCCACGTACAGTCCGTATATAATATTGGCTGTGACGAGCATGGATACCAGATGCAGAATCAACAAGTTGTGAAACTGTACCGCTAGGTTTTACGCATGAAATGGCTGCGCTTGTTGCAATGCCAAGGCGGTCAGCCCAAGTAGTATTAGTACGAACAGCAACTTCTCGTAAATGTTCAAGTGTTTTCTCCAATCCTTTATTTTTTGTTGTCATTAATGGGTTATCCATTATCCCTGTGAGAGACAAACCAAGCAATCGCTCTTCTTCTGTATTTCGCTGCCACACCTTTCGCAAGTATGGGAACTTGGTATAAGTTGATTGGATAGTTCCAAGGATCGTTGCAAGGCGCACTTTGCGTTCCAACGTGTCCACATTATCTGTTGCCCTAACCACAACTTCCGTAAGATTGCAAAATTGATTCGGTCTAAGTATAATCTCACTGCAAGGATTAGTTCCAAACTCAAAGCTTGCATCACGTTTACCATACTTAGCAGCTTGTTTCTTAGATGCTTCACGGTTAAATATTCCCCTTTCACCAGACTTACTTTCAACGAGTGATGTCCACTCACGCAAGAAGGACTCCATGTCAGGCTTCTCTGTGTAAGATACAGAGTTGTTTGCTAGAGCACGATGCCCTGCGTTTTCCCACCACTGTCCTGACTTAGCGTGACGCATACGATCATCACTCAGGTTTGATAATGATATCATAGCACTACGTCTAACGCCACCAGAAACTACAATCTGTCCTACAAAACAAATAATATCGTGGCACTCTAAAGCATTTAGTTTACGTCCTTGTGCGTTCTTAAATGTTTGTACAGTAAAGTTAAACAGATCCACCAATGGAGCAGGGCCACTAGCTCTACCACCAAATGTTTTTAGCCTAGCACCTGCAGGTCTAACCTTAGACATGTTCCACTTAGGTATCTCACCTGCCCACAATAAAGCTAGTAGCTGTCTGAAAGACTTAGCCCAACCCTCTTTACTGTCTTGTACAACTATTGTTGTTTCACTTTCAAACAGATCTGGCACTTCGGGCAGCTTGTTTATGTATTGTCTTTCAACACTGAAACCTGCACCTGTTCCACAAAGAAGTATCTGCATGATTTCATCAAATGCTTTTGGATCGTCAACAGTTACGTAGCTACAGTTATACATACATGTGTTGTCTCTGTCTGCTGCTGGACCTGCTGTCATCATAGCTCTCATGCTAGGCATGATTTCTAAGTTAAGTATAGCAAACATTAGTTCATCTTTAGTATCTTCATCTACTTTATTACCTACAACATTATCAATGTAGCGTGATACAGTCTCACTCCAGTTCTCTCGTCTGCCCTTTTCAGGTAGCCACTTGGAGTATCTAGACTTATATATAAATGTCTGATAATCTGTTGGTAGTATGTTGTTGTTATCTAGTTCGTTGTAATATTCAAATGCTTCGATGTCACTAGCGTTGATCATAGCCTCTCCCTTATATTTAAATTTTCTATGTTTACATCATCTATATCGTGAAACGTATTGTGTATTAGATCGTGTACATCCTCCACATGTGCGTCTTCTACGGTTGACAGAACGTTACATGGCTCATCTACTTCTAGTAGAAATGTAACGCTAAACTTTTTCTTTACTATCACTTGTGTATTTCCCTCAATGTTTCATTAGCCCAAGTCAAATACTGTTGTGCTTTCTTTAGATCCTCTACAGGCGTAGCATTTTTGTACATAGCTCTGTGGTTGTACTTCATAACGTTACCTCTACAGTATGCTACAAAACCTTCTTTACCTAAGACTTGTTTAATATAATCTATACACTCAACCCCATTATCTAAATTATAATGTGCAGGTTTATCTACTGGATCAAAACTAATTATATCTGAATCATCAAACAGTGTCTGTCCGTTCATAGTAAGTGTATCTATCATTGTATCCATTATGCGTTTCCTTGTGTCTTTGTAAATCTAGTAAGCTTTAAAACTTTACCCTCTGTGCCTTCTACTTTTTCGTACAGGGGTAGGTCTTCTTCTTCGTAACCTACTAGTTCGTTTCTTCTTTCTTCTACTAGATTATATAGATCTTGATCATATTGTGCAAGCTCTAAAAATGCACCCATCATCGTAGCCAAGTGTACTAAGTATGAGGTGTCCTCTGGATTTAACATGCTTAGTTCGCCTACAACTAGACCAGTGTTTAACTCTCCTGTCCAGTTACCTTTACCATCAAAAGAACAAGGCTTCAAAACTAAAGCTACTTCATCCTTTCCTACTACATATTTTGTCATGTTACTTTCTTCTCCCCCTTAAAAGGTATGAGTTTAACTTTAATAAGCTTGCCTCTTTCTTTTAGCCAGGCTTCGGGTATGATACGGTGTTCCCACTTAAACTCGTGCTTGTCACACCACTCAAAGTATCTAGACTTAGCACCTTTGTACAACTTTGCTTTGCTGTTACTGAAGACAAACCGTATGTCTAGCTCTGGATGTTGTTCTCTTATGGCTAGATGTTTACGTCTGTCTTCAGTATCAAAGATACCTTTGGTTTCTATTATGATACCATTATCTAAAATAAAGTCAGGCGTGTACGTTCTGTAGCGTAAGTCTTCCCACTCTATCTTTAAACGTTCATACCTGACTTGGTTCTGTTTATCTTTTAGGTATTCAGCAATATCACTTTCTAATCCACTGCGATACCTTCTAGAGCTACTCCTTCTTCTCTTTGGGCTTCTCAACCCACGCTTCGTTTTCTGGGGTGTCTGGGTCATCTGCTATATAATGTCCTTTTTCGTTACGAGCACGAACCATCTCTGTCTCTTCGTTTAAAGACTTTTCTAGTTCTCGTGTCTTCATCTCCCCTACAAACTTAACACACTGTAGCCAGTGCTCTAGCATATTAACAGATACTAGGTTCTGCTGCAACAGTTGCACTATCTCTTTTTCTTTATCAGACATATCGTCTGTTGCATATTCTTTATCGTTGATTGTTATTGTAGTCATTAATATTCACCTCTTAGTTTTGTGTAGTGTACGGTTGGTGGTTCTTTCTTACCACTGTATACCTTTGATGGTAAACTCTTTAGATTAGGCCAACACTTTATCTTATGATTACAGAAAGTGCAGGACTTGGGTAGCTTGTAATTACCACTAGACTTACCTCTGTATACCTCTGGCTCATCCGTAAAGCATCTCTCAAATGGTGCATTGCTTTCAAGGTAGGTGTGTACATCCTTTATCTTTTGTAACACTCTGTCCTTGTCTACCTCTGCTGCAGAAACATACTTGAAGCTACCGTTGTTTTTATTTACAACCCACCAGCCACCAACTTTTTTGTTAGCTGCTGTGGCGTAGCCTACAAGCTGTGGTACATAACCAAAGGAGTCACCTTTCTCTAATGTGTAGAAGTCAACAAACTTATTTTCGTATGACCAAGTACTAGCTGACTTAACATCATCTATCTTGCCATCTAGTAGCATGTCATACTCACCTGACAGTTCGTCTTTATCGTTGAGTTGCATTGACACCTTTTCATTATCACCAAACTGCACTCCAGATGCTCTGAGCAAACCTTTTAGTAGAGCCTCTACCATATCACCAAATATCATATTGACTTTGAATGAAGTAGGCAGAGGCTCCTGATGATCGGGATCATTCTTCTCGAACCATAGCTGACACTTCGGACGCCCAACGTTGGACATCCTAAGTTTAAACTCTCGCTTTTCTTCAGCAGCGTTGAACTGCTTATCAAGAGCAGCACCAATATCTTCCTTGATTTTATCAATGATATCCTGAGACATCTCAGATTTACCTTCGATAGCACTCCTAAGATACTGATGCAAAGCTAGTTCAGCAGGGTGGTTCACTGGTCAAAGTCCTCCACATCAACTATATTGGCAACTATATCCTGGTCAGATGGGGATAATGTTTCTACATTTTTCTCTTCCCACTTACCAATAACGTACTCGTTACTAGAGTCTACATAATCTAGGAAGTCTTGTAGTGTTTCATTATCACCATCAGCTAGGCCAACGAACTCACTGAGGGAGGCGTTAGTCACCATGTATGGGTTGCCGTTAGGTAAGCTACGTGTTTCACCAAGTAGAGCTATGGTGTGCTCTGCAGGTGAGATCTTCTTCTTCATTAGTTTACCTACTACGGCATCAATGTACTTGAGACTGTCTCTGTTCTTAACATCCATCACAAAGTCAAACTCATCATCGTAACCTGTAGCAGGTTCACCACCTTCGTAGAAAGCACCAACTAGTTTAGCTTTACCCATCATAACTTTGACACGGCTAACACTGCGTATCTGATCCTGTTGATCTTTGGGTAGAGCTTGGAAGTCTTTGATGTAACCTGACGGTCTACCAAGATTGAACGTACCAAGTGTATCTTTCAAGTCAACGTTGAGTGAGTTAGACATGACAGACTTCTGCATAGTCTTGTTCTCACTATCCCAACGCTGCCACTTCTGACGCTCTGCAAATAGTCTGACTTCTACTTCTCTGGCGTATACTACATCATCTTCAGATGTAATCTTGAACACAGGTGAAGAAGCTACCTTGCCATCAACAACTTCCTGTATGACTGTACCTGTAATCCTACGTAGACTAGACTGTGACTGTGTTGTAGGGCTTGAGAAACCCATAGCATCAGACAAGTTCATGTTGTCTACTTTAAGTGCGACTGCATTTTCCATAATTTTACCTTTCATATGTAAAAAGTTTCAGAGTTAGAGTTATATCATTAAACGTCTTTTGTGTCAAGCCAGTTGTCACCTATTTTTGATTCTAATAACAAAGGAACGTTTACTTTTATGTTGTATTCTTTTTGAATCATATCATTTAGATTAGTGTTAATCAAATCAATTGTACCTAACACATCATCTATTTCGTCAGGGTGTGTGTCAATTACCATACTATCGTGAACACTGTTAACTAAACATGAGTGCATAGGGCGTAACAGACGGTCAAGTTCTATCAGTACAACTGGTACGACATCTCCTGTAGCGAAGCCTTGCACAGGATAGTTCTTGATCATAGTGAAGTGCGACACAGTGCCGTTCTCTCTACGTATGACATCAGGAAATGCGTACTGTCTGCCACTGACGTTGGTTATCTTACCCTCGTTGACAGCCTCGTTACCTAGTCTGCTGTGCCAACTAGCTATGCCCTTATACTTCTCAACAAACTGCTTATAGTACGCAGCCTCTGCTTTAGATCTACCATATCCAGTAGCGCCAAAGAGAGGGGCGAATGTATGAGCCTTTGCTTCCTGTCTAGATGTGGGTTGCCCTGCATCACTGATAACCTTTGCAGTGTAGGAGTGTACATCAAACCCTGTGTCTATCTCGTGCATGGCTGTCTTGTCCTGTGCTAGGAACGCAGCCGTTCTAAACTCAAGTTGGGCAAAGTCACTCTCTATTATTTTGCCACGATCCCACCTTGAGATGAACACACGTTTTATTGGGAAGGTTCCTCCTCTGGGCATGTTTTGCATGTTGGGATTTCGTCCAGAGAATCTACCTGTACTGGTGATATGCTGGGTAAGGGTGATGTGTAGTTTGTCACTTCCTTTACAGTTGGTGATAATACCATCCACAAAACTACTAAGATAACTGCTAATAGCACTAAGCCTTTTAAGGTCTTGTAAAAACTCATTTGCTTTCTCCATATTGTTGTTTTTAGCTGTGGCTATAAGTGCATCCAGGTTTGTCTTACCTACACCGAAGCCATTGGCACTGACCCACTTCTTACTTG
>Ga0208643_1001185_pt1 | contig 15248 bp, 13 predicted proteins | sample VirMetDEL_Nov_12_FD_184516 | JGI IMG/M metagenome (GOLD analysis project Ga0208643, IMG submission 184516) | Aqueous microbial communities from the Delaware River and Bay under freshwater to marine salinity gradient to study organic matter... | ecosystem: Environmental > Aquatic > Marine >... | reverse complement strand
GTAAATAATATAGTTGAACTAAAAGACAACAGAGCTTACTAATGGATAATATAGAAAGAACAAGGCAAGTAAGATATGAGCTTTTTAGTAGGGCTTTAGGATTAAGAGTTATTCAAGAGCCGAAAGGATGGTCTGATGATAAAAGGTCTTTCGATAGAGATAAAGATAGTAGGGGTATTCTTATAAAAACAGATATAAATTTGCAATTTTACGGGGAGGCTTCTGAATATCTTAAAGCGATATATTTCGGATATGGTATTGAAGAAAAGGTAACTTTAACCAAGTACGAAAAAGATAAGTTTTCTTTAAATGAAAATTGGATAATAAAGTACGTGCAAGAATTAGATATGGGTACTTTTAAGGAGGTTTCAAGAACTAGCGAGGTTACTGTGAAAGCAACTCAAGGAGGGCTTTATACAGATGTTAAAAATAGATATAGCGATGAATACGATTTACTTAATAACACGTCTCCTGATGGGGATTTCATAGATGAATTAACAACAAATGCTTTTGAGCCATTAGGTAGGGGTATATTTATTCAAAGTTTATTAGAAGCTGACGTTGTAGATTATCGTGTCAATTCTGATGATACAAGAAGGTCAACTACATATAATTCAAGAACAATTCCTTTAGAGGTTGTTTACAATTCAGATAAAGAAGATGTTACTAATGTTAGTAATGCTCAAAGTTTTTTTAACAATGCAGACCATCAAGAAAAAAACAATACAAACGTACTTGGTAATGACCAAAAAATAACTGACCAATTCTTTTATAGGGCTGAAAACAAGAAAACAATAAAAATAAAGTTAGATTTAGATTTAAAGATTGTAAAGAATGAAAACATAGGGAATCTTTATTCTTCTATTTTTATAGAGTTACGGAAATCTGAATTAGTAGGAGTTGATGATTCCTTAATTGAAAAAACAGTCTTATTAGAAATAACAAATCCTCAAACAAAATTAAATCAAAATTTTATTATTAATGGGTATGAAAAAGAAATATCATTAGAAAAAAACGAAAGTTTATCTATTGTTATAACTTTTATAAAATTACAAACCAATAAAAGACAAAAATGGTGGTTTAATATAAAAAGTAAATTAATTATAGAGGACATAACTACCTACGAAGATTTTGTTTCTGTAAGTAGATGTATAAAGCCTTTTGACCTTTTCGATAGAATTTTATCAAAAATAACAAGTAAAAAAGGTTTGTTTAAGTCTAGTTTATTTGAAGAAGGTGGTGAATATGAATATATGGTTTGTGATAATGGTCTTTTTGCAAGGGGTTTTCCTAATGAGTATGAAAATGCAGATGGAGATTTAGAGAAAATACAATTTGTAACTTCTTTTAAAGATGCTTTTGATAGCTATAACTACATTGAACCTTTAGCATGGTTTACAGAGTTTATTGGAAATAAAGAGTATCTTAGAGTTGAAAAAGCTACATATACACAACAAAATTTCATTGGCGTAGATTTAGGCAATGTTGACAAAATAGAAACAGAATCATCTAAAATTGATTTCTTTTCTAGTATAGAATTAGGGCATGAAAAATCATTAGAATATGAAGAAATAAACGGACTTGATGAAAGTAATGGAAAGTCTGAATTTTCTACATTTATTAAGAAAAATATATCCAAGTATAGTGCTACTTGTAAATACAGAACTGACGCTATTGGATATGAATTAACAAGGAGGAAAAACTTTATTAACTTCCCTAAAGAAGATACTAAAAGGGATAATGATATTTGGATTCACGATGCTAAATTAGTAGGAGAGGTAATAACTCATAGGAAATGGGATGATATTTTTGATTCTTTACCAACAGGCGTATATGATCCAGAGACTTCATGGAATTTATATTTAAGTCCTATGAATAGGCTTTATTATGGGCATGGATATTCTGTTAAAAGAGGTTTATATCATTACCCAAATAAATCTATTCGGTTTAACTCAAGTAATTCTAACCAAAACTTAAAAACAGTAATTGGTGGTTTTGAACTTTCAGAAGATGGATCAATACTTATAAAAGATATTGAAAAGCCTAGAATAGAGGCTACTAAAACAACTTTTAGTTTTAGAATAACCCAAAGAATAGAAAATATATTAACTTCATCAACTAAGATAAATGGTATTGATGTTCCTAATTATTTCGGACTGATAAAGTATTTAGAAAAAGGAGAAGAATCTTATGGAAGATTGGTTAAATTAGAGAGTTCTCAAGATAGTAAAATAACATTAATAAAAGCAAGATTATAATGGCAAGTACATTAACACTAACATTTAACCCTTTACAAGACGTACAGTTAAACGAAACATTAACTGTAACGTTAGCAACAACATCATCTGGTATTCTTTTAAACGAAACTTTTGTTTCTTTAAGAACTTCAAGCAGAGAAGTTACATTAGCAACATCAGGAACTTTAAGTGATGTTAACGCTAGTAATTATGCTGATTCTTGGAATTTAGACCACTCGTCAATAATAGGTAGGTCTAGTCTAATAGCTAGTGTAGTAGATAATGTTGTAACTATAACACTAACAGAAGCAGATTGGGAATTTGGGAATACAATAGGTACTTCTATTGATAACGGAAGTGTTACTGCTGTTTCATCTAACCAACCTATTCAAGATAAGAAATCAGTTCAAATACAGTCTTATTCAACAGATTTAGGTAATGAATGTACTAAAACAAATGTATTATTAAATATACTTGGGGGTAATAATCTTTATAATATCTATTTAGATAACTCATTAGAACTATCTAACCAAAGTTCCCCTGTAACCCTCACTATTGATAGAGGTGTTTCTAAGGAAATTAGAGTTGTTGATACATTAGGCACTTTAATTAACACAGTTTATACTGCAAATACAAGACGTTTAATTTCTTCTGACATAACAACGTCTGTTACTAATTTCTTGTCGGGTACAACTTTAAGCATATCTGTTGCTTTTATATTAACTGAAATATCTAATTACGAATATTCTTTAAATGGAGTAGATTATAGTACATCTAATGTTTTTACAGGTTTGCCACCTCAAACCTATACGATTTACGTTAAAGATGGTTTTGGATGTATTACAACAAAAGAGATAATAATTGACGGAGTTACAGAAGTAACAGAAACTGTTTTTAGTATAACAGAGATAAATCCTATTAGGTTTTTCTCTATGGATTCAAATAGAAAAAATTACACAAATACAATTAGTTGTGATGAATTGAGGCTAGTATCTTATGGATATACTCAAAAATATCTAAACGATGATATTGTTTCTATTCAGTTTAAAACAAATGCAGAATACATAAATTGTTTCACGTTAGATTCGGATCAAAACACACAATCTTTAACGCCTATTAAAATGACCGAGAATACAGGTTTACAAGCTAAATCTACTTGTACCTATTTTGATATAGGTAATGGTAGAAGTGCTATTTACTTTGGTGCAGTTGATTTGTTAGACCCTATTACTGATGATGTTATTGGAAATACAGACTTTGGTTTTACATTGCCAGAGTGGGCTAATACAGAAGGTTCTTACGTTTACATAGATAGCATAGGTGCATTGCAAATTAATAAAATTGGATATTCTGATTTATATGAATCTTTTATTTTGGAATTTGATGTTTCATATACAGGTAGTCCAAGTCAAGAGCAAGTATCTGCTAATTATAATATTCAGCCTTATGAAGTCTATCAATTTACTATTAATATGGCTACAAAACCCGATAGATTTAATATAGTAATAGAGGCAGGGACATCTTCCAATAGTTTAGATTTTACTCATATTTCAGAAAAAGTAGAATTAGTTGAAGATAATGAGTTTTTGCTTAAAATTGAGTATTATGATGATGAAAATAAAGGAGGAATGGTGTATGTTGACACAGGAATGAGCAACCTTTTAAGAATTAAAGGGTATGTTGATTATTTAGGAGAGCAAACAACAGAGGGTTACGATGGGGATAAGGAATATTATGTTACTGATAACGTGGTTTATAACTCTCACAAGTTTAAGTTTTTAAGGATTCCTTCGGCAATAGCACACAAGTTAAGATTAGTCATGGCTCACAAATATTTAAAAATAAATGATTTGTTCTATAAACTAGCTGAACCGCCAGAGGTTAGTGGGGATGACAATTCTAACTTTAAAAACTTTTTCGTAACTTTGAAGAATGGTGGAGACAACTTCTTAACCGACCAACAAGAGATAATAGTTAATAGTTCAAATAGCGATTCAATATTTGCAGGAATAGAGGCTTCTCAAGGAAAAGGATTAATTTTATGGACTAAAACAAACGCATAATGTCAAGCATACAACAACAACAATTAAATCGTTTTTTTGAGATACTTAATGAATCTAAGTTAATATCAGAACTTGATGAGCAATTAGATATTACTTCATCTGAAAATTACGCTGCTATAAATTTAGGCACATCAGATGCTAAAAAAGTTAAGGTAGGTTTACTAAGGGGTTTTAAAGGCTCATGGAACGCATCGACAAACACGCCTTCATTGGCTGATGGCACAGGATTAGAGTTAGACGTGTATCTTGTATCTACAAGCGGAAGTTCGGACTTTGGTAGTGGAACAATTACATTCAAAACTGATGATTTAGTTTTCTATAATGGAACTAAATGGCAAAAAATACCTGTTGGAAATGAAGATGCTTCTAACATAACTATTGATGATTCATCTTTAATTGTAGTCAAGGAGACTAACTTACAAAGTTATGCGGAAGGAGTTGACCAAGCATTATTAAAAGATAGAGGTACGGAGGTTTTAGGAGGTACTGGTCAAGTTTCTTTTACAATAGGAACAACTGTTTTTGACGTAGCGGCTACAACTGGTCAAATAAAAGATGATACAGGTTATTATTCTATTAATTTCTTAGGAGAAACAGGTATATCTTTAATTAGCACAGTAGTTTCAAGTATCTATGTTTATATAGATAATGAAGGTGAAGTAGGTCAACAGACAACAGAACCTACATTAATCGAATATAGAGAGAAATTATTTTTAACAAGGTTAGCCTTAGTTGGCGGTGTTTTGCAAGCACAAGAAGAGATTGCAAATCCAGGAGGTCAATATACAAATTTACTTAGAGATTATTTATCTTATTTGTCAAGTCCAAAAAAAGGGCTAGGACTATCAGCTAATGCTAATTTAACATTTCAAGTAGCGAGTGGTTCTGTTTTTGAATTAGGTATTAACAATTCTACCCAAGCAGATGATCCTAATGAGCAGACGTTTACACTACAAAACCCAACTACATTTTTTTATCTAAATAGAGACACAACTTTAGGGGTAGGTCAAACTTCCTTAAACGTTACTTCTTATGACTTAAACGGGGTTGAAACTACATTGACGAATAATCGCTTTAAGATTATGACTGTCTATAAGTTTAACTCTGGAAATCACGTTGTACAAAACGGTCAAGCACAATATTCTAGTTTAGATGAAGCACAAACTGCGATATCAAACAGAGTATTTGTTATAAACCCCGTTAATAATAACGGAACAAGATTAGGATGGATTATAGTTCAAAAAAACGCAACAGATTTAACAAACACATCAACAGCTAGGTTTGTAAATGATGAAGGGTCGTCTGCAACTTCAACAACAACAACGGGTGCTTTACTAGCATCAAACAACTTATCCGACCTTGTAGATTTAGCTACTTCAAGAACAAACTTAGATGTTTATTCTACTACCGAATTAGATAATTTGTTAGGCGACAAAGCAAACCTAAGCGGAGGAAATGATTTTACAGGAAATCAACAAATTAAAGATAATGCTGATAATTCAATTTTTCACAAATTTGAATCTTTTTGGAATACTAGTAAAAATAACTCAACCGCTACCGTAAGTTTTGACGTTAATCGTTATAGATGGTTTGATACTTTAAATGGGTTAGAAGCTTTTAGGATTCAATCAGATACTCAAAAATTAGTTTCTTCTTATGATATATCAGCATTACAAAACCTAGACGTAACGGGAACAGGAAGTTTTTTGGGTGATGTAGGTATTGGAGAAAACAATGCAGTAAATGGAGATTTATCTTTAACCTTACACGCAGGGAAAAGATTAGTATCTGATGGTGTTTCTACTATTCATCAAAAAGTAGCTTTTATTGGTGGTTCATCTTGGGGGCAAACTAAAATTATAACAACTTCACCTAGTAATGGTGATGGGGTTTGGAAACTTCAAACTTCTAAAACCAACGTTTTAATAGATGCTTATACAGTTGATGAAAACCAATATAACACTTGGACGAATGGTGGGACTTTTGGAGGAGATTTACAAGTAGGAAATCAATCTAAATTATCTATTTTCTTAGATAGAGTTTTAACAGTAGGTAGTTCAACTGCAGGTAAACAAGGTGGAATTGAAATAGTAGGTAATTCAACAGTTGATACAGTTGTAAGTGCTTTAACATTTAATAATACACAATCTTTATCATCTGATAAAAGAATTGCTCAAATTACATCTTCAAGAGACGGAGGCAATAGTATTGGTAGACTAGACATGACTATATGGACTGGTCAAGATACCGTTGCTACTCCATTATCTATAAGAACTTATGGTGTTGATGTTACAGGAAATTTAAACGTAACAGGAGACATATCTTTAAGTGATAGTAGTATTATTAATTTAGGAGATTCTGATGATTTAAAAATATTTCATGACGGAACAAATGCAAGAATTGACAACGAAACTGGTGATTTATATATAAGAAATTTTGCAAATGATAAAGATGTAAGAATACAATCAGATGATGGTTCAGGTTCTTTAGCTGACTACTTTTTTGCTGATGGTTCAACTGGAGAAGCTAAAATGTACTATTATGGTGTTCAGAGACTATCTACGTCAAGTTTAGGGATAGAAGTATCAGGTAACCTAGACGTAACAGGAACAACCAACTTAGGAGATAATTTATTAGTTAATGGTGCTATTCATATAAAAGGAAATACAGATGAATCAGTTGATTTTTTAACAATAGAAGATTTAGACCCAACTTCTGGTTCGCAAAGACCTCATGTATTATTTAAAGGAAATGGTGTTCAGTTAGGTAAAATCAGAACTCTTGACAATACTGGTATGGAGTTTTTGACAGGAACTGGAGATGATATAAGATATACAATATCTCCCACAGGTTACAACACTTGGATTAATGGAGGAGAGTTTGGAGGAACGGTAGAAATAACAAATACTGTACAAAATGCTAGAGTACTAAATTTAGTACAAACTGTATCTTCAATAAGTTCAGATTCATATACTTTAGATGTAGATAGCTCTTCTCACGTTTCAAATATGACTGCAGCGGGAGCTTTTAGAGTTAAGGTATCAAGCGGAGATGCTTATAAGATTAATGGTGATGGTTACAACACTTGGGCTAATGGGGGTACTTTTAGTGGTAACCTAGACGTAACAGGAACAGGGAGTTTTGGAGATAACTTAATTGTAGATAAAACTCAAACTTTAGCTACTGACTTTCTAACTCCTCTTATAATAAAAAGAAGCGGAGGTACAGGAGTTGGTACTGATATGATTACAGGGTTAGCTTTTCAAGATTTTAACTCAATTCAAGCTGGTATATATGCTAATAGAACCCAAGCTAATTTAAACTATGGTTCAAATTTAGAGTTTTACACAAATACTTCTTCAGGCATTATAAACCCACAAACAGCTCTCGTTAAAGCTTATACCATAGACTCAAACCAATACAACACTTGGATTAATGGAGGTGAGTTTGGAGGGGTTATAACACTAGCCACAGCATCTAATCGAGGAGAGCTACAATTTGGAAGTTTTAATACAGACTATCAAATATTTGGAGGAGATAATTGGGGTTATTTAAGATACAATGCACCAATACATAGATTTGATATTGCCAACTCTCAGATACTTAGAATTGAATCAACAGGTGCTGATGTTACAGGTAACCTAGACGTAACAGGAACAGCAACAGCTACTAAAGTAACTGTAAAAGGAGCTTCTGCTTCTGACGGAGTATTAGAGATACAATCAAATAATGGAAATACAGCTGCTGATAAATGGTCTTTCGTAATTGATAATGCTACAAAAGATTTATTTATAAAAAGTAACTTAACTCAAGTGGCTTCTATCTCAGATTCAAGTGGAAACTTAAATATGTTGGGTTCAGTAACAGCACCCGACTTTTTAGGAAATTGGAATAGTCTAGCTACTACTGATTTTGTAAGAGCGACAGGTAGTGTTACGCAAACTATTACAGGAGCAAAAACTTTTAGTGCAAAAACTATATTTTCAGACCAAATACAACAAGGCACATCTACTTCAAGTAACACTAGAGCGATGGCTTTTGGTTTTAATACTATTTCAAGCGGTTTATCTTCAGTTTCTTTTGGAGACCAAACAACAGCGAGTGGCGATGCTTCTTTAGCTTTAGGTTCTTTTAATATAGCGAGTGGGTTAAGTTCTTTTGCTGTGGGTTATTTCAATTACGCTAGAGCAAAATATGAAACTGCTTTAGGTATGTTTGGTACAGATTATACTCCAACAGATACGAGTAGCGATAGGCTTTTTAGCGTAGGTAACGGATCAGATGCCTCTAATAGAGATGATGCTTTTATTATTACTAGAAAAGGAGATTGTACTTTAAATGGCGATTTTACAACTAATGGTAATATATCTTTAGAAAACGGAAGCGGTAACTTTATAAGTTCAGATGGTTCAGACGGAGGAACAGCAGTTAGTTTAGATATGTCAACAGTAGATACAATTACCTTTAAAGACGGATTATATATTTCACATACAACAATATAAATTATGAAAGGTTCAAACAAATTACAACAGTTTATTATAGATTTAGCTATTGATAAAAAAGACCATGCAATACTTGGTATCATTACAGGATTTCCAATGATTATTATTGGATTAATTCTCGGTTACTTTTTACTAGCTGATATCTCTGTTTTTGATATAATAATCAAAGCTCATATATTAGGAGGTACTATTGGTGGATTATTCGCAATACTACTTTATGGTTTAAAAGAAATCTATCACGACGGTAAGCAAAAGAAAGGTAAAAAAGAGTTTTTAGATTGGTGGTGGACTTCATTACCTGTTTTTCAGTCTTTAATCACTATGAATATAATATAATTAAACTATATTTGTAGAAATATTTATAAATAAAATACTTAAAACAATGAAAAAATTATCAGAAGTAGTAAAGTTCTCAAATATTGCAAACCAGATTCTAAAGCAAGAAAAAGAAGCTAAGACTAGAGAAGATTTAAAATTAGAGTACGCTTTATCAAAGACTTTAAAGGCTGTTGAACCTGTAATTAAAGGGTATCAAGAAAAAATGCAAGAAAAAAGAATTGACCTTTGCCTCATTGATAAAGATGATTCAATTCTAAAAGATGAAGAAGGAAATTTTAAATTTGATAAACAAGGTTTAAAAGACTTAGAAGTTCTTAATAATGAATTGCTAGCGGATGTATGTGAGATTAAAACTCACTTTGTTTCAATTCCTAAAGGATTCCCAATAGTTATAGCATTAGAATTAGAAGGATTTGTCTTTGAAGATGTAGAGTCTTTTATAGATGCTGAATAAAATTAAAATATAAATTATACATTATGAATTGTAAATTTGACGAAGAAGAAGAATTAACAGTTGATCCTGATAAGGACTTTCCAAAAGAAAAAGATTGAAAATAATTAAGATAATATTAACCTCTTTAGCAATAATACTATTTGTTAGTAATTATAGTATTTGCGAATACTTTTACCCTGATAATATAAAATCATGGTGGACTTTAAAGATAAACATATATGCTATTATTATAGCTTTAGTGTTTTTGTCTCAAAGTTTAGGAACTAAAGGAGTGTTGAGATTTATCTTAGAATTAGGAGTGGGAATGTCTATATCAAGCGTTATAGATAAATTATATTTTGATGTACATACATTTACATTTAGTGATATTATAATGATATTTACTACCTTATGTTTTGCCTCATATCAATATTATAGAAATGGCAAACGACACAAATAAAGACATACTACAAAGGCTAGAGGCTAAGACTGATGGTATTGCAAAAATACAAGCAGCGATGCAGTTAGAGTTCGCTCTAAAAATAAGTGCTTTAGAAAATAAACAAGATATGAAGTTTATGACCATAGAGAAGTATTTAAAATCAGACCCAGACACTAAGCAAGAGGGAGCTATTGAGAAGTTAGATAGAATGGAGAAAATTATAGATAAGCTAAAAATAAGAGTGGTTGCTTTAAGCGTCTCTGGGGGAGCTTTATTTGTGGCTTTTAAATGGATGGTAACTAAAATATTTTAATAAATTATGTACACAGTAACAATTTTAAGGTATTGGAGCGATGAAAGTCAAACTTTAGGAGTAGCTACTCTTTTAGACAATGATTTAAGTCCAATATTTGCAGCAATCAGTTTAGAGAGAGGATGGCTAGATAATAAACCAAATGTATCAAGTGTTCCATCTGGTGAATATAAATGTGTATTAGAATATTCTCCTAGATTTAAAAAGGATTTATGGGAGTTAAAGGGCGTCCCTAACCGATCCGAATGCAAATTCCATGCTAGTAACTATTGGAATCAATTAAATGGCTGTATCGCTTTGGGAGACACAGCAGAGAATATCGGAAGAGACTTTCAGTTAGATGTAACAAATAGCGGAAATACTATGGAGACTTTTCAAAGGTTATTAAAAACCGAAAAAGAAATTAAAGTTATAATACAATGAGCGATAATCCTAATTTAAGAAAAAATGGCGGTAAAGGGACTTTCTTTGGTAACTTATTAAGAGGTGCTAAAGAGATTGGACTAAGTGTTGGTTCGCCTATATTAAATGCAGTTACAGGCGGTAAAGTTTCTGATATTGTGAAAGCAATTACAGGAGATAAAGAAATTACAGAAACTCAAAAAGAAATGCTTTTAAAAGAGTTAGAGCAAGATGTTACAGAAATGCAAGAAGTTACAAAACGTTGGTCTAGCGATATGCAAAGTGATAGTTGGTTAAGTAAAAACATAAGACCATTATCACTAGCTTTTTTAACATTGTCTTTATTTCTTTATATTATTTTAGATTCTTCTACTTTGGATTTTGATATAAAAGCGCAATGGATTGATTTATTAGCATCTTTATTAATGTTGGTTTATGGTGGTTACTTCGGTGCTAGAGCATTAGAAAAGATTACTAAAATGCGTCAAAGTGGAAAATAATATATCCAATCAAAGAGCAAGTATTACCTGGGTACAATTTATATTTACTTTAATTGCAGTTACTCAAGCAGTATTTTGGTTAACTTCTATTTATAAAGATTTAGGTTTTGAAATACAGAAAACTGAATCTAACAGAATGGAAATTCAAAACGTAAGCAATCAAGCGAAAAGAAGAATACAAAATGCAGAAGAACGAATACTGCTACTTAAAGAGATAAAGCATAGCGAATTGAAAATTGAAATACTAGAAAAAGAACTAAAATACTGCCAAAAAAGAAAATAAACACTACTTTTACGAAAATAGATTAATTTTATTAATTAAAAAACTTTAAAATAAATGTCTAAAAAAAGTAAATGGGTTTCTCATAAACCTCAAATAATCGAATTACTTAAAGAAAATGATTATAAACATTGCACTGTTGGTCGAATATTAGGAAGCGAACTAAATCTCAAAGGAAAAAACGGAGGCGGTGCTTTAGTTTCTTACATTAAAAAGGTGGCAGATGAACTTAGTCTAGTTAAGCAAGAATTAAATGAAAAAGGTATTTCTTCTGATGATTTTAGACATGGTTGGATAAAAACAAAGCAAGGATCATATTTTATAAAAAATGACAGGGTAATAAATTACGATGAAATAAGAGATCAATTCATTAATGATGTTAAAAAATACGCTCCCAAATACCCTAGTATAGACTACGATTTAAAAGAATCTAAAAACTTATTAATATTAGATATAGCGGATTTACACATTAATAAACTAACTTCTAAGTTTGAAACTGGTGAAGAGAATAAAACACTAGATGAATTTAAGAAAGGATTAAAGTTAAAAGTAGAGCTTTTAATAAAAAGAACTCAAAGTTTTGATATTACAAATATTGTTTTCGTAGGAGGTAATGATGTTTTACACGTAGATAACCCTCAAGGAACAACAACTAGCGGAACAAACCAAGATACATCAATGATGTGGTATGATGCTTTTGTGGAAGCTAGAAAATTTTATGTAGAAATAATAGAATACCTTATACAAATAGCTCCTGTTCATTTTGTTTTTTGCCCTAGTAACCATGATTATATGAGTGGTTTTCATTTAGCTCAAAATATAGAGGCATGGTTTAGGAATTGTAAAGACGTTAGTTTTGATGTCTCCCCTGCACATAGAAAATATGTTCAATTCGGAAAATCCTTAATAGGATTAACACATGGCGACGGAGCAAAAGAAGCTGATTTGCCAGACCTTATGAAGATAGAAGCGAAAGAGGCTTACGGTATTTCCGACTATTGTTATTGGATATTACATCACGTACATCATAAGGATAAGTCCAACTATAAAGGTAAGGCAAAAGTACAATTAGAGAAGGACTATCGAGATGTTAAAGTTATAAATACGGGTCTTAATCTTCATAAGTCAAAAAACAGAACCAATGTAGAATATTTACGATCTGCTAATGGTACTGATTCTTGGCATCACAGAAACGGATATCAACATTCACCTAGCGGTATAGAATGTTTTGTTCATGATTTATACAATGGTCAAATTGGTAGTTTCTTTGCTTAACTATCTATTTTAAATTCTTTTTTGAATTTAACCATTAATTCATCATCTTTAGTTAATTTTCTAAAAAAGTCGTAAATAGCTAATTCCTTACACTTATTAGCTATTTTACCGCTTTTTCCTTTTTTTATGTTCTCTATATCGCTTTTCAATGACCTTTTTTCGTCCATTGATGTAGCTTTTTTCAGATTATACTCATTTAAAAGAATATTGATAGCGTCATTCTTTACTTCATTCTTATATTTTAAATCTATTGGCATATACCCTCTTTTGTCTAAAACATCATAAGCGTAGAATTTTTCGTGGTTTATAGTGCTTCTACTCACAAATAAATTAAATTGTTCTTTTATAAGCGAGTTTGTGTAATACTCTATTTCTTCTTCGGTCATTTCTTTTTGTATTTGCTTTCTCTTTAAAGATTCAGTCCTAAAGTTACGTAATTTTTCGTTCTTGTAATTATCAAAAGCATTTAAAACCTTGCCAACAACTAATACATTTATTTGCTGAAACAAATCTATTTCTAACTTCCCTTGTATTGCTAATTTAAAAGCGTATTCAACTTCCTTAACTGTATATTTACCACAATCATCTACCAAAAACTTAATAACCCTTAAATGTTGTTGTGGATCAGACTTTGAGCCTACACCTAAATCAAGCAATAAGTTTGCTACAATTTGGGTGCATTTCATTAATCGTTCTTCATCAGGTATTTCACGTAATTTTATTTCTTGCTCAATTACCGACAACATAGGGCGTTTGTATATTTTTAAATTATTCATAGTTATTTACTTTAAATATTTTCTAAATCTATTAATATTTTCTTTAAGGCGTCAGAACAATCATCAAAATTATTATTAATTAATATTTTTTGTTCGCCTATTTTTTTAATTGATAGGAATTTTTTACCTACCCAAACACCAAAACTCCTTCCATTTTCAACTAATTTTATGTAGTTATCTGTTCTTTTATTGTAGAAGATTGTGTTTATATCATTTAAAAGAATATTGTTCCAATCTTTTAAAGTGTAATTCAAGGCATTTTTATCCATTTATAAAGGTTTTTGCTTTGGTTAAGGTGATGTTAATAGTAGTTGTACACAATATTGCTACGTTCCTGTTTCAATCAAAGGTTCGTTATTCAATTCCGTAATAACATTTTTTTCTTCCCTCGCTTTTTTAAAAGGTAAAAATTGGAAGATGTGTTCTATAACCGGTAAAGTCCAACCATCACCCAAAAGACTTGCTGCTTTGTTTCTTGTTAGAATATTAGTCCAACCATCTGGAAAACCTTGTAACCTTTCAAGTTCTGTTTGGTTTAACATTCGCACTTCTAATCCTTTTAATTTATATAAAGGTTCGTTTCCCTCAAGTAAACAAGGTGCTTTACCTTTTGTTACTCTTCCTCTTCTTGTTGTACTTTTAGGAAAACTCATATTTAAACAATCATTTTCTGTAATTGTAGTAAAACCTTTTACTGTGTTAGTTTTCGCTTTTACAGTATTGTTTTCAATATACACGATACTATTAAAATCTTTCTCATATCGCTTTTTTAAACTTTCTTGGCTTGTTGTCATTCTGCTTTCACTTTCAAGTAAACAGTTTTCTTTATCTGTTAATCCATCAGTTACAATATCGCCAAACATTATATTTCTATCTCTTGGCTGTGGTATATCAGTTACAATATCGCCAAACATTCCAACCTCTTTTGTTTTTGCATTAGTCCAATAATATCTATCTCTTAATTGAGCAGTAACTAATTTACTGTTAATCCTAACTGGATAAACACCCATTGCCCTACTCATAATTCCAATATCTTTTTTTGGTGCGGATCCAACATTTTCTTGAAAAAATATTACATTAGGTTTTAATGTTTTAATATGTTCGTATATTTCAATAAACTTCCAAAACAATCCGCTATTGCTTCCATTTATTCCTGCTCTTTTTCCTGCAACACTTAGATCCTTGCAAGGACTTCCGCTTAAAAGTAAATCAATGCTTTTCCAATCAATATCCCATTCACGCCAATTATTTACATCGCCTAATTGTATCGTTTCCGGATAGTGGTGTTGTGTCAATTCTATTGCATAAGGCTTTAATTCGCTACTGTAATACTTATTCACTTTTATTCCTACATTATCAAGTGCAGTATGTCCTGTACTCATTCCATTAAATAAAGAAAGTACGTTTATTCCTTTGCTTCCTACGTCAGCAATTTGCCCACGCTCAAAAATGTTATTACTATGTTCGTTCATAATTTAAAATTCAGTTATTAAAATCCGCAATACAGATGCACAACGCTGGTTATAGTGCATATTTGCGAAAAGCAAATCCGCACCATACCCTTAACGTTGGTAACAATTGCTAAAAAAGCCACCTCACTCTTGTAGCTTACTCATATTCGTGAAAATTGAATATATTAGTTTGATAATTTATTTCTTGATGCGTTTCACTCACTTCGTCTAAATC
>Ga0208643_1001184_pt1 | contig 15257 bp, 26 predicted proteins | sample VirMetDEL_Nov_12_FD_184516 | JGI IMG/M metagenome (GOLD analysis project Ga0208643, IMG submission 184516) | Aqueous microbial communities from the Delaware River and Bay under freshwater to marine salinity gradient to study organic matter... | ecosystem: Environmental > Aquatic > Marine >... | reverse complement strand
TTGATTTTAGATATGGTGACTTAAATATTATACAGCACGATGTTCTTATTGGACAACAGAAAGATTCAGATACTTACTATCAATACTTGTTTCACGATGAATGTAATACAGGCACAACCAATACTAGTTCTTGTGTAAGTAAGGACTGGAATAGCACTACATCAAATACTTTATTAGAAGCTGGTGGTTCGTTGTATGGTACAAGCGAGACTATTGACTGTAGTAATCCTTTAAATGATTTAAGCTGTGCAGGGTACTGGGAAGCCTATGATGATTTTCAATGTGACCTAGACCCACAGTATGGACCGTTTTGTCAAGGCTATCGACAAGAAGAAGATATAGGATACTATCAAGAAGAAGAATACTTTGACTATGGATACGAAGAAGAACTGTTTGATTATGGTTATGAAGAGTATGACATGTATGACGTTTTTGAAGAGCCAGAAATCTTTGAAGAGTATATCTTTGAACCTGAGTATGACATCTTTGAAGAGCCTGAGTTAATATTTGCAGAAGAAATAATCTTTGAACAGCTACAACCACTCGATGAATTTGTAGAACCTATTCCGTTTATACGTGAAGAAGAAGTCTTTATACCAATTGAAGAGTTAATGATTGAGGAGTTTGTATTTCAAGAAACATTTATTGAAGAAGTGGAGGAGTGGTTTGAGGAAGAGACAATTGTGGAAGAAGAACTTGCGTATGCAGAAGAGCCGGAAGAAGAACTTATTGAAGAACTCGTTGAAGAAGAAGAGGTTATAGAAGAGGACATAGAAGAAGAACTAGTTACTGAAGAAAAAGATTCTAGTTTAACAAAAGAAAAGTCGTTAGCTGTTGTTGCATCTACAATTAAAACAGCAAGAAACAGCATATACACGACAACAAGTGGTAACACATCGACTAACTCTAGCTCAAATTTAGCTACATCTGGTTCAACATCAGCCAGTTCAACAGGAAGTCTTAGTAATTCACCAAGTATATCTGACCAGTTTTCGTCTTCAACTGCACAAACAAACCAGTTACTAGATATGAGTACGACAGTTACAGCTACAGTAACATCAACAAACTCGGTAGATTCTAGTATGAGTTCTACCACAAGTACAACATTTAGTTCTAGTAATAATACAACAAATAGTATTCAAAATCAAATTGATACGTCTGTTTCTAGTGGTGGAGATACAGATGCTGAACAGTTAGTAGAAAATATTATAGCTCAAAATTTACAAGCTGCACAAAATGATGTCGAAGCTAAACAAGAAGAAACAGGTGAGTATGGGTCAGAAAATACTATCATAGCTTACATGGGGTTTGTTCCTAACTTTAATAACTATAGGTTAGTAACATTACCCGAACAAGAAACATGGTATGAGTCAACAGATATATATGCCAACAATATGTTGTCAGATAACATCGAAGGCTTTTATCAAATGGCAGGTCAGAGTTTAGAAACACTGATTGAAATGAAAGAACTACAACCAAAATTATAGGAGAATATTATGAATTGGTTTGAAAACAAAACTACACAGCTTATTGCTTTGGTAGGTATAGTAGGAACACTAGCCGGATTTGGTTATCAAGGAGCAGAGTACGTTAATAGATTAGAAAATCTTGAAGCTGCTGTTGGTGGTATTGCAGATACCGAAGATGCTCAAAAGATAATTGAAGAAAGGTTTGGTAAGATAGAAACATCGGTTCAATTTCTAGAAAAAGAAATAGACAACATATCTATTCCTGATGTCACTGAAATTAAAACCGACATTGCTACCATTAAAGCAGACCTTGAGACTTTAGATAGAGATATATCTAAACTAGAAACTGGTAATCCTTTAGCAGGATAGTTACTTTAAAACATTTAACTCTCTTTGAAAGAAGTTATGTAAGTCTCCCATCTTTGTCTTACCGTTACGGAGGATTGTTTTGATTAGGTCTCTCTCATCAAGAGGGAATATCTCATCAACCATTTCCTCCGGTAACATACTAAACTCTGTAACTATATCATTGTTACGTGTAAGAAGTACTTTAAAACTTACTAAGTTTGCTTCGTTCTTATTAACCATTATCACTCTCCAAGTTTGCAAAGGTTATCTTATCCTGTCTACCACGTAGTCCTGCTTTCATATAAGAAGTAGCACGACCTTCAAAGAAGTTCTGATGTTCAACACCCATCACTTCATCCAACCAACCAAGAGGATTTTCTCTCTGGTCATAGTTTGTTTTTAATCCTAGCTGTAGTAATCTTCTATCAGCTATATATCTATTATAAGCATACATATCTTTCTTAGTAAGTCCTTCAAGGTCTCCCATATCAAACACTAAGTCTAAGAACTTATCTTCTAGTTCTACCATTTGTCTACAGATTTCATATAACTCTTTCTTAAAATCATCTGTCCATATATCTAGGTTCTCTTGAATAAACTCTCTAAACAATTTAGTCATGGCTTCAACATGCATAGACTCATCACGTATAGAGTAAGTAACTATCTGTCCCATACCTTTCATACGACCAAAGCGTGGAAAGTTTAACAAGATTGCAAAGCTACTAAACAACTGTAGTCCTTCGGTAAAAGCTGAATAGACTGCTAAAGTTTTTGCAATACTTTTCTTATCTGACTTAGTTGTTTTAATCTTATGAACGTACTCATGTTTATCTGCCATCTCTTCATACTCGGCAAAAGCTTTGTACTCTATCTCAGGCATACCAACTGTATCAAGTAACAAGCTGTAAGCATGTTGATGTATTGATTCCATGTTTGCAAACGAACCCATCATCATTCTAGCTTCAGGCTTTCTAAAGATACGCATGTATCTATCAACATATCCTGCACCTACATCCACATCAGATTGAGTAAACAATCTAAATATTTGTGTAAGTAAGTTCTTTTCTTTCGGGTCTAGCTCTTGCCAATCTTTTACATCGGTGTGTAACGGTACTGACTCCGGCATCCAGTGCATTTGATTTTGTAATACATAGTAATCAAACATCCATGGGTTGTCGAAAGGTTTGTAGTAATCTCTGGTATCCAATAAGCTCATCTGTTCTCCTCGTTAAATCTCTTAACTAAATATTTTAAATTTTCAATTACGTATCCTGCGTAATCTTTTGTCTTTGAGAACGGGTCTTTATGTTCATCACAATAATCAAGCCACATCCTACTAGTAAAGCCAGAAAACTTCTGACTAAATACATTATCAAATTCTGATTGTTTCATATTAATCCTTTGGTAAATAAATTATTACAGCAGAGTTACATTTAGGACAGCTTAAATTAGTTTCCATAATGTATTCATCGTTCTCATCTTCGATGTCGTGATCTCCACCCCATATTAATTGTGTCCCACAATGCCAACAATCCATACTATCCCTCACATGCGATACATTCAGCATCGTCTAATTTTATACGTTGTACTTTAGTGTTTACGTTTTCTGCATTACGAGCAGCATTAGTTCTAAAGTAATACAAAGATTTAAGTTTGTTCATCCCATACCAATGCACATCATTAACATACTGCATATACTCATCGTGTACTTCTTGTGGCTCTGTAGCTGTAGGTATAGTAAAGAAAAGATTAACTGACTGTGCTTGACAAATAAACTCTTGTCGTTTAGCAGCATGTTCTATAATCCATATCTGATCTATCTCATTAGCAGTCTTAAATATTTCTTTCTCATCATCTGTAAGAATATCAAGATGCTGTACTGAACCCTCTTTACCGGCAATGTCTTTCCATACAGCAGATAGCTCGTCTTTCTTTAATCCTTTATCCTTTAGAATTTCTTCTAGGTATTTGTTCTTAACTTGGAACGAACCTGAGAGAGTTTTGTGCGTATAAACGTTAGCACGATATGGCTCAATCGAAGGAGAAGTACCACCACAAATAATACTAGAACTAGCATTAGGTGCAACAGCGAGTAGATGAGCATTACGCCTCCCACTACCACTGACATCAGGAGCTTCACCCCTGTCCTCTGCAAGTCTTTCAGAAGCTCGTGTTGCCTGTGTCTTAATGTGTTTAAACGACTTGTAATTAAATCCCGTAGCGAATATACCTTCAAAAGGAATGTTGCGTGATTGGAGATACGAATGGAATCCCATCGCACCAAGACCCAACGACCTTTCTCTGTAAGCTGAGTAGGCAGATTTAGTAAACCCTTCTTTACCTTCTTTAATATGTTTTTGAAACCTTTTAAAATTTGCATTGTACTCTCCTAAGTTATCTGTGTCAACAGCATTGTCAATGTAATGTTGAAGAACATTGTCAAGCATGGTAATTAAATCTTCAATGAACATAGGGTTCTCACTCCACTCATCAAAGTATTCTAAGTTTACTGAAGACAAACAACACACTGCTGTTCGTTCTTCATTAGTAGGTAAAGTAATCTCGGAACATAAATTGCTCTGTTTGATTTCTAATCCTAAATCTTTTTGTTCTTTAGGTAAGGCTTCGTTACATGTATCTATATTAACCATGTATGGTTCACCTGTCTCTGCTCTAGCATTAATGATCTGCCACCACAAGTCTCTAGCATTTACAATCTTAGTAGGCTCGTGAGTCTTAGGGTCAATTAATCTAAAGTCTGCATCTTCTTGTACAGCTTTGAGAAACTCATTGGTAATGTTGATACCATTATGAAGATTAAGATTCTTCCTGTTGATATCACCACCAGATTCTTTACGCATGTTAATAAACTCTTCAATCTCCGGATGAGATATGTCCATGTATGCAGCATAAGAACCACGTCTTGTAGTGCCTTGATTGAAGGCTAACATCTGAGAATCTACTACATGCATGAAAGGAATTGAACCAGTAGACTTACTACCGTGAGTAGTAGAAATACCGTTACTCCTAATGTCTCCCCAATATCCACCAATACCTCCACCTGAAGATGCCAACCAAATATTCTCGTCATAATGATCTGATAACCCAGTGCGACTATCAGGTACATAATTGAGAAAACAGCTAATAGGAAGACCACGACTTGTTCCCCCGTTACTAAGTATAGGAGTGCTAAACATGAACCAACAAGAGGAACTGTAGTGATAAAGCCTTTGAGCCAATTCAAAATCCGTGTGACCTTTGTAGGTTGCCCCGAAGACCGAGGCACGGGCAAACGCTTCTTGTGCATGTGTTTCATTCTCCCATAAGTATCTGTCTTTTAATGTATCAAGACTAAACTTATCTAATAGTTTTTCATTACTGTAATTAATTTTAATACCTAAGTATTCCTTTATTCCTACTTTATCTTCTACCATTATGAGTTCTCTGTATCGTGAATGTTAAGCATTATTATACCATAGTGTAAGATTTTTAGCAAGTCTTTTCTGTTCTTTCCTTCTTTATTTCCATAACGTTTAGCATACTTCATAATGTTTCCAAGAGTAAAACCTTCTCCATGTCCAGAATCAATGATGATATCTGTTGCTTGATACTTATCAGAAGCATAATGCTCCCCATATGTACCATCAATGTACTCTTTTAGTTCTTGTATTAATTGTCCTTCATTAAATTTATAGTTCATTTTGTTTCCTTTAAATAGTTAATAGCCTTTGTTAATTGTTCTATGTTATCTTTAAAATAACCAAGTCCTGCATTACAAGTACGACATAACAAACCTCTAATTTTCTCAGTTTCGTGGCAATGGTCTACACAAGCTTTTAGTTTAAAGATATTTTCATTAAACTTTAATGAACAAATTTTACATTTATTGTTTTGTTTTTGTAGTAAAATATTTCTTTCTTTTAAAGTTATACCGTATTTTTTCTTTAACTCGTACTCTTGTTTCTGTAATTTTATTTTTTCTTTATTAATTTTATTATATTCTTTTTTTTGAGCATCTCTTTTTTCTTTATTATCTTGATACCACTTTTTATTATATTCTTTAGAATAAGCTTGTAACTTGTCTTTATTCTTTAAATAATATTTTTTATTGTTTAGAGCAGCTTTTTCTTTATTAGTATAATAATATTCTAATGCTTGAGCTTTAATTTTTTCTTTGTTTTCTTGATAATATTTTTTACTACTATTCATTTTTCCATTCATCAGGTAAAGTATCTTCACTAAACCATCTAAAGTTATTTGTTTCAGCCCATTCAGCATGGGTACGTTTTGTTCCATCCTTCCTTACCTTTGCTCCCGGCATAGGAGAGAAAGGCTTTTGAAATAAGAAGACTAGCTCCATGTTTGCAGGTAAGGCTTCTCTTATCCACAGATACTTACTGTATTCAGCGTGGTCCCAAAACCTACCCTTTGCTTCTAACAATATAGTTTTATCTTCTATTGTTTTGGCAAAGTCTACTTCGTAATCTTTCTTAATGATATACTTAATAGACTCATAGTGATGTTTCCAGTCTTGTAATATAGTTTCATGTAAGGTAACTTCCCACATGCTATCATATCCTTTAGGTATTCCTATCTTCTTTGGTCTCGGTTTACGAGGTACTCTTTTAGGCATTGATGTTCTCCAGTGTTACATCGGGGTTACGTTTTACTTTTTTATAAAACCATTTTAAAGTATAAGCACTCATTCTAAATTGTCCACCTGCAAAGATATGTGTTTGCGTAGGTAAGAACTCATCTAGGTTTTGTCTATTGATTCTATTAGGGTCTTCTCCATCAGGAACCATAGTTCTAATCCATTCAATGAGTAAGTCTTTTGCTTTTCTTCTTAACTGCTTTGATCTTTTACCACTCATACTTGTGTCACCTCTATGACATTAGGAACTTTAGGTACTTGAGTTAAGTATCTTAGTCCATTAGAATATTTAAATACTCTTAAACCTTTACCTTCATTAGAATCTTTATGACATTCAAACTTATGTCTGCAATATACACACTCTCTAGGTAGTTGCATGTTACCAGACTTGCCATCAGGTATAGGATTATAACATAAATTAGGTGGCTTGTCCAGCTTTACTGCTGCTTTAACATCTCTTATTTTCTTCTTGATGTTAGGCTTATCAAAGTTATCTGGCTTGTATAAAGCTAACTCACCTGACTCTTTATTTAAAGCTAAGAATCCACCGTTGCTTGTACCTTCTGCTGCTTCATACCCTGCAAGTTGAGCCATGTATCCAAAGATATCATTCTCTGCTAGTGTTCCATCTTTAAACTTCTTAAAAGCAAAGCCTGAAGCTGTCTTAATATCTACAACCTCACCATCAATAACACAATCCATGTGTCCTTTGATGCCTGATACTGTAACTTCTTTTTGTTCACTAGTAACTGTATGTCCTGATAGCTTTATTAGAAACAATACAATCTCTTCAAGCAAGTGCCCATATAAGAACTTAATAAACAAAGAGGGTGGCATCCTTTCAGGAGTACCTTCAGACTTCATGTCAAACCATAACTGTCTTTCTTTCTTACCTATGTTAGACATACGAAGAGTAGACTTACCACGTGGTTCAGGGTGTGACCAACTGTAAAGAATCTCTTTCATAGACTCACCAAACTGTTCTATGGTGTCCTCGTCTAGGTCAATATGATCGCCATCAGCAAGTACACCTATCTTATTATATATATCTTCTACTAATGTGTCAAGAGTTTTCTTTGATTTAGCCATGTTTAAACGACCTCCATGTTATTTATTATATCTTTTGCTATCTTTATATCTAACTTAAACCATTCACCTTTACGTTTGTCTGCTTTCTTAGCACATAAAGTATGGGCTGTTTGTTCAGCAGTTCGTCTATCATCAAAGTATTTTTTAAACTTTAATTTAAAATCTCTAAGAGGACTAGATGTTTGATAACCTTTGCACCTATCTCCTGCATCAATAGCCATGCCAATTTTAATCCAGCCCTTCCAAGCAGGATTAGTTATAATATACACTTCTCCTTCAGAGGATGTAGTGTATCTTGATAAAGAACTAAATGCTGCATCTTCAAATGTTTTATAGTTTCCTGCTTTGTACAAAGGATGAGACATAGGAATATACTTACCATTAACAAACATCCGTTTTGGGTTGATGATAGCGATAGTGTTTTTATTAGCTACTTTCCTACATGATTTACAGTACGCATCATAGCCTCCTTCATTATGTTTGTTATGGTAATAATCTTTTAAACTTTTTATTTCTTTACAGCTCGGACATTTTTTATCAATGTGTTTCACTCCAGTCCCTCCCTATTTTGTATTCGCCATCTAAAGGACAACGAAGATTATAAAATTCACCTGCTTGTTTAAAACTTTTAACTGCCATCTCTCCAACAAAATCTGCTTGAGATTCTTTGACTTCAATCTGCCACTCATCATGGATGTTAGCTACAAACTTATAGTCTATAGTATTTAACTTAAGTAATCCATCAAGTATAGTTAAAGCTTTCTTCATAACAATAGCACCTGCTCCCTGTAATAAAGTGTTCAGAGCTGCATGATTATTTCTTATGTAAAGCTTTCTACCATCTAATCCTTTAAGGAATTTTTTTCCTGCTGCTCTTGTAACTCTATCTCTAAGAGATTTAAATGCAGGGTTATTATCGAAGAAATATTCTCTAGCTCGTCTACCATCTGTCGTATTTCCTTCGACCACTTTGCCAAGCTTTTCGTCTCCTGCACCGTACATGAGTGCATAGATGAATGTTTTTGCCTGATTTCTTGATTTAAGTTTTGCAGCTTTTTGATTAGCTGTGTGTATATCTCCATCTAATATCTCCTTGATATATGTTTCATCGTCCATATAGTGTGCTAACATTCTAAGTTCTAGACCACTAGCATCTACACCTAACAGAACATTGCCCTCATCAACAACCCAACAAGACCTACACTCTTTACCATAAGGACTATGAACCGATGGAACTTGAGCCATGTTAGGATTTCTGTGAGTCATCCTGCCTGTGATAGCACCGTTAGGTATGACAAAGCCATGAACTCTACCATCATCTCTAACAGAACTAACCCATGAATCAACCTGTGCTATTCGTTTCTGTATCAATAAGAAGTCTGCTATAAGTTTAGCTTCACGTATATGTGTAACCTCTGATAAAGTTTTCTCATCGACAATCGGCTGACCAGTAGGTGTAAACCTTTCAGGCTTCCAACCAAAGTCGATAAGATATTCTCCTATCTGTTTACGAGAACCAAGATTAAAGTCTTGTAACGTTTGTCTCATAAATGGTTCATAGTTCATAGTGTTTAAACACCTTGCATATTCATCATCGGTAAGACCACGTTTAGAAAGCTTACCATCTGTCGTCCTAATGTAAGGCGTAACTAATTTAGTATCTACCCACTTAGGTTTAAACGTATCGTGAACTTCGTCTTCTATCTGTTGTTTCTTTTCTCTTAGCTCTGCCAAAAGAACTAGTGCAGATTGCATGTCAAACTTAAATCCATTTACTTCTTGCTGTTTTATAATACCAGCTATAGACTGTTCTAGTTCAATGCAACCTTTACTAAATCCTTTGGATTCATTACGTAAGTTTTTATATACTAAAGTATTTAAAGTAACATCACGAACACAGTAGTCTAACATTTCATTAGAATAATTTAAGTAATCTTCAAACTCAATCTTAGATAGTCCAAGTCTAAAGCCCCAGCTTTCTAAGCTATGACCTCCATCTCTATTAGGATTGAACAGCCTTGATAATACAAGAGTATCTATTACTTCTTTATTACTGAGATCAATACCACCAAACTTCTGCACCATAGGTATATCAAACCCAATGATGTTATGTCCAATAAGTCTGTCTGCTGTTGCAAGAAACTTATACCCCTCTTCTAATTTATGAGGAGGGAATTTAAATATCTCACCTGTCTCTGCATCTTGAGCTACAATACAATGTACAAGGGTTGCTTGTAGATCGTCTGTCTCAATATCAAATACTAAATCCATAATTAAAATGCCTCATCTGCTGACGGGTCAAACTCTATGTCCTCATCCGTTAGCTCTGTTAATCTACCTGTCTCTGCATCATAGATAACTCTAGCTGCCATACCTACATCACCTGTGTATCTTGATTTAAGAATACGCAGTCTTGTAGTTCTAGCTTCATCAGGGTCGTCTGATTGTTGGTTGCGTTCTAATGCAATAACACAATCTGATAACTGACCAATACTATTAGAGCCACGTAGATGAGAGAGACTTACTTCAATACCATTCTCATGTCCTTTGTTTCCATCGACACGTCTAAGATGTGATACAAGTATAATACCTGCACCTGTCTCTTCAACTAAACTTCTAAGTCTAGTCATAATAGAATCAATGGCTCGTCTCTCATCACCTTCATGTACTGCACTGACTAACATATGTAAATGATCTACGACCACCCACTTACAGTCACATCCAATAATCATAAAGCGAAGCTTAGTAAAGATATCATCAATGTCATTGGTGCCAAAGTGTGAGTGAACCCATACTCTGTTTTTATTCTCACCATCGTACAAGATATCAAACATCTTATCAAGTTCTTCTTTAGAAAACTTCTCACGTTCTTGGTCAATGTATAACCTAGCGTTAGCTTCAATAGAAAGTATACCATCAATGGTACGTCTCCAATCTTCTTCTAATGCTATGATACCTACGTTGTCCTGTGTTTGTTTCACAAGCCAATGTTCTATCTCTCTGGTTACACTAGACTTACCAAGTCCTGTTCCACCTGTAAGAGTTACAAGCTCACCCTGTCTTAAGCCATACAGCTTTTTGTTTAGTCCTTCATAAGGATATGGGATGCTTTGTTTCTTCTCACGATTATGAAACTTCTCACGTTGCTCTGTAACATTTATGACACCTGATGGTGTATAAACTTTACTAGCCCACCACGCTTCAACAAAATCTTTATGTCTGTTGTCACGTAACATTTCGTTAGGGTCTTTAAAGCCATTGGGAAGTGTGAGTATCCTAGCCTTGCCGGGCTTAAACAGTCTCGCAACTTTAACTGCTGCTTCCTTACCTGCCTTATCATTATCAAAAGCAACGATAACATTTTCAAAGTCATCAAAGAACTCTAAGCTTTCTTTAATATCTCTGACTGCTCCCTGTGCACCACGCTTGATGGATACCACAGCCCACTTACTACCAAGTAGTTCGTAAGCTGCCATAGCATCACACTCCCCTTCGGTTATGGTGACATACTTGCCACTCTTAAACAACTGCTGACCAAACAATCCTGTCTCATTGTAAGAACCATTGACAAAGAAATCTTTCTTCTCAACGTTTCTAATTTTTGTAGCAGAAATCTCATGTCCATTATAATATGGATACATGTGTTTAGTAACCTTACCTTGTAGATCATGTACAACCTTTACACCATACTTTGTAGCAGTACCTTGAGAGATACGTCTATCAGTTAGTGCAGAGAAAGTACCTGTATCTAAGTTATCAGGTTGTTTAAACGTTGTTTGATTTGTTGTTGTTTGTTGTACCATATCTTTTCCTTCACATGAATTATTATAGTTAGGCATAAATTCTCCACAACTGAAACACTTTGCTGAACCATCTTCATTGATTCCTACAGCATCACTGCTCTTACAAAGTGGACATGGTTGATGTAACTTATGCCAAGTTTTGTTTTCCATATTAGCCCTCACTAATGGTTATTATTTATCTGACTTACTAGCTACCTTTGATTCATCCTCAATAGTCTCAGGGTCATCGCCAACGAACTGACCTTTCTCATTACGAGCAGATTCTGTTTCAACGATTGCCTCGTCTCTATCCTTGAGTAACTCTTCTAAGTTAGCTCGATGTGTACGACTTGCAAAGTCTAAAGCTTCTATGATAACTTGTAAGTTACCTACTTTCTGTACGATAACAGTAGCTTCTTGCTTTACTTTGTCGTCACTAATGTTGTTGACATCAAACGAGTTGTTTCCATCATCATTATTAATTGTAATAATCATAATTAAAACTCCTCGTTATCTGTATCAGCCTCAGTATATTCTACTAAGTTATTAACCTTAACAGCTATCAACTCAGCAAACGTACCATACTTTCCTGTGTAAGGTTTAATCTTTACCTTAACATCAGAACCATTACCAACAGAAACATCCATTGGGTTACCATCAACATCAACTAACTTAGGTGCAGTGTTTGTTCTACCAGCAACCTCAACTTTCCTACTAAAAGAAAACGCAGGTTCTTCATACTTGAAGTTACCAGCTCTATCTTTTACTTGAGAAAGCCCAACAGATTCTAATCTCTCTGCTGTTTCTTTATCAGTCAATACGGTGATTTGATATTTAGGGTCACCGAACCTAGTGTTAGGCGTAGTGACGTTAGCCCACATTGCCTTTCCTTCTACATACTCATACATAAGTTTCCTCCTTTGTTGTATTAAGTGTGTGCATTATAACATACTTTAATAAAAAAGTACAGTAGTTTTTTAAATTAATTTTGAGTGTGTTTAAACGGGGTCGGTTCTTGTTGCACAAAGCACCGAAAACTTGCTCGACCAAAGTCGAATACCACGGACTAAAGGAAGTTACATTTGAGGGCTGTCCCATAGTATACTTAATCAAGAGTTCTAATTGATTCTAGTATCTCCTCCCAAAAGGTAAGAGGTGTACTAGATAATGTCACCTTGAATGTATCATCTAACTTTTCAACAACGTGCCCAATGTTTAAGTTGTTTACTGTTAGGTACTCACCAAATCTTCTATACTCATCACGAGTTAGAATCTCTGTGTCGTACTGTTCTCTTTCTTTTAAATACATAAGGTGCCATTATAACATGGATAGAAACTCTTGTCAATACTTAATTTGAAAATGTTTAAACAGCTTCCTGTGCTGTCCACCATATAGGCTTAGTTCTATTGCGTTCCCATTTGGCATAGTGTTTTTCGTTAATGCAGTAATCACGATAAGCAATAATAGCATCCTCATTCTTATACTCCTCAGGCATAGCCTGTGCTAGTGGTGTAAGACTTGTATGTGTAATGTTGTCAGGCATCTTACTTAATGGTTCTTCTAGCTTGACAACACTTGCATGTTTCCTACCATACCTGTACTCATACTCAAGTCCTAATGCTAGGAAGTGTTTGTATAACCACGAGTAGTTAGAGCTAGATTCTCTAGCCCATATAGTACATGGGTGATTCCAGTATGCACGTTTGTAAAGTCCATTAGCATCTGCGTACTCATCACCATCTAGTTCTCGGTGTGCAGTACATAACATCTGTGCTGTTTCAAGTGGCATCTTAACTAACATCTTATCAGGCTGTGCTTCTGCTGATATAGTAGGACACTCATCAAAATAAAATATGTTCACTACTCATCCTCAATCTGAAACACTTCATTAATATGACAAAGAATATCTGCTAGTGCATGTGCTTCTTTGATATCCATACCACCATACTCAAACAAACCATTGACTCCCCACTTGGCTAGTTTGTATTCTTCCTTAATCCATTTAAGTCTAGACTCAGGAACTTTAATTGTTATCATCTTCTCTTTCATTTACCTTGCCCTCGATATTGTTTAAACGATGCCTTCTTATTTTTATTCATGGTAGAGAAGGCAACATTACCTCTACCTTGACTTGTCTTCTTACCTCTGCCTTGAGTAGCAGATGTATATACAGATTTATTCCACGTCTTCGCCATACCTATTCTCCTCTATGGTTGCTCTGCGTTTGTCTCTGTACTCTGTAATTCTTCGACCATCAGCATAGTCAACTGTTTGTTTATACCATAACCCATCTTTGTATCTGGTGTCAATAGCTATGATTTGTTTAGCTTGTTTTTCTAATTCAAGTATCTCTCTTTGCTGTTCAACAGCTTCATCATGCTGTGTCATTTTGTTCCCTCTCTTTTTTAAGTTCCATTAACTCATCCCACTTGTAATACTTTTGTGTCTCTGCATCCCAAAAGTTTCCACGTTGAGTATGTTGTATTCTTGTAGGTAAGTGTGGTTCTACCTTATCAGTATCAACTAAGTACATATACAAAGTTGTTATTGATAACAACAAAACAACTCCCACTACTGCTAACATAAATTCCATAACTAACCTCCTGTTATATAGCCTTTGTAAAATTACTAGAGCTTATGATCTGTTTAAACGATACCCCTAATAGTTTATGAATCCTATCCTCAAACAAACTAACGTGCCTAAGTATTTCTTCTTGTTCTTTAGGTGTAAAGTTTTCAAAGTCTTTATCCATGTGAACATTAGGTTCATCAAACAACCTCATTAAGTAATCTGATACTTGATGTTTAGCATAAGTCTTAGCTGTTACTTTTTGATTTTGATATTGAATCATATTCTTCCTCCATTTTTTTAACATCTTTATCTACTAGATAATCAAACTCATTAGGTCTTGTACCTTTTAAAGGTTGACTATCGTAATAATTATCTATAGCTTCTTTCATATAATCTCTCAATTCTTTTCTCCTTTATTAAAATAATTTAAATAATAATTAATATATATTTTGTTATCTGCTTTGTTAGTGTTACTCGATTGTAACATATTAAAAAGCAAAAGTCAAATCATGTTACAAATTAAAATCAACAACGTCATCAATTGACACGCTGATAGCCTTAGTAATAAACTCTTCAACGTAATCATAGATTCTATCCTCTGTTATTTCTTCAGGGCTATCACCTGCTAACACATCTTCATAAATTATATTAACAAACTTATCACGTTGATTGGTTGACAACCTTGCAAGAATTTCAAAGTCTCTTGCACATACATCATCAACAATCTGATAGATGCTTGGCATATTATTTGTACTCATCATTTACCTCCTTTATTATTTGGTCAAGAGCTTCATCAAAAAAGATTGGCTCTTTACCTAGTTGTCCTCTAATAATATAAGCAACAGCATCCCTGCCCTGCTCATTGTGAAGTTGTTTAAACAGTCCCTCACTTAATCCTGCATCTCCCATTGCGATATAGATATCATCTCTTGTATCACAATAAGTATCATACACTCTACTCATACTCTTCCTCCTTTAAAATTAGGTGGTAGTTTTCTTTGTAGGACTACCAACCTACCCCTATCCTAGATTTATACTCACACTCTAGGGACTGGTGAGTGCATATTTAGTTTTGTTGTTTAAAGTCTGTACAAACTACCTCGCAACGAGGAAAAATCAGACCTTTGTAGTTAGTGCATGGTGGTTTAGTTCTCATTTACTTTTATCCTAACCTTGATGTTTTCCATGTCCCCGAATTTAATCTAGGATTTATAATGGACTCCAAAGGATTTTATAAGGCTCACTCCTAACTACAAAATCTATTTAACCATACGAATGTTACATTTGTGTTACAGTTATGTAACAATTGTGTAACAATTAAATATATCCATTAACTTTTTAT
>Ga0208643_1001182_pt1 | contig 15278 bp, 18 predicted proteins | sample VirMetDEL_Nov_12_FD_184516 | JGI IMG/M metagenome (GOLD analysis project Ga0208643, IMG submission 184516) | Aqueous microbial communities from the Delaware River and Bay under freshwater to marine salinity gradient to study organic matter... | ecosystem: Environmental > Aquatic > Marine >... | reverse complement strand
ATTGTCTGATTCCCAACGTTTAGTAATCTCTTGCATCTCTATTACATCTTGCTCTAAATCAGCTAACATAGTTTCTTTGTCTTTTACTGGTATATCTTTATCTTCTGTTATAGCTTTTATAACGTCTATTGGATTACCTCCATCAATAGCAGCAACAATTGTTTCTCCCATTGGAATATTGTTTTTTACAACACCTCTCCAAAGGTTACCAAAGAAAGTACCTTTACCTCCGTTTTTTCTTAATTTTGGATTACTCATTAAAATAAAATATTAATTAAGTGAAATAAACAAGGAAGTATTGTATAAATAAAGTCTTGTACTTCTGGTGTACCTTTACCTAAAAAGTCATCATAAACAACTTCTTTTACAACTGCTGCAAGAACAACAATAGATATTGATGCAAGTGTATTAAACATAAGTAATGATAAAAACAATATAACACTACCAACAAAGAAGTGTAGTAGTTTATCTTTTGGTATTTTATTTAATAAGTCCATATTACGTTTTGTGTTTTGTCTAAATCTAAATCAACGTGAATAAATGTATCTGCTATTCCTATTCGTGTAAACCCAACTTCAATAAGAGCTTTAACTATCTTAAATCTTGTTACACTATCTGTTGCTTTTATATCTACTGCTAAACCTTTTATATGACTTGAACTAGGGTTCTTAATAGATAAAGGATGTTCTGGACTTCTGTACGCACTATTTATTACAAAAGGTATTCCAGCAAACTCTCTTGCTTCGTCTAATACAAATAAAAAGTCTTTATTCATATTATTTTCAATCTCGTTAAAGTATTTACTCATTAATCAAATATGTTTATTGCTTTTAAAACCATCCCTCCAATAAAGGTTAGTATTGTTACAGTTACTGCAATTTTACCAGCAGTTACTTTTCCTTTTAATTCAATTTCATCTACTCTTTTTGAGACTTCTGCAACTTCATAAACTAAACCTTTTTTGTCTGTCTTTTCATCGTTCTCTAAGATGTCAGATATACGTTGGTTAAATAGTTCTTGTTTATTAAAAAAGTTAGATAAATCAGCAGCTAATCTAAATTGCATTTCTGCCATTGATTTTTGTTCTTCTCTTATTTCGGATATTATTTCTTTTTGGGTCATAACTTCTATTGTCTTAGTAATAAATCCTTAATCAACATTTTAGCCATAACATCTTTCATTGATTGGTCTGGGTGCAATCCATCACTCATATAATGAGATATTGTTTCGTCATTAACACCTAGTCTGTTTACCCAATTCGAAAAATAAACATTCCACCTTTCAGCTACTAGCTTTTGAATATTGTTTACAGTTGTTAAATCATTTCCTATTGAATCTATTTGACCTAATATTATTACTCTAGCACTTGGTGTTGCTTGGAATAGCTCTCTTAAAACATAATTATAAGCTCCATATATTGACGTTCTATCAAACTCGTAGCTTGATGAAGTTTCATATCTATTAGGGTAGCTAGAGCTTCTTGAGTTTATACCGTATGTTCCAATTATTATTAAATCTGAATCTGCGTTAGGAAGTGTAGATTGGTCATAACACACATTCTCATCCTTACTTGTTAAAGTGATACCCCTAGAGGTTGCTTCAGTTTGCTTTTCCGCTAAAGTAGCACTCCAAGAGCTTTTGATGTGAGCATCAGTTAGATTTGCAGTATCCCATATACACACACCACCAGAATAACCGAAATTCAAGTAATCTACATCTTCCACTAATGAATACTTTTTAGCTACCTCATCAAAATAACCTCCTTCTTCAATAGAAGTACCTATTAATGTTATTTTAGAAAATGGTTTTCCGTAAAAGTTAGGCTTTAAAATCTCTATATTCTTTTTTATGTAAGAATCTTCAAAGCTAAAACTAATGTAAGAATTGTTGTCTGAAATGTTATATCTTAAATATCCTATTTCAGCTAATTCTAATGTAGCACCACTTCCAGTACTACTACCTTGTTTAACTTTAAATTCAAACCTAACTTCATCAGTAGTTGAAGCATTAGCCCTACCTCCAGCTGAAACATAATAAATTTTGTCTGAAATCTTTTGTACATTAACGTAATCTTCTATATGGAATTGCACTACTGAATTGCTTAGTAGTGAATAAAAATGAACATCTATATCACTAATATCATCTTTAGGTAAATAAACTAAAGTAGATGCAGTTATATATTTATTATTTATGTCCGATGAATATGACTCTCTTATTAAATTGGAATATGTAGAGTCATCTTTTTGAACAGATACAATGTTACTACATAAAGACGAAAGGAATGTTCTCATATATTTTGAAGGCTGAATAACTTGACCAGTTCCTCCAGAAGCTAGAACACCTTCTAAATTTAATTTTGAAGTATCTAAAGTATTAAGCTCATCGTATTCAAAATATTTGTTAAAGTTTATAGGTTCAATTAAATAAAGTTGAGACAGTATATTCATTTTACTAGCGATAGACTGCCCATTAGTTAAATTGAAGTTTATGTAAACTTCATTGGATTCTGTTTTTATTATAGGGTCGGCATTTCCTAATATTCTTGTAATCTGAAAACTCGAATCAAGCAATATTGTTCTATTTCCAGCAGTAGATAAGTTATTTATATAATATGTGTTTGGCTTTAACTCTATAAAACCACTGTCAGAATATCCAGGGAAATTTGTTAAAAAACTATAGGTTAAATTACTAGAATTGTAGTCTAAATACCTATCTTCTGCAATTATCTCTAAATCAAATAAATTGTAGATAGGTTTCAACTCTATCTCTTTATTAATCCAGTTTAAAGGGTCTGCATAATCAGATTCTCTTAATGCGGTGTATATCTCATTATAGGTTACACCATCTAAATCATATATTAACTTGTTACCTCTTTTTCTATACTCTGATGGGAATAAATCTCTAGCATCTCTTTTTCTAGTGACGGTATCTTGAACATAAAAAGCATCTGATGCTTCATATATTTCATTCTCATAAATCCCATTATCCTTTACGTAAGAACTCCCGTTCCAATGATAATATCCGTTGTTTGCTGATGTTGTGTCATTTGAAACTTTGTAAGACGTTAAAGAAGAACCAGTTGAAGGTAAATCTGCCAACGTACTATAAACTTCCACTCCAGTAACTTGATTTTGCTGAAGGTCGTTTATTTGACTTCCTTTTAATATAAGGTCATCTGCAATATCCTCTAGGTTGCTACCAACTCTTTGAGCTGTATTTGCTCCAGCTACTGTTTCGTTTTTAATCGTTTGTGCATCTGTTTTTATGCTCATAATTTCTTTATTTTTATTTATTAGTTTTTATTCAAATGTTGAGTCAAATGTTAAGTCAAAAACACCACTAGAAGGTGCTGATTTGTAATCATAATAGATACCTCCCCAGCCATTCTCTACTGGACTACCCCACCAACTAACTGGATATATTTCGTTTGCCATCTTTATTTTGTGTTTGTTTGTTAATCTTATTATAAAAAGCTTCTAGCTTAATTATATTCTTTACTTTTGTTTTATATTTTGCCTTCACACTCATTATAGTACGAAACTTGAAAAGCTATCTGCATCTTTATCAGGATACATATCTCCATTACTATTATTGTTATACTCAGGAAACTTCTGTGTATTAAAGCAAATGTAATCTAAGAATCTTTTAGTATAGAACTCAGCTCTATCTGTAATCTTGCTTTGCATTCTATCTACATCTCTAAAGTCTACTGTATCTGACTCTTGTCCTCTATGCTTGTTTATACCTCCATTATCTATTTTAAACATAGCAAATGGTAAGTACTCTAGTTGAGTGAACCATATTAGCATAGGTTTGATATAATCGTCTCTAAGAGCTTTATAATCGCTATTAGCTACATCATCTATATCTCCTGATAATATTAAGGCTTGTAGCTTGTCATATAGTCTACCACCTAAATAGTTTTGTATGTGCATATCTTGTGCTACTTCAATTTGATGAATTAGCTTGTCTGCGTCTGTGTTACCGTCTATTATAGACTTTGCTTTTAAGTCTGCTATGCTTATAAATAGTGCTTTCATTATAGTCCTAATATGTTTTTAATTTTACTTAATGTGCTTCTGTAAGCTCCGTTGTCTTTTCTGTCAATCATTCTCTCTCCCATCTCACTTGGGTTGTTAGGTTCGTTTAAACCTTTCTCGTAAGCTGAATTAGGGTCTACTCTCTTATCTCCTTTTAGTTTAAATACTCTTAACTCCCAGTAATGATGACAGTTCTTACCTCCCTTAAATTTTAGCAAACTATAGTTTTGACCATTATGTCCTAACTTACTATTCACTCCTCTAAAAGACATCATATTAATATCCTCTTTTCTAAATACTATACTCCTAGAAGTAAACGTTTCCATCTTCTTACAGAAATCTCTACTATTAGGATTACTTCTTACAGGCATATAAGCATATCTAATTTTGTAGATATCACTATCTTCTTTAGATGATTTGTTGCTAGACTTGATTTCAGCCATTTTAACGTCACTTAAGTCCTCTTCATATCTTTCACTATGAACAACTTCCCAATCATCGCTTAAAACCTCTCCTAGACCCTCTAATTGCTCTAACATATCATCACCTTGTTCTTCAGAAAAGTCTTCGTTAGATTGTGAAGATAATTTCTCTCCAGTCTCTTCTTCTTTTCTAATCTTAGTAGATATGTTATCTAGTTCTGTAAACTCAATAGGTTGTAGTGTTACAAAGTATAAATCTTGTACGATACCATTAAATTCTAATATATCTTCTAAGCAATATTTAATCTCATCTTGGAATGGTCTAATAATAACGTTATCCATTAATACAGATGCTGTTCTTAATTCTTCTGCATTGTTACCAAATCCTGTATTATCTTTAATACCTAATAAGATAGGAGATACAATACCGTGACCTAACATAATCTTTTCTCTAGCTTCATCAGATAAGAATTGATATTGAGCGTGAGCATCAGGTAAGTGTATAGCTTCTATATTAGCTTGTGTTTCAGATGATTCGTTAAATGCAATGATAGTCTTACCACTATTAGAGCTACCTCCAAACTTATCATTAATCTTTCTTTCAATAGCACCTTGAGTTTCTTCATTAGGAATACCATTGTTAAAGTTAATAAATAAAGAAGGTGCTAAACCATTCTGTATATTAGATATATGGTAGTTCGACACTTCGCATTCTAAATCAGCGTATTGTAAACAAGCTTGGTAATCAGGAGTAGAGTAGTAGTAAAACCCACTTCTATAAGGCTTAATTACATATATCTCTTCTCTTTGTGATTTACTTCCGTGTTTGAAACAAGGTATTCTTTTAGGCTTGTCACTAGGTTTAGCATCTGCCCATTTAGGATGATAGTAGTATGCTTGTATAATTCCTTTAGAGTTAGCTTTCTCAGCCCTTAAAGTCTCCATAGGAAAATGAGATACTTTTAATATCTTAGTCTTGTTTCTGTTGTAGGTAAGTTTAATTGCAGCTTGTCCTAATTTCTTTCTGTCTATTACTACCTTCTTGATTTCTCTAGGTCTTAATAGCTTTTTCATTCTTACATAATGTTCTGGTAACAACTCAGAGTTAGTAGATTCAATACCTCTACCAAATACCATATCAGCAATACCATTATTACATCTAGCGTTAGTTGGACTAGAAGTATCTAAGTCAATAAGTCTACCAAAGTAGTTATTATCGTCTCCCCAAGAAACCCAATCTCTATTGTGAACTTCTTTTACTTCTGGTGCTTCGTAAGATGATAAGTTAAGTACCCTTACGTTTTGTTGTTGTTTCTTATTCTCCATTATATAATGTATGTATTATCATTTATCTCTCCTGTAGGTTGCGTATATCTATCTTGAGATATTATATGCTTAACCGTATAATCGTTTTGACTAGTACAGAATATTTTATCTCTATAAGCTAAGTTATCATCTGCTTCTATCTCCATAAAGTAAGTAGAACCTTCAGATAGTATAGAACTAGAGAAGTCTAATGTTGTGAAATTACTATCACTACCCACTACTGCATCAGTTATTGTTTCAGACTTAGCATCTCCATCTCTTCTTAATCTAATAGACAATGTTATAACAGTAGATAAGTCTACTCTAGGCATTATAGATATTGATTGAGATGATGTGTTTGGTTGTAATATTATCATACTAAGATAACGTATTTTTAATTATTTTGTTTTAAATAAAAAAAGCCTCACATAATGCAAGGCTTTAATTAGTAATTAAGGTATTATTTATTATACTCCTTCAGTAACTGTAAAACCTACAGCAGAAATAGTATCTCCTAAGAAGTTAGCAGGTGCTTTCTCCATTCCTGAGAATGTTAAAGTATATCCACTCATATCTCCCATAGAAGCTCCAGATACGATAGTACCACCAGATACATCTAATCCGTGTTCTAAACCAGCAACAAATACGTTTCCGTTATTGTCTTCTACTAAAACAGTAGGACTTCCGAAAGCTAATAACTTAACTGTCTTATGGTCTTCTTTGGTTAATTTAGTTAATTGAAGCTCTAAAACTTGTTCGAAAGTAGTAGTTCCATTCTCACGAGAAGAAGTAATGTTCTCTGTATAAGTAGAAGCTCCTTTGATATCGAACTTGTATGCAGAAGGTGTTCCTGCAACAGCATCAATAACATCTGTGTCGGTAACATCATAGGTAATAGCACCTAAGTCACCTTTGTTAACGAAGTAAACAGCGTTTAATCCACCAACTGAATCTTTACAAGGCTCTAAACGACCTCTTGAAATATCACAACTCATTATATTTATATTTTTTAAAGTTAATAAAAAAGGGCAAGCAGATTAACTACCTACCCTTTCTAGTTTATATTATACTAATCTTAGTTAGCTCCGTTAACGATTCCGTAAGTTACGATATCTTCAACAACTCCATACTGAACACCAGCAGTAAACCTCATAATGATTCTTACATTTTGTGAACCATCTAAGTCAGCCATATCTAAGATTTTTACCTCATTAGAATCTGACATCAAACCAGTACCAAAATGTAGGTTATCTTTAGTAGTAGCAATCATAGTATCAGAAGCAAGTCCGTTAGCCATAAAGATTTTTACACCATCAAAGTAAGAGATGTTGATATCTTGATTGTTTCCTTTATCTTGGAAACCAGCAGCTCCTTGACCTCCACTTTGAAATCCTCCTAAGGCTCTTTTATAACTTCTAAATACGTTTTGAGCAACATAAATATATAAGTCATCTCTTCCGTATAAAGCAGCAGGAATAGCATCTACAACTTTTCCTAATTCATCTACAACGTTTGCAGCAGTTACAGAAGTACCAGTAACTTCGTTTGCAGCAGGTAAATCAGCGTCAGCAGCTAATAAAGTAGAAAAACCATCATACTCTCCAGCAGTAGCGTTAGAACCACCCCAGATGTTTTGCTCTTGTTTCTGTGCTACTTTAGCAGCAACGTGACCGATTAAATAGTCTTGGAAAGAAGAAGGTAAGTTATCGAAAGCAGAATAACCCATTTTAATAGCATCCCAATCAGAACGGAAATCTTTCTTACATAATTCTAAGTTTACTTGAAATTCTTCTGGTTGAAGGATTCTTTCAGTAAGTGTTAATGTAGAAGTGTCAGCGAAATCACAAGTACCATCTTTTACGATACCGTCTAATTCTAATCTTTTTACAACTTCTTTAAATTTAACGTTTGGTCTAATAGTTAAACCTCCGTTAGCGATTGTGTTACCTGCCAATAAAGCTGCCGAGATGTATTTTCCAGCGCTTTCTCCAGCATAGGTAGTAGTAATACTTGTACTTGTTGCCATAATTTTAGCGAATTTTAAATTTAATTTAATTAATTATTAATCATTGACCACACTCGTTCGGCAGCAGTCATTCCTTTGTTATTAAAATTTTTCTGTCTAGTCTCAGTTACACTCTCAGGAGAATGTACTACTTCTTCTTCTACTTCTTCAGAAAGCTCTACAGCTTCTTTTTCTTCAGCAGATAATTTAGCAGGTACATCAGCCTCGTTATAATCAGATTTGTCTTCCATCATTGCTTTAATCATAGATAACAATTCTTGTTTAACTTGAGATAGTTCTTCTTGAGTAGCAAAGTTCACTTGAACTGGTGCTTCTTGTTTAGGCTCTTCTTTCTCTTCAGCTAATTCAACTGCTTCTTCGATAACCTCTTCTTTAGTTTCTTCTGTAGACAACTCTACCTCTTCAACTTTTTCTTCGATAACCTCTTCAGCAACCTCCTCTGTAGATAAGACAACCTCTTCTGTAGCCTCAACTTCTGTAGTAACTTCCTCCTTAGAGAGACCTACTAATTCTTTGATGCTTGTAAGAATTTCTTTACTGTTCATAATTGATTGTTTTTATATATTAATATAACGTATTTTTATTCTAACTGTTTCGTTTTAATCACTAACTGCTTGATAACTAGATTATTTCTCTAATCATTTTATATTTAATTTATTATTTACTATTATTTTGCTTGTATTACTATCCAATTACTACCATCACTCCAGACCGTTACACCTCCGTAAGGCTTACTAAGTGAATAAAAAGCAGTTCCATCTATTGTCTGAGGACTAGGTGCTAGTATGTGTATTTTATTATTAGAGTTGACCGTACCATCATCTATTACTCTTATAGTTCTGTAAGGGTGTTCAGCTGCATTAGGTAGTGTTAATTCGTATGTTCCCGAAGCACCCAACCACGTTATATATACATCTGCTTTATGTGATGAATACGTTGAAGCTCCAGTAGGTGTCGCTGTTATTAAAAATGGAGATGCTCCAGTTGGTGGGCTTGTTACTACTGTTACCCAATCAGCACCTTGCCACATAACATTTGCCTCTAGAGTAGAATCCCAAACTATGCAGCCACTTTCGTGAGCCTCCATATCCCAAGATGAAACCTCTACATTTGTTGCGTGGTCTGGTCGAACATTGAAAGTTGCATTTGTTTTTTTTCTTGTTGACATTTTTAACTTACTATAATCCTTGTTGTATCTATATTTGTAATATTACCTTCTTCAGAAGTCTTCTCAGATGTTATATGTATTTCCGTTCTCTGAGTATCTTGGTTAACTATAGTAGAATCGTGGTTGTCATTATGTATAGAGCCAATACCTTGTTTCCAATAGTACTGGCACTTACAATTTTTACAGTCCTTTATAGTATATGTATTCTTTGACTTACAATATTTTGCTCTCATTCTCTAGATAGTCTTTTATTTCTTGTAATAATATTTTAGCTTCTTCCTCAGTCATATCCTCTAAAGAACTCATTTCCTCCTCTTTCTTATCACTAAAGATACCTTCAATACTTAAACCTAAATACTTACCATTCTTTACATCTTGCCATACAGCATCATTATCTATCTTCATAACTACTGCCCAATCACCCTCTTTAGCATTTAAGTTATATAAAGCAGTTTTATCTTGTTTAGGGTCTTCTACTATCCAAGATTCAATTACAGATACACCAGAAGTAAACTCTTGATGCTCTAGGGTTGTATTATTGTTTTTAAGACGTTTTAAGTATAGCTCAGACGCTTTTCTCACAGTTTCCTTAGAGAATGTTATATTATACTCGTAATCACCTCTACGACGATATATGAGCTTATCTGGAACTAATGCTAATCCCACAATAATTCTTTTATCTTTATCTACAGTTTTAAACTCAACTTTATGTTGGTCTTTACTAAGAGCTACAAAGTTCTCTTCTATAGCAGGAAACTCTACTAGAGAGATAGCGTTTATGCCTTCTTCCTCTAGTTGTTCGTCTATGATTAATTCTATTGTATCAAATTCACTATTCATAATTTTTATTTAATAAGTTAACGTATTTTTATTATTATCGTTTTGTTTTTAACCAAAGCTTGCAGAACTCGTAATTTCTTCGTCTAATTGCTGTTGATTCGTTATATCTCTACTAACAACGTATGCTTGTAATGGTTGGTTGAATCTACCTTGTAATGTATTAGCTAGTTGGTTTTCCCTAGAAGCTCCTGCTAAATTAAAGTTAAAACTTCTATCGTTACCACCACCAGAACCTCCACTTCCACCTAACGAACCAGCAGAAGGTGCACCTGCTGAAGATGATTGAAACTTCTGTCTAGCTATCATAGCTACATTAGTAAGACCGACAGCAGCAGCAATACCAGCGTTTATTTTAGCCCTAACTAATCCTCCATCAGGAAGTAGTTTATTCATAGGGTTTGCTAGTGAGTTAAAATAAGCTGCTGAAGCTCCTGAATAAGTAGAAACTAAAGCGTTAGCTATATTAGCAGCTTTCTGTATTTTAAAAGCCTTCTTTTCTAACTTCTCTTTTTTAACACGCATAGCCTCATCGTTCTTGGATATTTCTAACTGAATACGCTTTCTTTCTGAAGCAGATAAGTTTTCGTTATTTAACCTTTCTTTCAGTTCATTATTTATCGCATTTGTTTTGTTTTGCTCTTTGGTTATTTCTCTTTGAATTTCAGCATCCATAAATGAAGATATAGCATTAGCAGCCTCCATCATTGTCTGTAATTTAGCTTCAAGTAATTTAGCGTCACGCTCTTTTATTTGGTCGGCAGTAAGGCTCTCTCCTCCAAACCCAGAATATAAAGCGTTCATTCTTGCCGTACCTAACTTCTCGAATAATGCGAATAAAGGAGCGTACTTTTCAGTTATTTCACTAATAGATTTTGTACCTTCCTGTTGTGCTTGATTAGTAGCTATCTGTAATTGAGATTTAGCCATTCTAATCATTTGCTCTTTTTGCTTTGAAGACAGGTTTTTATCTAATTTTGTTTTATGTATATAAAGTTCTGTAGTTCTTTTTAGGTCGTCTATATGATTGTCGACTTTTTGATTAACTACAGCCTTCTCTGTACTCATTTTTAATTTAAGAGCTTTTCTTTCTGATTCTATTTGATTTCTTAACCTTTCTTCCTCGTACTTCTCTCTTATTAACCTCTTCTCGTATTCAGACTGAGCTACCCTCAGTTTGCTATTAAGTTCTTCTTTAAGCCTAGCGTCTTCTATCTTCTTATCATACTGAATCATAGCGTTCTCAGCATTCTTTATATCTATATCTAATTCTTTAGGTGTTTTAAATGGAGATATTTTTTTGTCCTTACCGCTACCTTTAGTTTTCTTACCTTCAATCTCTTCTATCTTTCTCTGATACTCGTCTATAGCTACAGTTAATCTTTTATATTCTTCAGCACTGTCAGCATTTAGCTCTCTTTCCTTCTCCTTCTCCTTTTTTAAGTTCTTTAATGATTTTAATGTGCCTTCTCGTGCAGCTTTCATTTTCTTGTCTAAATCTTCAATCTCTTGCTGTCTCTTTATAACTGCTTTAAACTCCTCCACTCTATCACTCTCAGCTTTTTCTAATATCTCTTTTTGAGCATTGTAGGTCTTATTAGCTAAAGCTATTTGCTGTTTGGTTAATCTTTCAGCTCCACCAAGCCTTTCAACATCGTTATTGAACATTATTGCCTTAGCATCATCTATGATTTTATCTAGCTTAGATATTTTTTGGTTAGACTCAGCATCTTCTTTAGCTACAGCTCTCTTCTTCATCATCAATGTTATGTATTCGTCTATCTTATCGTTAACTTCCTCTTGAGTACCGTGAAGGTCTCTAAGAGTCCCACTCAAGTCTTTAGCTGATAATTCAAACTCCTTACCTGCTCCAGCAGCTTTTGTAGCACTGCCATAAAAGTAGTCGACAGCAGCTACTACTGCTTGTATAGCAAATAAAACACCTAGAGGACCCATAAAAGACTTACCCATATCTTTTAAAACACCTTTAAAACCTATAGCCTTACCTGTAGTCTTATCTATCTGCTGAGATGTAAATAGCATATTAGAAGCTAGCTGAGAAACGTTGTTTGCCATACCTCTAATACCATAAGGTGCATCAGAAACTACTCTACCAAGTTCTAGCACAGAAGTAGTTGCTCCACCAGAAGCTGACTTTAAACTCTTCATATTCTTGGTTGCATCTGGAATACCTTTAGCTACATCTTTTTGTAACTTTAAGAATGCTTTATCAGCTTGCTCAAAACTCTTAGTTACACCGTCTATGCTTATCTTACCACTAGTAGCATCTACTTGTACCTTATAAATTATATTATTTATGTCTTTAGCCATTATTTCAATAGTTTTTTACGTTTGTTATTCATTCTTAGCTCTGCAAAGGTTGTAGGTAATTCATACAATCCTTTTGCTATTTGTATATCCTTATCTGCTACTAGCCAGTCACTACCAGCTAGTAATTCTAATGCTTGTTTTATTATCATAATGTTCTTATTATTACTTCGTTACTTATATCTGAGTAGTTTGGTACTGCGTCTTTTGCTCTAACATAGAATGAGTAAACTGTATTGCTCGTTAATCCTAGTAAGTTAAGACTTGTTCCTGTTACAGTCTGATTTAATACTCCGTCTACATAAACCTCGTAACCTGTTACAGCTACGTCATCTGTACTAGCATTCCAAGATAAACCTACTGATACATCTGTATAACCAGTAACAATTAAGTTAGATGGTGTTGTAGGTGCTCCTGTATCTGAAGAACCTGTAGTAGCTGTTAATACTGAAGTCAATGAAGACTCATTACCCTGAGCATCATAAGCTGATATCTGTATATCGTAAGACGTATTAGGGTCTAAACCTTCTATTGTGTAAGAATTTACTCTGAGAAGTGTTTTATTTAATACTCCGTCAAGATAAACCTTATATCCTTTAACTATCTCTCCACTTGGATTAGATGACCAACCTATAGACAACTGCTCGTTACTAAGAGTAGGTAATAAAAACAATCCTGTAGGTGTTGTTAAAGGGTCTCCAACAGGGTCTGCATCTTCACTAGAGAAGAATTTAAGTATTAACTCAATATCCGTAACACCTGTGTTTAAATTAGTTCTTATGTTGTTAATTAAGAATTTCTCTCCATTCATCAACAATGTATCATTAATATTGTACTTTAATAAGAAAGATATACTAGCTTTCATTTTTAGCTTAAATATTCTAGTCTTTTTGTCAAATACACTTGATATATAATCGCTATAGTACTTTCTGAATAACCCTCTAGCAATTAATGTAAAAGTAAACTCATCAAACTCTCCGTTAAAGTTGATACTCTTTGTTCCTTGTTCTACATACCAATCCGTGCCAGTCCAATACTCTAAAGCATTTGAATTACTAGCTCTATTGTATTGAGTAATTAATGGTTTACCTAAGAATCCTATTTTAAACTTAGATGAGTCAACAGGCTGAACTACATTAAAGAATAATATAGGTTTAGTCACAACTTCGTTCTGGTCTTTATCTACCAACCATCCATTACCAAAGCTAGTCTTTTCTGTTAGATTATCTTCATCATATAGCCTCTCGTAATACATTTTCTCAAAAGGTAATTTAACTTTATAGTCTTTACCGTCAAAGATTAAACTAGCATCTGTTCCGTTAGCTACAGACTCATACTCTAAGTTACCATAATCTGTTTGAGATAACTCATTATTGTTTATTATTCCAAAAGTCTTAGGTTCTGAGAAGTTAAAACTTATATTCTTAAACAAGTCCATTCTATTTACCTCTAACTCACTATTATCAACCATATTAGTTATATCAATAGTGTTTCCTGTATTGTAGAAGTCTATTAAAGGTTTTACTTGTATTTGACCATCACTACCAACTATAGCAGTAAGGTTGAATGCTTTAAATATACCTGTTAAGAAGTCTATTATCTTCATCTTTGGCATATTCTTTGTTATTTCTATGTTTTGAACTAATGATTGAGTTCCAGATACTCTAGGGAAGTAGTAACTTGATTCTGTTACAGGAACACCACCATCGTTTATAAAGTTTTGTACATCGCAAATATATTCATCTGAAACACCTATTCTATTTACCTTAAACCTAACCTTCTTTAGTTCAACATCTAAGTCAAAGGTAGCTAATTCGTTTTCTGTAGAGCTTATTCTAACATTTATGTTATCCCACTCTTTTCTATTTTCTGAACATAATACTGCTGTCTTTTGAGTGTCTCCATTTAATCCTACAAACCTTTCTATAACAATGTTTCCATCTAGTATTTCTAAGTCATACACAGGATTAGTGCCACCACCACTTTTAGTCACATTAGTTACATCAACTATGACGTGATATTGAAAAACACGTACTTCAGTAAAACCAGCATCCTCCCAATAAGTTGTCATAGGTCTTCTGTCTGTTCCACTACTTAATAAGAAGTCAGAATTGGTATTGTTAGTACCTATCCTGTAAGTTGTCGAAGTATCTGTATTAGTAGACGACTTAGGTGCTAAAACTCCCTTATTGTTATGTAGTAACATATATAAATCATCAAACTCAGCAGTACCAAAGAAGTCATCAGAGAAGTCTATACTAGAATACTTATCTTCAATAGCAGATATGATATGTTTAACTTTTATAGCTGGTTTTAGGTTTAGCCAGTTTATACCATAATTACCTAAACCATCCTCGTCATATATGTTGGCACTAGTACCTTGATTAAACTCTGTTTCACTAACAGGTGTTGAGCTGTTAGAATCATAAAACCACTTCTCTGAAGCAGAAATAGACGGATAAACTATATCTTTACCTGCACCTGTAATCATACCTGTACTAGATAACTCTAATCCTGTTCTAAAACCATTATTTACGTTGTCTATGTTATAAGTATGGTTGTATTTATCTAAAGAAGATAATTCAGATAGCTCAGACACACCTATCACATTCTGTATCTTAGTTAAAGCACCAAAGAATGTTATCCTATAAGAATGAGGTCTTGAACCTTTAAGTGTAGCCTTAGTTAATCTAGCATAACCTACTTTAAATAATACTCCGTTTAAGTATATCTCTGCTTTTTGCTTTATTCTAGCATCAAAGCCATTGTTTATATTAGAATTATAATAATGCTTAAATATCCTATTGTTAATTGGAGATGCAGGAACAGAAAATGTTTTAGAATAGTCTGTAAACACCTTAGAAATGTCTCTAACGTCTTGAAATGAAGAGTTAAGCTCTATTGACTCAAAATCAAAGAACTCTACTCTTTCAAATGTAGGCTCTCCTAATGGATTACCACTTGTATCTATATATAATTCAGGTTGTAAGTTCATTAAATTACGTCGTCTATTATGTTATTACTAAACTCTACTTCTATTGTATAGTTTATAAGTTTGTCGTTAACTGAGGTCTTTATTTTTAATGAAGAATCGCTAATTTTAACAGCTCTAAGGACATCATTATCTGAATCTAATAGTTGAACCTCTTCAG
>Ga0208643_1001174_pt1 | contig 15342 bp, 25 predicted proteins | sample VirMetDEL_Nov_12_FD_184516 | JGI IMG/M metagenome (GOLD analysis project Ga0208643, IMG submission 184516) | Aqueous microbial communities from the Delaware River and Bay under freshwater to marine salinity gradient to study organic matter... | ecosystem: Environmental > Aquatic > Marine >... | reverse complement strand
GCATGGTTCCACGTGAAACATTCAGATGCGAATGATTCTCATTTAGATTTGCATTCAACATCCGCATGTATTCCAAATGGGAATGATTCTCATTAGCGTTCACGGGTTGAACATGCAATACACATTCATGTTAGTGAGCACTCACTATTCCGCATATCTAAAGGGCTTGCAAGGATCATGCCAATGTTGAATCCATCCGCATAATGGGGCGTTTAATGGGAGTCATTAATGTATTGTGTATATTCCTTTTGGGTATATCAATTTTGTTCTTAATAACATTCTCATGTTTAGGCGTTGATGGGCATATTGTGACGTAAATTGTCACTTTGTGCCCTTTATTGTATGGCCTAGCAAGTAGCATGCCAAGTCTGTATCTGGCGCAAGTGCTTGATTTATAACGGGTTTATGCAAATATCAATTGTTGGCATGGGATCTGCATTATATTAGGCATACCACCAAACTATTCAACGACAACAACACAAGGAATCACGACCATGACAACAATCAAAATCGCGGCACAGTACGAAGGTTTTCATCCTGTTGCTATCGGCCTAAAGGTCGGCGGTAATTCAGCCGCTATAATCCGCACCATGTGTGAGACTATCCTTGACAATGCCAGTGCTAGGGATGAGATGGTCGAAATATGGGAGCACTCGGAAGCTATGGATAATGTTGCGGTAATGCGATCGACTCTTAGTCGAGAGTCTAAGAAAGTGTTAGGATTCGGGCTGACTGTAAAGGATGGGAAGCTGGTTCAGGCGGCGACTAGAGAGAAGAAAGTGTCACCTACTTCAATGTTTATCCAAGAATGTCAACAGTTTGCATCGGTGGCTTCGCCTGATGATATGGCTATGGCTTTAACCTTGATGAAGAACATCTTAAACTTGCCGCAACAGTAGCACCGGACTGTATCTATTCAGTGATCCTGTAACTTATTATAGGGTCACTCGATAGACACAAGTCTAACGCTTGGCAGCCCCAAGTGTAGCTCTTTAAAAATTCGGATAAGGTGAACCCGACATACAATCGGGAGCCGAAATTAGAATGGCGGCGTAGCATGGTCGTGACGGTGGGGCATAGGTGAATCAATAGCCTATGGTTGAGCATCGAATGTTAGTTATAACAGTGTTATAACGGGCAGTGGTTTGCCTTATGCTGCATTCTTTGCGAGTCGGCATAAACTCAAATCACTATAACTAAGTTATAAGGAATAAGATTATGATTGATTTTATATTGGATTGTTTCATAGTGGTGGGCATGTTTATATTTTTTATTGTCGCTTTCGGTCTTCATAAATAAGGAATAAGATTATGGTAACTTTTGTAGATACAATTAGCTTGGAAAAAATGCAGGGTGACATGGCGTCCTTATATGATAACTCATACTCTTATACAGCAGCGGGTATAATCATCGAGCATTACTCTCAAATATGTGACGATCTTTCTGGGGATGAGGACGCGATAGTTGAATGGGATCCTATCTCGGCATCGTTTGACTATCACGAGTACTCAAGTATTGAGCAGTACAATTGGAACCGTATAGATTCAGCGAAAGTAGAATCATGGGGTGATGTGCCTGATGTTATTGGACTATTGCCTGATGGCGGGGCGGTGACCTATGAATATTGATCTTGACGACATTTGTACTGGCGTTATAATTTTGTTATTAGTAACATTAATTTACTTAAACCAAGGGAGTGTAGGATTATGAGCACAGCACAAAGATTATATAAGGCGGTATTGTCAGTGGTTCGGGATGAGTTTAGTGTGGCTCAAGCGTGTGAGGCGTACAGTGTGAAGCCTAGTGCGCTGATACATTCAATAGCTGACTACATGGGAGATGAATGATGCGTAGATTATCGGATAGAGTATGGGCAGGGCTGATGATTTCTGCCTTGTGTGTGTGGACAATAGCGGTGTATGCTATAGTTTATAACTTGTTATAAGAGGTAAGGGTCTAGCAATCAACATTATTTATAACTAAATTATAAGGAAATTATTATGAGTATCTTAGAATCAATCGTACAGTTCGACGTAGCAAAGGAGAGTGACACCCAAGCGTATGGTGTGCTTGTTGATGCCGCTAGGTTTGGTGACTCGGTATCGGATAAGGAATCCTTTAACTTCCTGTGTGAGCTGGGTGAGACTGACTATATGGAGAGATTCCATCATAATACTGAGGGCGCAAAGAAAAAGAGTGGTCACTGGAAGTTCCGTACGTTCTTGCCAGCATCATACTCATCAGCTAAGTCAGTGATAGGCACCGCGCTTGAGCTAGGTATACCATTGGCAGATGAGAACGGTAAGCCATTAGGTAAATCCGCGCTTCAACGTGCTATCAAAGATGCCAAGGATGACAGTAAGGAAGAGAAGACAGAGCTAGAGAAGGCGCAAGTTATGCTAGACTCTGTTGCTAAGGTCGCTGTAAAGTGCACTGCTAAGGAGCTTGACGCCTTGTTAGATTCAGTCGAGTGGTTGGGGGATACCATAAGGAACCTATCATGATATTTAATTACTATAGTAAGATGAAGGTGGTACGCGCTTTGTGTGAGGATACTGGCTTAACTATTCAGTACACCAATGAGGATGCACCGCGCACTAATGGCAGGATACTATACATTCCTCGGCCTAGTCCTGAGTGGACACCCCAAGAGTTTCTATTGTGGGAGTATAAGATATACCATGAGTCAGGTCATTGTGATCCAGCCATGAATGATATCTTTACAGTGTGTAAGGATAAGGGTATCAACATGGGATCGTTCTTTGGATACTGTTGGAACCTGTTGGATGATCATCGGCAGGAGTATCACAAGCATGACCTGTATGAAGGTAAGCGCAAGGTTATGTCGCAAGGTCGCGGCTTGTTTCTTGATGGTCAGGTCAAGGCAAGCACATCTGATCCTTGTGCTAGTACTGAGGCTGCTATAGGTAAGGCGTTGTTTGCATGGGATAGTTATAAGCGAATAGACTTCCAGCCTGAGTGTGTGCCTGCTGCGTTAGCGTTCATTGACAAGCTCGATCCGGCGGCCCTAGATTATTATAACAAGTTATTAGAGTCCGGTGATCGGTTTGTTACTAGGAACACTACTGCATTGCAAGAGTATGAGATTGTTAAAGAGCTGCTTGATTACCTTGGCTGTGATAGTACTGCTGAGGAGGAGAAGGCTAAGGGTGAGGGTGATCCGACTGAGGGTGACGGTGAGCCTAGTGAGGGTGAGGATGGTGATGAGGGCGGTAAGTCCTGCGAGTCTACCAAGTACCTATTCCATAAGCATGATGAGGATCATGAAATGGGGGCTGACTATGGCATGGGTATGGATACAGACGGAGTGTATGTGCCTACACCGGAGGTTACGATAGTAAAGAACTTCAGAGTATACAACAGAGTAATTGTTACTAAGAACAGTATAGGTAAGGCAGTACGCAAGCTGATACAAGTCAGGTCGCAATCACACTACCAGCAGGGCTTAAAGAAAGGTAAGCTGGGCCGCAACCTACACCGAACCTGTATACCTGACAGTGGTGCCTATGGTGAGCGTGTGTTCAAACAAAAGATCGAGGCTACCACTAAGGATACTAGCATCATGGTGCTGGTTGATTGTTCCGGTAGTATGCACGGCAATAAGTATACCTGTGCTATCAATGCTTGTGCCCTACTCAATGATGCGCTGGCTGTGACGGGTGTTAAGTACAGTATTGTAGGCTTCACCTACTCTGCCCGTAAGCCTAAGCATTTCATCTTTAAAGACTTCAACAGTCGTGTTAGTAGTGATGAGGTAGCATCTAGAATGGACTCAATTATGCTTGAGTTAGCTGACAATGCTGATGGTGAGTCACTGCTATGGGCACATAGTGAGATGCTTAAGCAAAAGACTACCAAGAAAATGATCATTGCCCTGAGTGATGGTAGTCCTGCGGCTAGTGGTACTTGGGGGCTGTCAAGCTTCACGGAGAGTGTGTGTAAAGATATCGAGGCTGATGGTAGAGTGGCCTTGTATGGTATAGGTATTGAGGATAGCTCAGTGAAGAAGTACTACAAAAATTGTGAGGTTATACACGACGCATCAGAACTTGAGGGTGCATTACTAAATGTTATTAAGAACAGGGTGCTATCATGATAGAAGACGGGACGTATGAGATAGTGAATGGAGAGGGGCTGTGTATACTTTCTGTACCAGTGGGCACATGGTTTATATTTAGGGAGGGGCGTATCAAATCACCGGAATCAATGCTAGGGTATCTGATACCTAGCGATGCTCTTAAAAACGGATACATTAAATTAGTGGAGAAGACTATGACTGAGAAAACTATAGCTGAACGAACACGAGATGCCTTGATCGAGAAGATGAAGTCAGAACATGCACCAGATTGGAACATAAAGGGCACATCACTGGGGTCATTTGCTGAACCTGAGGCTGAACCTGAGGTAGAAGTGGAGGTTGAGTATGTTGGTGTGGAATGTGGCGAGGGTCAGGTACTGTATAGTGAACTGTTTGATCGTAGTCCTTTGAAGATTAAAGGTGGTGACTTCGCTATAACATGTTATAAGGATGAGGATTGGGATGAGGAAGATCGTGTGTTCATCCCTGACATGGCTGAGTTTGATACCTTTGTCATTGACCATGACGTATTAACTATGGAGATGAGGGCACTTGAGCATGATCTTAAGGTCTTAGTTGTCGGCCCATCGGGCAGTGGTAAGACATCCTTGCAGAAGTTTATCTGTGCTAAGACTAGGCAGCCCTACTTACGCATCAATGGACGGCAGGATATGGAGTCTGACACGTTATTGGGTAAGCCTTGGGTCAAGGCAGGGGCTATGGAATTCGTCCTTGGTGAGCTTCCTAAGGCGTTACAGAAGGGGTGGTTCATTGCCTTCGATGAGCCTTGGAAGACACCGGCAGGTATTCAGATGTCCTTGCAGCGTATGTATGAGAGGGGTGGTATCCTTCAGCTCGATGACATGCCCGGTTCACTAGCTGACAAACAGATTGTTCCTAAGAACACATTCAAGATGGTGCTGTGTGATAACGTGGTAGGTACTGGTGATAACTCTGCTAAGTATGGTGCCACTATGATTCAGGATGGTAGTACATTGAATCGCATTGATGTTGTGCTTAACCTTGGGTACTTGAGCTTCGATGACGAGGTGTCTATGATCTTGGGTATGCACCCTAAGCTAGGGTCAAGGCAAGCTAGTCAGATGGTGAGCTTGGGCAACCTGTTACGGACAGGGTATGAGCAGGACGAGCTGTCTGCTGCACTATCACCCCGTAACCTTGATGCTTGGGGCATGTTAACTGTAGCTACAGGGTCAATACGCATGGCCTTTGAGATGACTATCCTCGGACGGTATGCTGAGGACGACGAGTTGGCTGCTGTTGAAGAACATTACCGTAACGTATTCGGATAGGAGGATATAACAATGTTAATAGCAACAAAGAATACTATGTTTGTGAAGGGCACGGTAATTTATGTGCCCCTCAAAGGAAACGCTGTGCTGCTGTGTACTGGGGATACTGATACTGCCGGTGATACTCCAGTAACCACACTTTCCAATGATGGAGACACCTCGGGGTACTGGTCGGAGGAATCTGGTTGGTTATTCAAGAGGTATATAGAGGGCGATCACTATGGCCGTGTATACTTTGACAATAACACAGACTTAGTGAGTGCTCTTGTTGATGTGTTCATAGATAGACTAAAAGAAGGAGGTCATTATGTGGGAAGTATGGGTAGGTGAGGACTTTGAGGTAGGTGATGTTGTGTCCGCTGGAGAAACAACGGTAATAATCACAGATACAGCAGACTCTGATGGTGACTGGCCCACACTAAACTTGCATGGTCATACAAAGGAGTATATAGAAGTACATACCCTTTTACACGCACAAAGAGATGGACTAACTGTCTGGGTATGTAAGGCAGACCTAATCAACACATTAATGGAGGTGCTCAGTGTTCCTAAGAACAGAGGAGTTCATGCCCTATGCCCCTGATGATATAGGTCAGAAGGCTAGGGTCAACCATGTATCACCAGACTGTTCTGGTGGTAGCAATGCAATGATAGTGGAGAGAAAAGATGATGGAGTATATGCCAAGTGTTTTAGGTGTGGCCAGTTTGGTCGTAGTCTTGAAGGTAAGCCTAGACATTTCTTTGCTAAGGAAAAAGCTGCTAGTGCTGGAGCTTATTCAAGCCGCGATGTTACAATGCCCAGAGATTCTACAACCGATGATAGATCGTGGCCTAGTGGAGCGAGGGTCTGGGTCGGACAGTCGAGAGTAACATCAGTAGAATCAAAGACTTATGGCATTGCATACAGTGCTACACTGGGTAGGGTAGTGATACCAATATCTAGTGGTGGTGAGTTCATTGGCTTCCTTGCTAGGAAAATTTTCAAGGAGGACGAAGGGCCAAAGTATTACATGAGGACTAAGCAACCAACCAAGATGGTCTTCATGATTAATAACATCAATCATCCTGATGTGGTGGTGTTGTGTGAGGATGTGTTGTCTGCTATACGGATAGGTAGGCATGTGTCTAGCTGTGCTATCCTCGGTACTGAGGTGAGTGACTATGCAATAAACAAGTTGACCAAGGATAGGAAGCATGGTATTGTCTTCCTCGATTACGATAATAGGATAGTGATCAAGAAGTCTCGTGTTCTTAAGAACAGATTAGAATTACTATTAGATAAAGTACATCTAGTCAACACTCGAATAGATCCTAAGAATTTAGATGATAAAGAATTATTAGATCTATTAAATATATATATATAATATTAAATAATTAAGTATTACTTATAATATATTATATATATAAAACAATATAAACTATTATACTTGTGTATTATAAGTATGTCAAGGAGTTTTACCTATGGAATTAGATATTTTAAATATGTTTTTAGACAAGGGTTTGTTTGATAGGTACATAAGATTCATCAACAAGTCTTCTGTCTCTAAGGAGACATGGACTATCCTTGAGGACATGGCTACATGGTATGAGACAGAGGATGAGTTTAGTTGGGGAACCTTTGGCACTTGGTTCTTCCTTGTTAGGCATTCACTAATGAAGAGTGATCAGTGTGAGATATACAAGAAGATCTTTGAGAGAGCTGATGTTCTTAGTACCAAACCCATCGACCCTAAGATCATTGAGGCATTCATTGAGAGGGACTATGCAGATAAGATCACTGAGGTATCATCTGTCATTGCCGAAGGTGGGCACCATAAAAACCTAGAGGACATCGAAGCACTGCTTGATTCATACAAGCTTGAGGTTGATAAGGCTGGTGATCTTGATAAGATGTTTGTTACTGATGATCTTGATGAGCTGTTCGATGAGATCAAGCATAAGAAAACTATCCGTTGGAGGCTGAAGGAATTGAATGCAGCTTGTGGGCCGATAGGCAAGGGAGACTTGATCGTAGTGGGGGCACGACCTGACTCAGGTAAGACAACCTTCCTCGCTAGTGAGGCTACCCACATGGCGACACAGCTTGAGCCTGATCAGCATGTACTGTGGTTCAACAACGAGGAGGCAGGCAACAAGGTCAAGGGACGTATCATATCATCTGCCCTTGCAGCTAGGGCTAAGGATGTGGAGGCTAACAGAGCACTGTACTTCCCTATGTACAAGAAGATGATGGGCAGGGAGGATAGGATCAAGGTGCTAGACAAATCAGTCATGCACAAGTCTGACATCGAAACTATCCTAAAAAATTATCCAGCAGGTTTGATTATCATTGACCAGCTATGGAAGGTGAGGGGTTACGAGAAGGAGTCCAACACTGAGGTAGACAGGCAGACAAGGATGTTTGCATGGGCTAGAGAGTTAGCCAAGGAGTACGCACCAGTTATCACAGTCAACCAAGCCGATGGCACTGCTGAAGGACAGCTATGGATAGAGATGAATCAATTGTATGGAAGTAAAACTGGTATTCAGGGTGAGGCTGATGCTATCATTACCCTTGGTAAATCACATGAGTCAGGGTACGAGAATACTAGGGGCTTGTATGTTCCTAAGAACAAACTGGATGGAGATGATCCTACCTTCCGTAATGGTAAGTTTGAGATCACTCTTCGTGGAGACATTGCTAGATTTGAAGGAGAGTTATGATGGTTAGATATGAGGTCATAGACTATGAGACAAACATACTTAACACAGGAGATGAGGCAGTAGGTAAGATGAAGGCAGCACCGTGGCACCCCAGTAACAAGGTGGTGTATGCAGGAATTAAGTCGTTTGAAAATACGGAGGTAGCTATAGGTAAGCATGTGTTTGGTGTTGATCCAGCTATGATGCTGGTAGGACACAACCTTAAGTTCGACATACACTATGCCATGATGAGTCACCCAGCACACACCATCCACAGCTTCATGTTCAAAGGTAAGATCTGGGACACACAGTTAGCCGAGTACATAATCACAGGACAGCGTAGCACATACGCCACACTAGATAGTTGCTCAGAAAAATATGGAGGTGTACTCAAGGACGACAGACTTAAGAAGGACTACTGGAACAACGGTATAGATACAGCGGATATACCAGAGGAGATTGTTATCCCCTACCTTAAGAATGATGTGCTTAACACTGAGCTAGTATTCTTGTGCCAGTACGCTGCGGTTAAGAAGCTAGGTATCATGCCTCTCATTGAGTCACAGATGAGGGCACTCAAGGCTACCATTGAGATGGAGTACAATGGTATGCACTTCGATAGGAAGTTAGCGGAGAATATTAAGAACAGCCTACTACCTGTACTAAGGGATAGAGTGAAGGAAGTACGGGACATTATGGAGAGTTATGACATCGTTGAGCCTAACCCAGCATCCAATGCAGACCTAGGGCTACTGTTGTTTGGAGGTGAGTCTAAGTACATGATGCCAGTGGCGCAGCTTGATGCTAAGACAGGGATGCCTAAGCTATTCAAGACAGGGCCAAGGAAAGGCATGGTTGTTACTAAGAACGAACCATACTCCCGCACTGTGATAGGTATCTTTGAGGGGCAGGGTGAGAAGACGGCCTCAGGTAAGTGGGCAGTTGGTGATAGCATCCTGAAAGATCTTAAGCATCCTGTGCTCGACAAGATAAAAGAGATGCGGTCATTGTCCAAGGATATATCTACATACTATGAGGGCTACAGCAACCTGACATGGGGTGCTACTGAGATCATCCATCACTCACTCAACCATTGCAACACAGCAACAGGCAGGTTATCCTGCACTTCTCCTAACCTACAGAATACAACGACAGAGGATTAACTTATGTCAAGAATAAAGGAATGCTTCACATCACGCTTCGTCGATGGCGGTGTCATAATGGAGGCTGACTATAGCCAGCTTGAGGTCATAGTGTTGGCCTTCCTATCGCAAGACAGGCAGCTAATGGCTGACATCAAAACAGGGATTGACCTGCACTGTATGTCTGCTGCTGATCTATTCAGCATACCATACAAGGACTTACTTGCAGGCTACCAAGAAGGGAATGAGGTCTTCACCAAGTACAGGAAGATCGCTAAGGGCTTCAGCTTCCAGCTACAGTATGGGTCAGGGGCCACCGCTATGGCAGAGAAACTAGAGTTACCTGTCGAGATGGCTAAGAAGTTTATTAAGAATTACTATGCACGGTATCCCGGAGTCAAGCGGTTCCAAGAGAAGGTATCATCTGAGGTGCAAGCATCACGCAAGCCCAGCAAGTACCGCACTGAGAAAGGTTTACCGGCAGGCATAGGTCACTACACATCTATAACAGGCAGGAGGTATGTGTTCCAAGAGTATGATTCACTAGAGTTCATGGTCAAGAGAGGGCAACCCGTGTCCTTCTCGCCAACACAGATGAAGAACTATCCAGTACAAGGCTTCGCTACTGGTGACATTGTTCCTCTTATGATGGGAGTATTGTATGAAGAGTTAAAGAAAGATCCGTTCTTAATAACAAAAGCGTTGCTTGTAAACACTGTGCATGATAGTATAATGCTTGATGTTCATGGTGCTGTAGTAGATAAAGTTGCACGACTTGTTAAGCGGGTGTTGGAGGACGCCCCGAAGTATATACTAGATACATGGGGCATAGTGTTCGACTTGCCCTTGAAGATAGATGTTACAACAGGCCGATCATGGGCTACACAAACTGACTATAAAATATAAGGATTAGATCATGAGCAAAGTTAACGGTACAGTAGAAGCGTTCAACACTAAGTTCGGCAAGTACTCCATCTTGGTTAACGGTACATGGTATGGCACCAAGGAAGAGTGGGCAGATGTCAAGGCAGTTAAGGGTGACGTAGTAGAGTTCGATGATGGTGGTGCCAAGTTCATGAAGTATGTGAAGATCGTGTCATCAGATGGTGGTGCATCATCAGCATCAGCATCCAGTGGCAGTGGCCCTGCTAAGTCTTCCTTCTCACGAGGCACCTTCCCCATTGCATTGGAGGATGGACAACGATCTATCATTCGTCAGAACGCATTGACTAATGCACGAGAGTTAGTTGGCCTGACTATCGACAGCACTAAAGGTATGGAAGATCCACAAGGTACTGTGGCTCTGATCATTGAGCTTGCCCGAGAGTTTGAGGCATACACTGCTGGTGATATTGAGCGGTATGCAGCAGAAGCCACATCAACTGACGCTTTCTCAGCAGAGTAATTAACGGGGGCTTCGGCCCCCAACACTTAGGAGTCACCTATGAATTACTGTATGTCTATGAAGCTATACCCTCTACACATTGTTCTTAAGAACATTCAATCACACGTTGATCCTCGTGCTGGTATCTACGGCAAGGTGATTAACTACTCAATTAAAATGGGAGGCAAGTGGAGAAAGAGAACCATGACCCTTGCTGAATGTACACGGATAGTTGGAGAACTACATGGATAAGACAGTTGATACTTTAATCGAGGACATCTATGGTTTGTTCGACGGACATGAGTGTGACCCCACACTTAACGAAGAGTTCGGGAAAGACCTATCAAGTGTTATCGCTAATAGGCTCAAGCATAGTGGGCGTGGTGGTAACTCCACTCTGCGTATGTCTAACATTGGCCGCCCTTGTGATCGCAGCTTGTACTACGATGTTAACAGTACAGCGGTAAGGGAACCACTACTACCACACACCAAGCTGAAGTTCCTACTAGGGGACATCGTTGAATCTATCCTGCTGTACCTAGCCAAGGAGTCAGGGCACACAGTAGAACAGGAGCAAGCCGAGTGTAAGATCAATGGTATAGTAGGGCACATCGACGCTGTAATTGATGGTGCTATGATTGATGTTAAGTCTGCTAGTAGCTATGCCTTCAAGAAGTTTCAAGATGGTACACTGCCTGACCAAGATAGCTTTGGTTACATAGGTCAGATCAGTGCGTACAAGCACGCCTTCAAGACAGACAGAGCAGGCTTCCTTGCAATGGACAAGCAGAACGGTACGCTTGCATTGTATGAGCCACCAGTAGATGCCCTGCTACCTGTTGAGGATAGGATAGACCACATCAAGGCAGTGGTAGCTGCACCAGAGCCACCAGATAGATGGTTTGCACCAGTACCAGACGGTAAGTCAGGCAATGAGAAGCTGTGTGTTGAGTGCTCGTACTGTGCTCACAAGCAGGAGTGTTGGCCTGAACTGAGGACGTTTGTGTATGCAGGAGGACGACCAGTGTACTTAACAACGGTCAACAAACTACCACGAGTCCATGAGATTGTTACTAAGAACATAGGAGATGAATGATGAGTGAAGTACTGATTAGAGTTACCGAAAACACAGATACAAAGACAGTTAACCTAACCTTTGAGTACACACCTTACGAGATTGACATGGACTTACCCACTCATGTGATGGCAGGGATGATACATGCCTTTGCTGCTAAAGTAATGGAGACTCTCGATGAAACGGAAGAAGCCACCAGCGGGGTATGATAGTTGGTTCGAGCATGACCTACACAAACAACAACTGAAGGGGTGTAAGTTCCATTCATGTAAGCTGGCATACGTACAGGAGAAAACTTACGAGCCTGACTTCATCTACCATGATGGCAAGAATGTCATCTACATTGAGGTCAAGGGTAGGTTTCGTACCAGTGGTGAGGCAAGGAAGTACGTTGATGTTAAGCGAGGCTTGAAGAAGAACGAAGTGTTAGTGTTCATCTTCTCTGATCCTAAGAAGCCTATGCCTAACGCCCAACGTAGAAAGGATGGCACTAGACGTACACATGGGGACTGGGCTGATAGCCATGAGTTCCTGCACTATACTAGGGACAACACACCAACGGAATGGGAGAAAAAATAATGACAGTCATACAACTACACCCTAACTCAGATGCTAATGTGGTGCTAGAAAGAAACAAGGACGCCTATGATTCAGTCTTCCTGCTAGGATGGGATACTGAAAGCGAGTTACGCATAGACACAACGGATAACTGGTCGCCAATGGAAATCTTATGGGCCTTGGAGAAGGCAAAGCAACAGCTACTAATGATAGGAGATGTGTACGATGATGAATAAAGTTCTGTTGTGTGGTTGCTTACTGTTGTTAGCTGCCTGCGATAGACCTAGTGACATCACTACGGTGGACAAGGATCAAGAGTACACACCACCAGAGACAGCGGTCATTAATATGTACACAGTACCGCCTGCTACTGTAGCATCAGTGTGTCAGCCACCTGAAGGGCATGTGTATGAAGGATGCACGATATACCTATCACCTACTGATGTATATATATTCATATCATCTGCTTATCACAATAGAAAAGATTTAATGGAGCATGAGTTCTTTCATGTTATCTATGGCCCAACACACGAGGAAGACTAATGATAGATACATTAATGGTACACAGCGTTTCAGGTAACACTAGATACAATGCCTCTAGGTACTCACACAATTCAATACAAGGACACCATCATAGTGTATTTGAAATATCATATTATGCAGACATGCAACAGCTTCGCTGGTCTATGTCAGTTGGATGCTTACTTGATCCCAACTCTGCTGCTGCTAGGTATGCTAAGAGAAATATTCTTAAGCGCCCTATCCTAGGGTGTGGTGTCATACTGAATGATACTAAGAACATTCTTGTAATCTCTGACATGCACCTACCTTACCAGCATCGTGACGCTATGGACTTCCTGTTCCACACCAAGCGCAAGTACAAGTGTTCTGAGATCCTTAACGTAGGTGATGTGATCGACCACCATAGAGGGTCTTACCATGAGTCTGAGCCTGACTCAATGGATGCTGAGACTGAGTACCTGAAGGCTAAGAAGGATTGTAAGGTACTGCAAGAGATGTTTCCTAAGATGATCATCACTAAGGGCAACCACGACATCATACCAGAGAGGAAATTAAAGACAGCAGGTCTTCCATCTTCCATGCTACAGGATTATAATAAGTTATATGATCTCAAGGACACATGGATCTGGACGGAAGAACATAAGTTTGATTCACTAGGCGGTAGGCCAATGCTAGTACCAATGATACTAAACAAACATGGGAGATGGACTAAATGAGTAAGCTAAACGATGCGACTATGGAGGATTGGAACTCAGCACATAAGGCTATGTATCTAAGGAACCGCCCGTATGGTACACCAGTACCTAAAGGAATGACTCTCGGGGATCAAGAGCTTACCTTCGGTGAACATGCGAAGGCACGAGGCATTAGCGTAACCAGTGATGGCAGCACAGCCAGCTACTATGAGCTACCCGCAGGGGCTAGGGAGATACAGGATCTTATCTCACACAAGGACATGAACGCACAGGTTGGTGAGATCTTCAGGGAGTGCTACCGCTATGGGCAAGCATCACACTGTGATGAGCTACGCGGTGCTAAGAAGATGAAGTTCTATATCGACGCAGAAATTAAACGATTGGAGAATTGCTAATGCTTATCACACTGAATGTATCACACGTTGATGTAGTCAGGTTAGTAGCAACATCATTACATGAATCCATGCGAGACATAGCACGTATGTATGACTACGGTGAGTACCCTGAGGAGGTAGCGAATGACTTAGCTGCTCTGAATAAAGCCTACCAATACTACACAGGCAAGGAAATGAACTATGACTAAGATGACAGCAGACCTAGTGGACAGCATGGGCAGTGACCTAACCGTAGCCAACGCAGCCCGTGTATCCTTTGGTAAGCACAGTAATGTTCTTAATAACAATGACAGCAAGTTGATTACTTTCTTAGCCAAGCATGGTCACTGGTCGCCGTTCGCTCATGTGCAATTACAATTCAGGATCAAAGCCCCACTCTTTGTAGCCAGACAATTAGGCAAACATCAAGTGGGCTTGACTTGGAATGAGATTAGCCGACGCTATGTAGATACAGACATAGAGTTCTATGAGCCTGCGTACTGGCGTGAGGCTGCTGATAACGTCAAGCAGGGGTCTTCTAGTGAAGCTATCCAACACAATGGGGTAGCCTGTGATACTTACAGGCGAGCTACGTTGAGGATGACAGCAGCTTATAAAGAGCTTTTGTCTATGGGCGTATGTCAGGAGCAAGCACGTATGCTACTACCACAGTCTATGATGACTCAGTGGTACTGGACAGGAAGTCTAGTAGCCTTTGCTCGCATCGTTGAGCAGAGGACACACAGTACAGCACAGAGAGAGACACAAGAGATAGCCCTAATGATAGATGAATGTATCAACAACATGGATCAGCTAACACATAGCTGGTCTGCCCTAACTAAAGGAAATAAATAATGACTAAAGAATATGGCCCGACACTACGCATCAGCCAAGAGAAGCACGCAGAGAAGTATAGACTAGAAGGTGAATCATTCTACGAGGCACAGACTAGGTTCGCTAACGCATTGAAGGATAGTCCTGAACACTTTATTCTTCTTAGGAACATTCTATTAGAGCAACGCTTCATGGGTGGTGGTCGTACACAAGCAGCTATTGGTGCCCCTCGTACCCTCACTGCCTTTAACTGTTTTGTTAGTGGTACTGTTGAAGATAGCATGGAGTCCATCATGCAGACAGCTACTGAAGCAGCCCAGACCATGCGTCTTGGTGGTGGTATAGGGTATGACTTCTCTAAGCTACGTCCCAAGGGAGATAACATCGTGTCCCTAGGCTCAAGGTCTAGTGGCCCTGTATCATTCATGCAGATCTATGATGCCATCTGTAAGACTATCGCTAGTGCAGGCCACCGTCGTGGTGCTCAGATGGGTGTGCTTAGGGTGGATCATCCAGACATCGAGGAGTTCATCAGAGCCAAGCAGAACAGCGATAAGCTGACAGCATTCAACATCTCTATCGGTATCACCGATGAGTTCATGGAGTGCGTACTTGCCAATGGCACATTCAACCTAGTGTTCGAGGGTCGTGTGTACAAGACAGT
>Ga0208643_1001169_pt1 | contig 15393 bp, 24 predicted proteins | sample VirMetDEL_Nov_12_FD_184516 | JGI IMG/M metagenome (GOLD analysis project Ga0208643, IMG submission 184516) | Aqueous microbial communities from the Delaware River and Bay under freshwater to marine salinity gradient to study organic matter... | ecosystem: Environmental > Aquatic > Marine >... | reverse complement strand
ACATCAATAGTAACTGCTGGTGTTACTGGTCTTATTGGTCTTACTAGAAACACTGACACTGACTTGGATGGTAGGGCAAGCCAAACCAATGTAACCGAAGCCAATGCAGGCACATTACCACGAAATAGCGAAATCTTTGTTCTTTCAAGAAACGCAGCTCAGTTTGCTGACAGTCGCCTAGCAACTTATCACCTAGGCCCTGCACTTAACCTTGCAACCCTCGAAGCACTGCAGGACACCCTCATCTCCGAGATCGCCGCGATCTAATGACCGCTCGCAGCCCGGCAGCTAACAGCCAGTGTACTTGACACAGCCGCCCTTAATTACATGGGCATTCAAACATCAACACACTCAAGCGGCGCATGTCGCACAATCACACCAAACGACGGCGCTGACTTACCGCTAAACGTTTGCCGGGCAATCTACGTTGGCGGCATTGGTGACATCTCAATCGTCGATCTATCAGGCACCACGGTAGTTTTCACTGGCGTCCTGGCTGGCTCAATTCTACCGGTGCAGACTGCGCGCGTTAATGCGACAGCGACCACCGCCACATCACTCGTCGCACTTTACTAGATGCGACACTGCCCATCCATCGGCATCGGCATCGGCCTAGGCATCGGCCTAAACCTAGGGCCAAGCGGCCCGCCATACGTTACTGAGGGTCTGGTGCTGGACTATTCCACAGTGGTCGGTCCGTTTACGATTGTTGACCAATCGCCAGAGAATAACGATGCCACGCTCTACACGGGCCGTGGCGTTAAGCTAGATGCGGTCGATGATACCATCACCTACGTCACTGCGTACAGCTCGGCTTCGCGCACTGCTACGGTATGGATGCGCGTCACCGGACTAGGCGTTCGCACCCTAAGTGGCGCCACGGGCAGCTTTACCTTTACGCCAACTGGCACCAACACTTGGGAGCAACTCAGCAGCACGGCCACCGTCACAGGCAACCTTAGCTGGACCGCTGGTAGCGACTGTGACGTAAGCGACTTGATCGTAGCCGACGAGCATTGGACCCACAGCGAATGGTCGACCACCGCAGCCAACAGCCTCAACGGCTTCGACATTCTCGATAGCGGCCCGAATCAATTGCACGGCAGCTGCACTGGCTGCGCAGGATTTACCGCCGAGGCATCTATCCCACAGACCGCCGACCGCAACTGGAACCGCTACGACTGGAATGCCGGCACACCGATCCTCTCAGACACTGGCACCATGCTAGTCAGCGAGTCAGATGCAAACAATCAGATCGATGCCCTAGGTGAGAGTATCCTTGAGCCACGTCGCAACACTCAGCAGCTCAATATCTTTGGTCAGGGCGAGCGCTCAGTCACACTAGATGCTGCCACGCTGGATCTGACCACTGCTGCGACTTGGGAGCTATGGGGTAACTTTTATCTGACTGCACCAACGACTGCCGAGCGTGAAATATTCACTAAGGGAGGCACTTGCTGGAACATCTCTTTACCCGGCAGCGGTTTCGGGGTCGGTGGATTATATTTTCGCACGGACGACGGAACGGGTGCAGCTAATCGCGTCTTTACTATGCCAGATCGAGTGGCCTGCCATACCTTCGTGTTAGAGTCGGGCGTCATCTCGCAATACACCGACGGCGTACTGATCGGCACCGGCTTTACTGGCAGCGTCAAATCGCCGCTGGCTAATACCACAAACAACATCACGATCGGTGCTAATATTACGGGTGCCGTTCCATTCCCAGGCGAAATCGGCTCGGCCAAAATCTACAACCGCGCGCTCGATGCCACCGAGGTGCTGGCTAATTACAACGGTCAGAAAAGTATTTATGCAGGCTTTTATCTCCAGACTGGCGACGCGTTCTTCTATGCTCAGCCAGATGCTGAGTCGCTATACGTTCACTTTTAATCTCTTACAATTATGGCTAACTTCACTGTATCCTCCAACATCGACACCTTCATGCGCTCAGCAGACTACGACGCTGCGGTCGCTCTACTGGGCCTCACGCCTGAGTATGGCTCTATCTATGTGGCCGATAGCGTCACCGCGCAGAGCATCGCCGCAGGTGCCACACCGACCAAGCTGACTGGTTTTACCACCGACGGCATCGACACGGGCACTGTCGCCAACGCAGCCAGCAATCAGCTCGACCTGACAGCGGGCGTGTGGGAGATCAATGTGGCCATCTCGTTCAGCGGCGATGCTAATGTCGAGTACTACGGCAGCGTCTATCTCGATGAGGTGCTGCAACCCTCGGCGCAGTTTGGCCGCAAGCTAGGGGTCGCAGGCGATGTTGGCACCACTTGCTGCACCTGTCTACTCACTGCCACTGCCGGGCAAGCCGTGTCGCTGCGTATGCGATCTGACGATGCCGGCGCAGTCGATATGACGCCGCTATACATGACGATGACGGCTACAAAAATTGGCTAGTCTTGCACCCTTAATTCACAGGGAGATGCCGACCAAGAAGCAGAGTGCGCAGCTTACCTGGCTAAAGATCGCCGTGGAAGTCTTGCTGCTACTCGGCGGGGTCTGGGCGCTGGCTGCCATCGCTGGGGATAACCGCTGGGCCGAGCGTAGCACAGCCGAGCATAACATCAATCAACTGCGCGAGCGCGTCCAGCACACCGAGCAGCTCGACCAGCAGCACCACAGCGACAGCAACTACCACATGTCCGAGGCTTCTAAGTACGAGTACTTTGTCACGCGCAAGGAATGGGAAGTAGGGCGCAGCGAAGTCAAAGCAGAACTGGCCGACATCAAGAATCTACTCACCGAGCAACGCGGTGACATCAAGCAACTCCTACAACGATAACTATGCACCTTACCATTCCAGCCATCCTTCTACTCGCCGCCGCCCTCAGCGGATGCAGTAGCACACGTATCGAGCAAGCATACTTCCAAGATACCACGATCAACAGCGCCACATGGAAGAGCCAAGCAGGTGTTGGCCAGGATGCAGTCATCGAGGCCACCACCGATGCTGTGGCCGATGCCAATCTCACCGGGCAATGAGTAAATTTGTCAATCAGCTCAACGCCCGCATCTCCAATCAGATGCGCGGCAATCATTTCACCCGCGTCGCCTTACTCGATGATGATCTGTGCTATGAGTCAGACATCGCGGGCAATATACTAGTGCCGGTCGGCTTCGCCTCAGACGGCGCCAGCGTGCCGCGAATCCTATGGAGCATCTACCCACCCTTTGGCAAATACCTAGAGGCGGCGATCGTGCATGATTGGTTCTGCGTGACTCACTCGGTGGATAGCGTCACCGCCGCCAAAGTCTTTAAAGAGGCGATGGCAGCCTGCGGCGTCAGCAAATGGCGCCGCAACAAAATGTACTGGGCCGTGCGCACCTTCGGCCCCAGATTCAAGCAGCGCAAAGAGTGATCAATCGGTGCAGCACGGTCAATTGACTTTGATCATAACATCTGCAAAAATTCAGTATATTAGCAGCAAAAGAAGCTTTAAGAGTGATCTTTACACCTCCTACTTCGTAAGTCATTGACAGTCAACATAGTCAAATAGACTGTAAATCTATTCTCTTTGAGTTCGTTGGTTCGAATCCGACTCTCACCACCACTGTTAAAGCGGGTTAAACCGCTTATAGCCCCGATCTTAGGATCGGGGCTTTTTTGGATCTGCTCCCCGATTATCTGCATTTTTTAGCGTTTGACATCAAAGCTATTAGATTTAAATCTAACTTGCATGAGAAAAAACTATTCACTATTACCTTCCGAGCGTGCAGACGCTCGTGCTGCGCTTGAAATGCTGTCTGGATCTGGACTTTCTTTAACAGAAGCAGCCAGTCTTGCTATTGGTCGAGCAGCCTCAGCGCAGCGCACTTCCTTGGAAGCAGCTTTCGAAGCGTTCCTGCGCAATTGTATAAAACGCAACCTGCGTCCGACCTCAGTAAACTTCTACGAATCAAAGCTGGCCACTTTGTGTGCTGCCTTTCCCAATGCGTTCCTAGATGACTTCAAGCGTCCTGAGTTAAGGACATGGATCGAAGGGCAAGGAGCAGCTCAGTCTACCACTGAAGGTTACTTGCGGGCTGTTCGCGCATTGTTTCGATGGGCGCGGCGGCAAGATCCACCACTATGTATTGAGGATCCAACTCTGGGTTTAACGCTTGATGTTATAATGGATGAGCGACTAGTGGAGATATTTAAACCAAAGGAGGCCAAGGCGATTTTATCTGTGGCAGGAACCTATAAGGCAGCGGCGGTGCTTATGTTATTTGCTGGCGTGCGTCCTGGTGAAATCAATTCAAGTACTAAGCCATCATTACTGTGGCGGCATATAGATTTTAAAGCACGTTCGATTCTTATACCTGCACACATAGCTAAAACTCGTGTGGCACGGTTGCTTGAAAAGTTGCCAGATAATTTATGGCTCTGGCTTAAGCTGCTACGAGGTTCGCCAGATGATCCGATCTGCGAGCGGCAACTTGTCGGAATGAGTCGTGCAATATTGCGTGATGCTAAGGGATTACATAGGTGGGTGCATGATGGTTGTCGTCACTCGTTTGCTACTTATCATGTTAGTCACTTTGAGAGCACCGAGAAAACTAGCTTGATTCTCGGCCATGAAGGCAGAGTCTCGCTACTCCATAAGAAGTACCGAGGTTTATGTAGTAAAGCCGAAGCGAAAGCCTTTTTTGGCATCGTGCCGGACTAACCTCTTACTGGCATGTTTTTTTACATTTGCTCATCAACAAATGCACGCAGCCGGCTGGCCATTTTTGGATCTTTTTGACAGGCTTTTTTGATGCGCATAACTGCTGCACGAGTTGGCAGGCATAAGTCCTTAAAGATGGCGTCACGTGCTGCGAGAGCGGCTGGGGTATCCGCGACCAGTTCATTGATATCAAGTTCATCATAAATATGTGTAAATTGGTACCTATCGCGGTGCTGATCAGGGATAGAGTCGTCTACCCAGGCAGCGAGCAGCTCGCCTTGATGGGGGACTGGTAGGTGGTCGAGTATGATCTCAAGCGTGTCTTTGCGTGGCCGTCGCCCGCTGCAAATTTTTGCAATTGAGGTGTGTGGCAGCGCTATTTTGTCGGCAAATTCTTTCTGCGTTAAGCATAAATGTGAGAGGATGGATTTGAAGGCGGTAGCAAATGGCATAGGTCAAAGTATTAGAAAGTTTAAGTGTTTTGCCTAGATAAAAAGGTCGCTAAGCGACCACAAATATTAGTCCCTAGGGACTAGTTTTGCCGCCGTTAATTTTTGTCTTTGACGACTTAATTATGTGGCGTTTGTTTTGCGGCATGGATGGATATGAATTACTGAAGGGCACGATTAAGATGAGCAACAGTCTCTGCGCTGGTTGCACATTAGGCGGGACGACCTTTCAAAGCTTACCTGGCTTTCTACCGCAAATGGAGGCCGAGTTGGCCGCGCTTGAGGTAGAAATTGATTTGCTGAGATATAGGAACAGCAACTTGTTGCGCGAGCGTGATCCCCAGATGACCTTCGAGCTTCTCGATGGGGTGGGGAGTATCAGCTGAGCCTTCTAGCGGCTTAGTGGTCTACCTTCATTACCAATCTGGGTAATATTGTCTTGTCGCATTTGTGCCAAGCGTAGCTCAGCGGTAACTGCCCGGCGGACGAACTCACTAAAGTCCTCAGAGCTTTCTTTGCGCATTACGGCCTCTATCTTTGCATAGAGTTCCGGTTTAAATTTAACCGTCTTTGAAATGTAAGGATTTCCCATGATAAATAATAAAATGGATTGCTTATTGAATAAGCAAGAACGGTCTAAAGGTTAGCATCTGCTATGCCCGTTTGCGAACGTCCTGCTCGGCATCGATGATGCGTTGCTGCGCCGCGATGGCTTTGTCTATGATCGCTTGCACTGCTGGATCAGTCTCTTCTTCTGCTGGTTTAGCATAAACTGCGCGTCTTTCAAAGTGCAGGCCAACTCTAAGAGCTTCAGAAATGGCACCCTCAATGTATGCATTCATCGACATCTGATTGGCGATAGCTGCGCGACCAATACGTGCTTTAAGTTGCTCATCTACGACGAGTGAGATTCGGGCTTTACCCTGACCTGTTGGATTAGTTGGCATATAGTTCTTTCTGAGTAATAAGTAGTTATGTAGATAACGCACATTAGCAACACATTTTTATTTGACATATTATTTACTTAATAAGAAATTACGATTTATGAGTGATTTAAAAACAAACAATAAAGATCGAATTAACTTTGAAATCCCAGAGGATATGAAAGCAGCTGTAAGGGATTTAGCAAAGAAACAAGGGGAAACTGTGAGCACAGTTATTCGCTATGCTTTACGGGATAAACTTAATAAGAACTTAATAATTGAGTGCAAAAAGGAGGGCGAGAAATGAGCGCTGTCCTTACAGATGACGACTATGTCGCGATCGCTGAAGCAGTAGCTGAACGGATGCTCCGTTTTTCATCACCGGTTCTGACTTTAGTAGATGCCACCGCTTATGTGGGCAAAAATTCTGACACAGCATTCTATCGATGGTGTGAAACTAACCGAGTCACAGCTTGCTCACAGGGCCGGTATGCACGCACCAAGCTAGATCAGGCATTGAATAAAGAATCAAAGCAGAGGATCGCGAAAATAAAAAGGCATGCATCATGATCTACCTAATACCAATCATCCTAATCTTAGCTGTGCTCATCTGGCGTGGTCATCAACGCGCACTTAGAAACGCTCGCCTATGGGAGGCCATCGAGCGCTTTGGCCGTGAGTCGGGAGGCACTGAGCAGTCTGAAGCCAATGTGCCAATCATCAGCAGTAAGGACATTCTATGAGCAGCACAGGTGAAGAAGCACTGAGCTGTAATACACTCTTCGATAAGCATTCTGAGAACTATCAACAGACAGTCGCCTATAAGTATCCAGCGCATGAGGTGCGCGCCATGATCGACAAGGTGGTCAAGCAGGGCTTCGAGGTGCGCCTAAAGACTGAAAAAGAAATAAGCGCTGACATCGAGATCTTGAGATTAGCGAAAAAACACATCATCAGAAAACGTCGGGTCCGCAAAATGTACTACACCGACACCGAGCGGCAGGAATTACTGCAAAAGGTAAACGACTTACTGATATCAGCAGGCTCGGCTGCCAAAGCCTGCAAGAAGGCTGGCGTCAATTACAAGAGCTACCTCGCCTGGCGCATGCGCTACAAATCAACCACATAACTAGTACCCCAAATGAAGAATCAATTACCAATCAATAGCGCCGACGATGCGCTAAAACTAGGGCAGATCATCGCACGCAGTGGCATGTTTGCCTGTCCGAATGATGAGAACGGCGCGGCGATCGCTCTGTTTTGCTATCAAGACGGCATTTCGTTGTTTGAATTTCAAAGGTGCTTTCATCTGCTCGATGGTAAGCCGACTATGAAAGTGGATGCGATGCTCGCTAAACTACTAGAGATTGGCGGCTCGTATGAGGTGATCTCTCGCACTGACAAGATCGCATCGATCCGTGTCAACCGCAAGGATGGGCTGCCGCATGAATTTACTGTGACCCTAGATGAGATGATCGCCTCTGGCGTGGCACTCCAAAAGGATGGCAAGACACTGAAATCACAGTATCGGATTCGCCCAAAGAATATGATTTGGGCGCGTGTCGCCTCAGATGCGATTCGCACGGTCGAGCCACGAGTCAATGCGGGCCTCTATACAAATGAGGAAATGGAAGATGCGAAGGAGGTCACACCGCCTGAGCCGGTCAAACATCAACAGATCCTTACTGAATCGGAAATCGACTTCAGCGTGATACCCGAAGGATTGCCAGGGGCAGGCGACAGTTGGTTCGGTCAAACACACAACTTTCTCAAAGCGGTTCTTGCGAATCCTATGAGTCTCACCGAAGGGCATCTGGAGAGCGTGCAATCTGCGCTCGATAGGACGCCTTTCTAATCACTAACAAACCAAATCACAAAGATATATTATGTTTAAACAAGCCGGTAACTTCAAAGGCAAAGTCATTGAAACAATGATCGCCGAACCTAAATTCTCAAAAGACCCTAATGCGTTAGATGTCTGTCTAAAAGTCGAAGGGCCAGATGGTCAGAACGATTGGTGGCGCGGCGAGATGTCGCTTAAGTATGGCACTGGAAATTTCGCAGGCAAGACGCAGGCGCAAATCACCATTAACGACTTGGTTAAGATTGGCTTCATAGGTCAAGATTTCACAACGCTTAATGATCAGTTTGTCGGCAAAGAAATCGACTACACTGTGGTTGAGCGTACTTATGAAGGTAAGAGCTATTACGATGTGAAATACATCGGTGGAAATAGCTTTGCACCAAAGGGACTCGCACCTGATGCAATAGCGCAACGCATGGCGGCAATGGGATTCGCAGCACCAGCACCAGCAGCAGCAGTTGCACCAGCACCAGTAGCAGCACCAACACCAGTAGCAGGCGCTTGGCCTTCTGCTTAGGTAATAACGCAATGGCTCGCTTGCGCATAATCATCGACACCCGCGAACAGACGCCCTGGTCATTTGACCCTGGCTCTGTGGATGCGGAAGTTGGCACCCTTAAAACAGGGGATTATGCGCTCGCGGGCGATTCGCACTTCGGTATCGAACGCAAAAGCCTCGATGACTTCCTAGGAACAATTGGTAATGGATGGAAGCGATTTGAACGCGAACTCGACCGTATGGAAACTGCGGGATGGGTCGCTAAAGTAATAATTGTAGAGGGTGATTATGCATCCTGCTTCTTTTCGCAATCACTAGACGGCGAGATCATTTGGCCCAGCCATCGACACTACATGATGACGCCTCAATTCGTTGAGAAACGAATCGCAGAATTAACCATGCGTGGCGTGTCAGTACTTTTCACAGCACACGCGCATTTAGCAGCGGCACTCGCCGTTTCACTTTTTCGCCTACGCAATAATCAAATCAAAGATGCCTAAACAAGAGATAAAAGTAACAGTCGAATGGGTAACCTATCCGTCTAAGACAGTCGAGGATGCCGCGTGGTTCATCCTCAAAACCAATGCAGGAACATGTAAGGGGTCATTGTCTTGGCGTCCGCGTGTAGGTGAACGTTTAATCCTAACTGGCGACTACGACGTGTATCAAGGCAGGCAGCAGTTTGGGTTTTCCTCGGCGAAGCCGAATATACCGACTGACTCGCGCGCTCTGCTCAACTATGTTTGCGAACTAGCGACTGGCGTTGGTGAAGCAATGGCAAATCAAATATGGGCATTGCTGGAAGAGGACTGGCGAGAAATAAAATCTGGTGACCTACCTCGATTCAAAGGCAACGTATGTTATGCGTTTGATGATGCATTGGAATCAATAGAATTAGATTTAGAAAAAGCTCATATACTTAGTCACTTAATCAATGCCGGATGTTCTAGGAATATGGCAGAAGCAGCTTATGAAGAATGGCACAAAAATACTATTGGAGTTGTTACGAATAACCCGTATCGCTTGGCTGAATTAAAGAACTACGGGTTCAAAGATGTTGATAACGTAATACGTTTTTCTTACGGGATTACCGACCGTGACCCTAAGCGCATCAAAAGCGCCATAATCTACGTGATGCGCAATCTTACAAGCGAAGGATCAACGCTGATTGAGTGGTCAACTTTGCGTGATAATTGCGTAAACATACTTAGCGGTAATCAAGATCTAATATCAAATATTGTTTTTAAAATGTTAAAAGAAAAAACGCTCAAAGGTTTTAAGAGCGCGGGAACAATCGCATTAGCAATCGACTATCACAACGAAACAAAGATTTGGAACTATATCAGTAAATGATGCAACTGGATGACATACAACAAAAGGCGGTAGCTCATGCAGTAAGCGGCCAATTCTCCGTCATTACGGGTGGCGCGGGAACGGGTAAGACCACCATCATTAAAGCAATCTTTGATCAGCTAATTGAAGGAGGTGAATCTGTTAGCATGTGCGCGTTCGCGGGCAAAGCTGCTGCGCGTCTCAAGCAGGCGACCGAATCCGAAACTTCGACTATTCATCGCATGCTTAAGTCCGATGGGACGAAGTTTAATCGCGAAACACTTGTAGGCGAATGCGTAATTGTTGATGAGGCCTCAATGGTGGAGAGCTCTTTGATGGCAGCAATCATTAATCTTAAACCTAAAAAGTTGATTCTCGTAGGTGATGCGGCTCAACTTCCACCAGTAGGTAAAGGGCAACCGTTTCACGACATCATCAAACTGCGCTCTGACGTGGTGATCGAATTAACAACGTGCTACCGCAATAGCGCCGCAGTATTTGATGCGTCAATCGCCATTCGCAACGGCAAAAAGGTCTCCCACTTCGAGCGATCAGAAAGCGAGGTATGGGCGGTCGCTGAAACTGGCGACGACAAGCAAACACACGCGATTATCCTTGAGCAAGTGAAAGCGGGTTATTTTGACTTTGAAAAAGACATCATCCTATGCCCGAAAAATGGCAAAGTCGATATACCTTCTTCGGTCAAATCATTGAATGCCGACATAGCGCAGATCTTGCGACCACGCCCAGACGGCGTAAGATTTGCAATTGGCGATAGAATCATTAATACCGAAAACCTCTCAAAAAAGGATATTTGGAACGGTACAACGGGAAGCGTACACAGTATTGATGAGGACGGCGCGATTTGGATGAAGCTCGACGAGCCAATCAAGGATTTGGCGAAGTCAACGGGAGGGAATACCTACTCGAAGGACATCGTTCAGCTCACCAAGGCTGAGGCAACGAAGCTCGAATTGGCCTATGTGCTGACTGTCCACAAATCACAAGGTTCGCAGTATCGCAAAGTGGTCTTCATCTGCCTCAGGCGTGATGCGCATAGCTTACTATCGCGCTCGCTTATTTACACAGCTGTCACACGTACGCGCGAGGAATGCGTTGTCGTTGGTCAAAAAACCGCCTTTGAGCGCGGATGCAGTAATCTAAAGTCCAAAAAAACCATTATCCAACAACTAGCATCCTTATGAAATTTTATAATTTCGACGAAATCGCACGTGCAGGCGATTGCATACAATTTGTCACATCGGTGCTTGGACTCTCAGTTAATCGAGAGGGTCGATGCCAAGCCAGTTGGCGTGGAGGCGATGGCTACAACGTCGCGCTGAAGAAAGATGGATGGTACGACCACAAGACCAAGGAGGGTGGCAGCCTGCTGCAACTGTGCGCACTCGCTAAGTTCAGCGATGACATCCAGGCAGCGCAAAATTTCCTTGGTGATTTGCTTGGCCTAAAGACTAATGTGGTGCGGCAATCTGGTCCAATGGTGTCAGCTCGATTTGACGACCTTATCAACCAAGGCTTTAAGGAAGTTAAGCGCTATTCATACGAAGACCTGGATGGTGAGTTAGTGCATTTCGTATCACGCTTTGAGCATGCTGAGAAGGGTAAAGAGTTTATGCAAGGCACGCCGGCTGGCTGGGGCTTGCGCAATACGATTCCGATTCTGTACCGCCAAAAGGATTGGATCAATTCGAGTTATGTCGTTGTCGTCGAAGGCGAGAAGGATGCCGACACACTGATCGATAAGCTAGGAGTCGCAGCGACGACCAACTGCGGTGGTGCCGACAAGTGGCGGCCCGAATATGCTGAGTCATTTAAGGGCAAGGACGTCTACATCTGCCGTGACAATGATGAAGCCGGTGCAGCCCATGCTTTGCGCGTATCGCGCGAGCTAAAGAGCGCTGCCGAACGTATCGTCGTTATTTGCCCATCAACCGAACCGAAAGGCGACGTGACTGATTGGGTAAGCTCAGGCGGAACTGCCGAACAACTCTATGCAATGGCAACTGATGCGCCCCAGGTTGATGTCAATGCACTCGAACCTATCGACTCAATGCTGGAAGCCGCAAAGCTCGCGAACAAGAAACCGCTGTGTAATTACTTAACCGAAGAGAAGCAAATCGGCAAGGAGACGAAGCTTATTGAGATCCCACGCAAGCTAGGTGACTTTGTGAAGGATATTAAGGCTCGCTTCCTCGGCTTCCCGAATCGTGTGGGTACCGGTAACAATACGTTATTCGATCACGACCGTGAGAGCGGCGATATTCACTACATGCGCAAGCCAAGCGATATCGTGGCTTGGATGATGCGCAAAAGTGATCAACTGGTCAAATTCAAGCCAGGTCTCGGCTTTGTCACACGCGAAGAGCTGTTTTCTGCTCTCATCGCTGATGCCTACATATATCAGTCGATTAGCAATGTGCCGGAATGGCCTAAACGTGCTGACGTGTATCATAAGCACGGCGCACTGCCAGAGCCGACTGAGGATCACAAATACTTAAACGAATTCGTTGATATGTTCACACCTGCAACGACCGCTGACAGGACGCTGATCAAGACCTTCTTCTGTGGTGTGATGTGGTATAAGCTCGGGATGCCATCGCCGCTGTGGGTAACAGATTCCGTCGATGGTCGCGGTTCGGGCAAGTCGAAGATTATCGAGATCGCAGCCCAGCTCTATTTATCGACGCCAATTGAAATGGACCAGCAGGATTTGAAATATAAATCGGATGAAATCACCAAGCGTATCGTCTCAGCAAGCGGGCGAGAAGCAAAGTTTCTATTCATGGACAACGCGGACGGCACAGTGTCATCCTCGAAATTGGCGAGCTGGGTCACTTCTAGCCATATATCGGGCCGCGCACCTTACGGCACCGGTGAGGAGTCTCGACCGAATGACCTCACCATTGCCGTCTCATCTAACTCGGCGACGCTCGATGATGACTTAGCAGTGCGAGCATACATGATCTTCATGAAGAAGCCAAAGCATTACGATCCGAACTGGTTGGCGAATGTGTATGCTTACATGATCAAGAATCGTTGGAACATCCTTGCGGAGATTTACGATATATTGAACAGCGGCACGTCGATCACTGGCAAATGCTCAACCCGCTTCCCTGAGTTTGAGCGCGATGTGTTGAGAGCTGTCTGCGAGGATCGCGCTGAGTATGATGAGGCCATTCAAACGATCTTAAGTCGGCGCGAAGCCTCGAACGTGGATAAGGACATTGCCGACCTGTTCGAGGAGATAATTAAAGGCCGGCTTGAGGACATCCCTGGCGTTGATCCAGAAAACGACAATATCTTTATAAAGAATCAGATATTCAACAAGTGGGTACAGTGGGCGAATGAAAGCGGCGATTTTGAAAGCAAAATAACACCACAAGGCGTGCGCAATCTCGCTAAGAATGACCACACCAAGTTCCTTCGATCGATGCCTCTCAAGATTTGGACCAATGGTCGAACGCAGCAGGTGCGTGGATATTTATGGGAAAGCGACGTCGAGAATAAGCATAAACGTAAGCTTATTATGTCAGGCACGGGTGGCGCACCGTTTGTCACCGACCTTCAAGATGGGGACGGTGGGGACAGTGGGGACAGCGATTGAAGCAACACTTGTAGGGAATATTACGTGGGGACAGTGGGGACAGTCCCCAGAGGAACACTATAAATGCAAATTGGGTACAGTGGGGACACTTTGGGGACAAGCCGTTTGTCCCCACCTCAAACGTTCATAATCAATAACTTAACACTACTTTTACCCTCTGGGGACAAGGGTACAGAGATACATTAGAGTCTAGTGAGTAAAAGTAGGTAATAACTACATCATATATACAGAGGTAAGCACTATAGAGAAAAGGCGTCCCCAGTGTCCCCAGCATTTTAGGGCGATAATCATGAGAAACGCCCGCAATGACAAATTAACCAAAATCTAAACATCACCATGCCACAAACTACACACACCAAACATCCACGTGATCCTATCACCATAACCTTCACTGAGGCAGATCATAAATATGTCGATTCGAACGGACAGGTATACAAATCCGCATCGGCGCTCATTCATGATAGCTTTCCACCATTTGATGCACCATCCGCAGCTACCCGAATTGCTGAACGTGAAGGCCGCACACAAGAGGAGGTTCTTGAAGAGTGGAAAGAGAAGACTGAGAAGGCCTGCGCATTTGGCACGCGATGCCATGAATTGGCTGAATATGTCCTAATGGGCGGGCGCTCCGGTGCAGCACATTTTCCTAGCGACGAGAAAGAGGAGCTAGCATACAGATGCGTACGCAATGCCGTCAGAATGCTACAAGAGCGATTCAAACTCATTTCGTGTGAGATTGTGCTATTCTCTCCAGCAAATGGGATATCAGGAACCTGTGATCTGCTCATGCGTGGCAAGGATGGCAGATACCTTCTACTGGATTATAAGACGAATGAGAATCTGAATAAGCATCATTACAACATGGGCTATGAGCCATTCGAGGATCTCAAAGATAACCCGATGGGTCACTACTCACTACAGTTATCCATTTATGAATACATGCTGAGGCATGAAGGACATGTCGAGTCTGATGCAGTCATTGATAGGGCGATAATCTACATACCGCCGTTCAACGAAATGCCCGAATGGATACCGCTGCCATTAATTAGCCAGGCTGCCAGCTTATTCAATCAAACCAATTGATACTCATAATGCACCGCGCCTATATCACATTGACGATTTTCATTAATAACCTTTTATAATTAGCTATGAGAACCTACCCATACATTGATGGCATGGAGATGGCCGTCTATGATGACCCAGTAGATCATATGGAGCCGATCGAGAGACCTGAGCATGCTGTGGCCGACATCATTACCCGGCTGATGGTGTTTCAACTACAAGGAGGAGATACCAAGAGGATCGCAGCACGCACGATGGTATTGGCTCAGACAGTAGGGGTCGAGGTGGGTGATGATATCGTCACCAATACAGACATAGCCAAGGCATGCGGGGTCACCAGGGCTGCTGTATCACTTATGAGCAATGAATTACGCGATCAGTTAGGGCTGATCTCTCACAACAACCGCAGCGAACAAAACCGCAAGAACTGTAGAAACGCCAAACGATGAACAATACATACCTCACAACCCAACTCACTGACATCATTGAGCAGATCAAGCGCCTCGATGTCGATGCACTCAAACTGGCTCAAGCAGCCAAGGTCGAGATCCTCCAAGCTACAGACATGGCCTGTGGTGTTGGCTCACTACTCAAGGAAGCACAGGAGCTGATAGGCCGAGGCAACTACTCCAAGTGGGTAGAGGTTACATTCGGTCATGAGTTCGTTGATCGGGCCAAGCGCTACCGCAAGGCATACGATGACCCAAGGCAGATGGCGCTGAGCATGGGCGTCATACCAAATGCTGTGCCGGCCATAGAAGACCCTGACCAGCCTCTGAAGGCTAAGCCTGACCGCAATATCGTTTACATTAATAAGCTGACAGGTTACCTTAGAACTACCGAGACGGTGACCAGTGTGGACCGTGTCGCGTTGCAAGGCATCATCGCACAGCTTAGACGGCTTGGACTGGTGTCATAGGGGGCCCCCCCGGTAAGAAGGCTTCCGTCAAACCCTTGGCTCGGGGTTAAGCGCCT
>Ga0208643_1001168_pt1 | contig 15402 bp, 31 predicted proteins | sample VirMetDEL_Nov_12_FD_184516 | JGI IMG/M metagenome (GOLD analysis project Ga0208643, IMG submission 184516) | Aqueous microbial communities from the Delaware River and Bay under freshwater to marine salinity gradient to study organic matter... | ecosystem: Environmental > Aquatic > Marine >... | reverse complement strand
TACCATCTTCTGCTGTAGAAATGAATCCAGTTCTTTACCATCAGCAATCTTTAACCACTTTTGGTATTGCTTTAAAGTAACTTCATTAAGTGTTTCTGGTATGTTAATAGTTAACTTCATTTATATACAAACGTTTAAATTGTTGAATCGTTATACACGAATGTAGTAAAATTTTAAAAACTAATTTTTTTTAATTGTGTAGTGGTGTGTATTTTATTTAATATAAATAGTATTCACCCTGATTAGGGTTTTGTAATTGATAACTTACTGCATACCTTAAAGCATCTATTGCGTGATTCCATTTATCGCAAGGTGTTTGGCTTTTCTTTTCTAACCAACAATAGTTATTTAACTCTTTAATTAATTCTGTACTATCTTCAGTAATTACTAAATCATAATCTTGTAGTAAACTAATACCAAATGTTATTGAACCTTGTCCTTTAATTGCTGGCACAACATTACAATCTCTACTAAGTTCTGTTATTAATCTTGGTTCTGCTGAATCACCTACTATTAAATTATCTGCTGCAAACTTTTTATTTAATACTGCTATTTCACTTTTTGTAAGTTTGTTTTGATAATAACATAACTGAACATATATTATTTTATTTTCTTTATCTATGCTTGTTTTAACTAATGTTGTAGGGTCGTTAAATCCATAATCTTGCCCAAATACAACTTTACCCACTTCTTTAAATTCGCCTAAATTCCAGTTACTAAATATAACTCCCTCAGCTTTTTCTAACCAAGCCCCCTCAATAGTGTGTTTATATCTTTGGGGTCTGCGTTCTTTCATTTCTTTAATTCTATTTAAATAACTTTGTGAAAGATGTTCTATATTATCTAAGTATGTAGAATGACAATAAGTTGTTTCTCCTTTTATTCCAGAGTAACCAGCTTGCACTCCAGCGTTCTCATAAAACCTTTGGTAAATCCAATGCTCTTTTGTTGAGGGGTTCATAACCATTACAACCCTGTTCTTTGCTCCCTTTTGTCTAACTGAAAAATCTATCTTGTCAAATATATCCTCATCAACCATTTCTTCGGCTTCATCTATTATCCAAGTTGTTATTCCTTGTAATGATTTAAGGTTTGCTGTTTGGTCTCCTGAGCTTGTTCTTATACCCCTAAATAAAATCTTACTTCCAGTTAATAGATTAGTAATTTCGTTGCTGGTGATATGGAAAAAACTTTCCCAACCCATTAACTCAATCTTTTCTTTAAATTCTGGTATAATTGAAATAGAAGCTGATTTAAGAGTGTACCTTGTAAATAATATCTTATGTTGGCATTTATTATCTAATGATAAAATTAAAGTGTTTAAAGCAACTGCAAATGATTTGCCTGAACCTCTACCGCCAGTTAATAAATAATACCTTGTGTCGTTAGGAAATATATTAAATTTAGGGTTTAGCATTATTGCTTAGTTTCCTCATCATTTCGTCAAAGTCAAAACCTACATTCTCAGTTCTTAAATCAATAGTGTCTTTTGCTGTTCCGTACCCTGAATCCATTAATGCTTTGTATGCCGCAACATCTCCATCCATAGCTTTACGTATTAAAGCCAAAGTAATAACATCTTCTTGTGTTAAAACCTCATCTTCTCCAGTAATAGGGTTCTTACCTTTTCTTGTGGCTTCTAACCACCTACGAGCAATTGTGCTTCTGCTTAAACTTCCCTTAGGTCTCCCAGCTGGGTTTCCTGATTTTCCTTTTTTAAAAGGTTTTAAATTTTCTTCGTTTGCCATTGTTTTTTATTTATCAAATCCTTGTAAGGGGTAGAATATTAAACTATTTCTGTATGATTGTTCATTCTCCCTAACTATTTTTGTAACTCCGTGAATATTATACCACGCCGGATATACAAGTATGCTGTTGTTATCTTGTTTAAAAACGTGTCCAAAGTCAGGCACGTGTAAACTACCGCCCTTTGATTGTTTTCTTTTAGTTAATATAACATTTACAGTTTCTTTTAAATTACCTCTATCTTGGTGGTATGGTGCTGCTATATTGTAATTAGATATACTGCTTGTAAATAAATTACCGAACCTATATTTAGGTAATGTAGTTTCTGCTATTAGTTTTTTTTGTGATTCATATTGTTCAGGCATATATTGTTTAATTAGTTTCTCACTTTCTAAACAACACATTAACATTGCTTTTATAAATGTGTTTGCTTTTTTATGTGTGTGAACTTGTGATATTGAGTTGTATGGTCTCCTTAAATGCGGTTTAGCTAATACGCTTCCAAGTATTGTGGACATTTGTGGAGTTCCTAATGCTTTTGCTTGGCTTCTTGTTATTCCGTGTTTACGTTGTATCTCATATATATCACTACGTTCAAGTAAACTTTTAGGAACGTTTTTTCCAATAAATTCATTGTTTGCTATGTCTAAAAACTGTTGTAATCTGTCTGGTAATTTAGTTAAATAAAAACCTATTACTTTCCCATCATATTCTAACAAGCAACTCTCATCAACAGTTGAGGGCATATAATCACACCTTTGACCTATCTTAATATTATGTTCTTTTTTAATTAATTTAAGAGTTTTCATTTATTAGCGTTTTAATTGTGTTCAATGCTTCCAAACTGTTTTTAACTGTTTTATTTTCTTTTATATTTGATACTCTTGTTTGTATAGTTTTTATTTGTCTATCTGTTTGTTTACTATTTCTTTTTTCCCTACCTACAGAACCATCATCTAAAATTTTAATTATATAAGGATTAAATTTATTTATAAATGTTTTATTCATAAACCTATCACCCTCAGCAAGAATAAACATATTATTACTTTCTTGTATAGATTTTAAATAACCTATATCTTTCATAATTGACATACTTAACCTATCTGAACCATCATAAATATGTCCTTGATATTTACCCATCACGGATAGTTTTTTATTAGTTTTAAAATATATACTTTTTATTTTAGCGTTTATATTTAAATTAAATTCTTTAATTATTTTTTTAAAAACCCAAGTTTTACCAGAACCACAAGGTCCAATTAAAAGTATTGTTTTCATTAACTGATTTTTTTCATAGCTTCATAAAACAAGCCTTGCAAGTCAACTCCTTCAGCTTTTAATTTGTCATATAGTTTTTTAATTGGTTCAAAACCTTCTGATGGATATTCAAGTATAATAGACTTCTTTGTTTGTTGATACATATTCTCAACCTCCTCATCTAAATCAACATCATTTAAAATACTGTAATCAACTTCTTTCTCAGGTTGCCAAACATCTAACCCCCATTCATTCAGTTGAGCATTATCCCATTCATTAGCCAACATATCCCAATCCCACTCACCAAAGCCAACATTGTCTTTCACAATAAATTCTCTCTGTTTCTTCACTGTTAATTTATCTGCCTTAATAATATGCACTTCTTTTAAACCAGCTTCTTGGCACGCTTTTAAACGCATATTACCACCAAGAACAACCATATCATCATTAACAACAATTGGTCTTATTTCCAACATCTCAGGAAACTCTTTTATTGACTTTACTAACTTATGAAATTTATTATCCTTTATTAATCTTGGGTTCTCTGGGTTTCTTTTTACTTGCGATATCTTTACTTTCTGTGTTTTCATCTTTAAAAAATTTTAATAGTTTTCTTTCAATTGCTTTTATTTTCTCGTTCATATTCATATTCGTTGTATAATCTCTTTATGGTGTCTACTAAACCTTTAACGCAACTGCCACAACTTGATTGTTCTTTATTAGTATTAAATACTCTATTGTGTATGTTTAATAATGCTTTTTGTTCGCTGGTGTTTACTACGTTTTTATTTAAAGCAAAGAAACCTTTTAAGTACATATATTCATCTTCATTTAAACATTCTATATTTTTATAAGGAAATAATTTATTCAGCTTTTCTTTTCTTGCATCACATCCACAATCTTTACCAAGTTTATCAAATATCCAATCAGTTGCTTGTTTTATGCCTGTAGCTTTTGTTATCTTTTCTACTGTGTCGCCTAAACCTTTACTCATCACTAATTTTTTTTTTAATTTCTTTTATACAATTGTTTATTGTTCTCCATACAACTACGTGAGAAATATTAGTAGCTGCAGATAGTTTTCTAATGCTGTGAAATTTCTTTCTATATAAATTAAATAGCTTTCTATCAAACCAGTAAAATTCATTTACTATATCATCAACAACTTTTTCTATATCTACATACTTTGTGTTGTCTGCTTCTATAATGTTTTTTAGGTCTTTATCTATTAGTAAATCTTTGTCAACTCTTATAGTGTCAATGAATATATTATGCATCATCTTATATATAAACGCTTTATTTAAAGAATCGTTATATAGAATATCGTTAATTTTTACTTTTTTACTATCAATTTTACTATGTAAAGCAATATAAAAGTCGTGTAATAAATCTTTTGCTGGTATTTTACTGTTGCTGGTTATTTCCTCAGCCATAGATAGCCAAGTATCTTCATCTCTAACTAAGATGTGTAATATATTATTTACTTCTGTACTCATTTAATTCAAGAAGTATATTTACAAAATCATCGTATTTTAAAGCAATATAATCGTTTTCAAAGTTCTTAGTAAATACAACTACAGGAGTTTTTAGTGTGCCTCGTGCATCACCTTCACTTTGTTCTAATGCTTTCCAGATATTAAGTTTCTCTTGGTTTTTACACTCCCAGCTATATTCAGATAGTATTCCACTTGTCGTTAAAATATCACCTTTAATACTTAATCCACCGCTGTTTGGTGTCCTTCTTATATTGGTATCGAACTTTTTAGCTAAATCTTTAGCAATTTTTAACTCGAACCTTTTACCTTTTTGATTTGCGTTTAAACTCATATCTTTTGAAAATGTTTTCTTATTATTGCTCCAAGCTCTGTATCATTAGTATATATTCTACACAACAAAGCAATGTTGTACTCAAGAGGAGAATCATCACTACGGTAGTGAGAGTCCTTAGTTTGTCTGTATTCATTTAATGTTCTCTTTTTACTTTTCAAGATATTTTTTTATAATTACAACAATTAAAGAACCAGAGATAAAGCTGGTTATGTGTGATAGTATTAACATTAATAATATAGTTTTCATAGTATTTTTTTAACTTCTTTTTTTAACCTTGCAGTTTCTTTATAAGTTTCTATGCTTTGCAATTTTATAGAAATAATTTCACTTTTCAAAACTTCAATGTAATTTTCTTGTCTTAACATAACGTTTAAGGCTAAATATAGCGATTTTAAGGAACTTTCAGCTTCGGCTGGTATATTTCCATCACTATACTTATTTTCTATCTTTAGAATTAATATTTCTAATTTATTTTTAGCGTGTATTAAATCTATGTCATTCATCTTTTTAAATCCATTGTGTAAAGCAACTCATCCCCTAACTTACTATCTATTGTTTTAATAGTTCTATAAATGTTTATACTTTTCTTTTTAACTTCTTCTTTTTCTATTTTTGTTGAATCAGTTCCTAAGTGTGCGTATAATGAACAATCTATTCTTAATAATTCATCTATTTTTTGTTTATCTGTCCAGCTTGTAAACTGTGTAAACTTTTCTATGTCTTTGTATTTGTAATTCATAATTTTTATTTAAATATTATTTTTCCATTATTATTAATTAATCTTCCTTCTTTTTCATTGTCTTGATTTTTCCATCTTCTTTCAAATGGACTTATGTATTTTCCATTATCTTTTAAACGTATTCTATTTTGGTTTTGATATTCAATAGCTTCTTCATACATACGCCTATTATTAATATATATATAATATTTAAAGCAATCATCAACAAGTAATAGTTTCTCATAATAATCTATATCTTCTTTTAATTCTTTAATTGTGTTTTTGATTTTTTTATATTGTTTGATTTTTTTTAGCATAACTTTATTTTAAAACATTATTACCACCAATTGTAAATCCTAAACCACTATTGTAATCAAATCTAAGTGGCTCTGCGAGGTTGGTAGGTTTACCTCCAGTTTCTTTGTCTTTTATTTTATAAACGTATACTTCTGTTTGCATCCATAAATCTTTATGAGCTACTAACCTATGTAAACAAAGGAAGTTGTCTACTCTATTTGGAAACACTTGCCCACCTTCACAATCAGCTTTACGTGGTGCTTGTATATGCCCGTTTAATGGGTGGTCAGGTGGGTAAACTCTTCTTGCCGCTTCTGTTTGTGGGTGTATAGAAATATAGATTGTTTTTTTAGTTCTATTACAAAACTCTCTAACATCATTACATATTTGATAATTCCTATCAAACTGACCGACTCTTCTATTATGGTTTAAGCCAGTAAAAGGGTCTATAAAACCACCATCACAATCTGTTTCTTCAAATATTTTAAGTAGTTGTTTGTGGTCGTATAATTTTCTATTATCTATAAAATAAAAGTATTTATTTATAATATTATGATAATTTTCAATTTCACTTCTTTTAAGTTCTTTAATGTTTTCACCAACCCAAAATTGTATAATATCTCTTTTTAATTGTCCAACTTTATTTTCACCAGACCAAATGCACCATTTCTTTTTATACTTTTTAGTAAGAGCAGTTAAATACCACAACAACCAGTTAGTTTTACCAACGTTGTCCAACCCTAAGAACATATTAAACTCTCCTTGTTTGTAAACGTAATAGTCATCTAATAAACAACCAATACCTAATCCTTTCTTTATTTTACCATCCCTGTAGTCAAATAAATACTTTAATGAATCTTGATTATTACTTAGCATTTTTTAAAACTTCTAAGACTTCAGGTTGTAATTTTAAAACATTGTCATCTTGATATTTATTATACCCTTTACCTTTCTCTTTTACTTTACCTTTCCCTTTACCTTTCCCTTTACCTTGTAGGTCAGGGGGTGTGTCAACCCCTTGCTTAGCCCCTTCCGTAGGGGTGTTTGATAGTTTGTTTCCAGTCTTGGTTTCATAACCGCTAACTTGACCGTCAATACTGTTTGTTTGACTGATATAAGCAAACTTTGCCATTCCTTTTAAATTAGTTGGTTTAATGCCTAAAAACTGTCTATTTAATAAAGCATCAATAAATTGTACTTTATCTGTGTCATTTTCAAGTTCATTATAGACATCAAAATAACTTCTAAAAAAATTAAATCCTTTTCTTTTTGTTAGTTTCATAATTCATTAGTTTGATTTGATTGTTTTAATTTATAAAAATATTTATTAATTTTTTGATTGTTTTTAAATTCAGTTTGATATGGAGCTTGTTTTATTACCACTTTACTATTAATTAATTCATTTTTTAATTCAGTTAAATTAAATATCCTAACCTCATTATCTATCACTATGTAGTATGCGTGTTTATTATAATATTCAGCAGCCATTAATAAACAATAAAATTTATCTACTTGTATGTATTTTTCTTCATAATATTTATTTCTAAATTTAAATTCAATAATCCTTTTATCATCTTGAGCATCCCATAAATCAAATTGACCAGTCGTTTTTTTTATTAATAAATTAAATTTTTTATTTAACCAATCTATTGTGTGTATAGTTTTTTCTTGCTCAGTCATTATATAATTCTTTTTCGCTTTTAGATAATTCTGTATATGTGTAGTGTTGTGTGTTTTCTCCATATAACATTTCATCTTTATAGTATGGAACAACTTTTGAACCTAAATTTGTTTTATAACCATCAAGTATATAACAATATTTATTTTTTATATACGCTTTACTAAGTCCAAATCTTTCACAAACTCTATCAAGTGTTCTAATTCTATTAACACCTTTTATGCTTTTACTTAAAAGATAGGGGATAAGTTTTCTATCCTCATCCCCTAAATGATAATTAAATATATAATCACTTTTATCTTTTTTCATTTTCATTAGAAAGGTAAATCAGATTTAACTGGTTCTTGAGTTACTTCCTTTTTTTCTTCTGGTTGGTAAGTATCAACACTTAAAGAAACATCCTTGTCGTATTGGTCAGGCTGGTCTTTAATGTTAATATTTAACTTTAAGTAAGTTTTTCCTTTGTATTCAAAAAAGTGTTCTTTGGCTTTATCTAAATGAACTGTTACTTTTAACCAGTCAGCACCCATTTTTTTACCGCCTCCACAATATATTGTTTTTTGTTTTTCCATTGTTATTTGTTTTTGTTGTTTATAATCTGACATCCAATGCCATTCTTTTTTTATCATTAAAATTTATAAGTTATTCCTACAGCTACAAAAAAACTTCCAGTAGCTATTGCTAATGTATTAGGATTAAAAGTTAGCTTTTGTTTGTGCCATATCATATGAGTAGTTCCAGCAGTCATTAAACTTAAACCTCCTATTATTGCAAGTTTTTTCATATTTTAATTGTTTCTATATATTCTCTACAAGCCTTAACTCTATCAATAATATTTTCTATTACTTCTTCATCATAGCTTATTTCAAATATTTTTATTCTGTATTTATCTTCAAGATTACTAAAGATATATTTTTCTTTAAACACATCCCAATCAGAACTACCATCAAGACAAAAAGTATCAGGGTCATAATTTAATTTATGATATTCTTTTTCAATTAAATCTTCTGGCGTATCCATTAACGTATATATTAATTTAGCTTTTTTTATTCCAGTTAAATGCATATAACCTTGAGCCTGATAAAAATAACCTTTAGTTGGTATCTCTGTTTCTAATAAAGGAAAAGTAAAGCAATTCCAACTGTTTTTAACTTCTAATATTTCATCTTTAGTTATAACATCAGGAGTGCCAGTCATAAAATCATTTTCAAAAGATTTATAGTTTTTTCTAAGTTTTTTATATTCTAATTGTTTTCCTATAAATTCAATTGATTCATCTTCTACGCTATTACCTTTAAACATATACTTACTTGAAACTTCTTCTTTACGACCATATATTTGTTCGGTGTACCACTTTTTGCAGTATGTTTCAGCTCCAGCAGAAACCAACCTGTCTTTTTTAGGTTTAGTAATAATGCTATTAATAGATGAACATCTTATCTTAAAGTCAATCATTATTTCTTAAAGCTATCAGCTTCTGAATCTGAATAAATACCATATTCGTAAGCGTTGATTAATTTTAATACTAACCTGTCTTTTAAACGTTTCTCAGCCATTGCAAAAGGATAAGGTGCTTTACAATTGTTTGGTGATGCTTCACCAGTTGACCAGATGATTTTATTACCACGTTTTGCATCTCCTACTATAGCAACATCTTTATTGCTATCCCTGTATATTGTAGGTGCGCCAAATTGTATGTTTTCTTTTGCTGCTATCTTTTCGCAAGCATCGTGGGTAATAATCCACATTGAACGCGTGCCTCTTTTTAATTCCCAAAAGTCATCTTTGGATAAATTATATTTTTCTGCTAATTGTTTTATATTCATAATTGTTGTATTTGTTTTATTGATTGTTTTATTATTAATAGTCGTTTGGGATTGTATCGCATTCCAATAGTGCGTAATTGTTTTTCAATTTGATTTAACTCATTTATAAAGCTGTCCATTCTGTTTTTATGTATCTCCCTATCGTTTGAGTTAAATTTATTTTCCTTAATCATTTGTTTAACTACCCTTCTATTCCACTTCACTCTTGTTATAAGATTAATCAACCTATCTTCTAAATAGCTTGTTGTTTCGTATGCCCACCATTCTTTGATTTGCTCGTTATGGTGGTGTTCATTATGCGGATGTGGATAAGGTATCATTTTCGGTTATATTCTTTTATAAGGAACATTAGTACTTGAGAATAAGATTTCCACCCTTCCTCTTTGCATTTTTCTTGAAATTTATGTAGCTCATCTACTTCTTCAGCTGGCACATAAAAAGTTTTATTTGTATAACTCATAATTTATTTTTTATTAATTGTGTCATTTCTTTTTTTATTCTTTGTTCTTTTTTTTTATGTTCTTCAATACAATAAGATAACATATGCGGTAAATCATTATATAATGTTTCTAAGTTCCAAACGATTGTTCCTTGGTCACATTCTATATGTAATTCGCCGCTATCTTCCCAAAATGTATTTGTTTCGTGTACATAAATATGTTTATTATTTCCTAAAAGTTCTTTAAGTTCATTTTGTAACTTAATAACCTTTTCTTTTAAAATGTTATTATTTTTTTCCATAATGATAAATTTAATAAAATAAATGTTGTTAACTTATATGCTATGTAAATCATCGCGGCAAACATAGTTCCTTCGTATATAAATTTTTTCATAATTAAAAGTCTGCTATTATAAATGAAAAATCGTCAATGTGAATTACAGATGTGTAGTCAGATAAATCGTGTATATCTTTTATGTAACTAAAATCTCCACCGTAATTATCTAATAACTCTCTAAGGCTTGAGTACTCTGTGTATTCTGTGCATATAGCTATTGGGTCAAATTCCATCCCCTCATCAACTTCTTCAAAGTATTCGTATAAAGCTCTTAACCCTTCAACTGAAAAGTTGTTTGGTCTTATTTCTAAAAAGCGATTTATAAATTGTGTTTCTGTTAGTGTGATTATCATAATATTAATTTTTAAGTTTGTTAGAACAAATATATTATAATATATTATAAATAAAAAACATTTTAGAACTTTTTTCTAAAAAAATTATTCTACTTCTTAAAATAAATGTGTTATTCTGGCTACTTGACCATTGTATTTAGAGAAGATAAAACCTTCAATTGCTTGGTTGTTAGAAGAAGTATAACCCATTTTATGATGCCAACTATCTGCTGGTGATGGACTACGTAAACTTTCTAAACTACAACCAATTAAATCTTTACTTACTTTGTGATGTACGTGATGAGCAAACATATATCTATACTTTGTTTCACTCCATTCTTTACACTCATCAGCCATTAATAAAGGTAATAAATCCCATTTAGCACCATCTCCGTGAGTGCTGCCGATTAACGAGTTAAAGTAGGTGTAATATTTACGATGCTGTAAACTAATATCAAAAGTAATGTTCTTGCTATTTCTAAAATAAGTTGCAATTGTATCTGCCAAACAAAAACCAGTTAAATAATCGTGGTTACTACTATTATACACAACGTGTAAATCAGGATAGAAACTAACTAATGTTTCAATAATACTAATATATAATCTTTTAGCAATATGGAAATGCTCGAAAAACATACCATCAACATCTTGAACAGTTCCTTTTGTAGTTTTACCACCACTTGGTGTATCAATGTGCATTACATCATTACCAATACACAATATTAATTTATCTATATTAAAACCATTACTTTTTTGTAATATACCATCAATAGCTTCTAATGTTCTTTGTACTGCTATTTGCTTGTTGTATTCTTCACCACTTACAAAAGATTTGCATAATTTACCAATATGTATATCTGCTGGAGATATTAAAAGGCAATGTCCATCATTTACCTTAGGTTTAACAACCTTTTGAAAGTTTGGAGAGTATTCTTTTAAGTCTTTTAATAATTCTTCTTTAAAACCTTTTAAATCGTTTTTATTAAAATTTGGATTTTTAAAATATAAACTGGCTTTTTTGTTCTTTATCCAACCACTATGAATATCATTAGGGTTTAAACCTTCTGCTTTCGCTTCTTGTTTTAACCTTCTATAATCGTTTATAATTTGTGCTTCGTCAGTGTTGAGGCGGTAACGTGGATTACCTGAATCTTTCCACCTTTTTTTGTGTGATTTCATTTAACAATTTTGTTAAATATAATAAAAATAAATTATTTACTACTTTTTTGAGCTTGTGCCATAGTAAAAAGCAAAGATGTTTCCAATAACAACACCTTCTACCATACCCATTAAATGAACAAATAATTCATTATGTAAAACATCTGGTATATATACAACCGCGTAAACTACAAACATAAAACAAGATAAACCAACAACACCTGTTACATTCATCATCCAGTCATTACCACCAGCTTTAGTAATTTCAATCTCTCTTTTTCTTGCTGAATCTCTATCTGCTACTTCTAACTTGTATAGTTCTATAACTCTATTATGTAATTCTGCTTTTTCTTCTGGTGTTAAATCTGGGTCTTTAGAAATAATATTCTTTAATATACCCATAGTACCGTTAGAAGGCAACACATCGCCAATAAGCTCTAATATTTTAGGTGCTTTCTCTTTTAATAATAAACCTATTTTAGTATCTTTTAATTGTTTCATCCACTACAGCTTTCGCAAGTTTCATCATCAATATTACAAGTTCTTTCTGGTACTGGTAAATTCTCCATTCTCTTAATTAAGTCCTCTAAGTTAGTTTGATTTTTTTCCATTTAATTTATCCTTTGCTTTTTTTGTTTTTGGTTTGAAAGATTTTGGTTGTAACTCAAGATACTCAATTTCCGCATTGAAAACTGGACATTGCTTCATAAATTCGTGTTCCTCAACTCCATCGCCATCTTTGTCAGGTGAGTAATCTCTATGTCCGTGAATACTTGCTTGTGGATAAATGTTTTTTAATACTTTTAGTATTTTAATTAATGATGCTTTTTGTGCTTCTGTTCTTGTATCTTTTGCTTTACCATTAGAATCTAAACCACCTACATAAGAAATACCAATTGAATCGCTGTTTCCGTTCTTAACGTGTGCACCAGCTCTTGATACTGGTCTACCAGAATTAATTTTACCTTCAATACCAATAATATAATGATAACCTATGTCTGAAAAACCTCTGTTTAGATGCCATCTTTTTATAGTAGCTGGACTTACATTGTTGCCTTCTTTGGTAGCTGTACAATGTATAACTATTTTATTTACTTTTCTCATTTTTCCTATTTACTTTTTTTTTTGCACTTGTTATCAATCGTGCTTCCATCTTAACAACCTTAACTCTTAGTTGAATATTTTCTTCAATAAGTAATTCAATCTTTGTTTCTAGTTGTGTTATTTTATTAGTAAGAATTTCAATTTGTTTAGTATATAAACTTTCTTCTCTTTCATCTTTTTTAGCACCTATATCCATTTTCTTTTGGATAATTGCCCAAACTTCTTTTATACCAAATGCTGAAATAATACCAGCTAACGCCAATAATAAATTGTGGTCATCCATTCTTACTAATTTAAAATTGTTCATTCTGGGTCTGGTGTACTCCAAGCACTTGTTGCCATTAATGCTAATGCCTCTGTTTGGTTCATTATTTCACCAACAATAGGTAAACTGCCATCTGTCACAAAACTTGGCGTAACTCTATAGCTTAACAACCCTTGAGTATTTGCTAAATTTCTTCTCATTGATTGTGCGCTTTGCTGGTCAACTTGAGAGAATAAAACTAAATTGCTGTCTGACAACTCAATTACTATATAACTTTTATTATTCATTTTTTTTATTTTAATATTTTAACTTGGTGCTACATCTGTTACTCTATCTAATACATCCATATTTTCAGATAAGCCATTTGCTGTGCTATACGGTGCATCTCCTTTAATATCTATTGAACTAGTTCCTAAACCACTTGCTGAATATCCAACTCCATCTACAATGTCATCATTTGTCATATTAACACTTACAGCATTGTTAGTTCCTATTTCATCTAAACAAGTCCAGTTAGTATTAAAAGAACTGTTACTTCCTAATTGCCACCAGCTTACTGGAGCAGTTCCTGAGAAATTATGTAAGTTACCTGGTACGCCTTGATTATAAATTTCTGTAATTTGTGTAGATGTTAACTCTGCATTAAACATTGACGCATTTGAAATTCTACCACTTACTGCACCTGTTGTAGCTCCACCTCTTCCAGATATTTGAAACGGTATAGTTGCATCTACTATAGAACCAGCAATGCTACCACCAGTAGAGGATACGGTTTGTAAAATACCATTCATATATAACTTAGCTCCAGTTGAATTAGCACTACCATCATAAGTAAAAGCTACGTGAGTCCAAATATTGTTTGGTATAGTTGAAGTACTTGTGAGCAAAAAGTAACTAGGAGGGTTGTTCCCCATTGTAAATCTTAAATTGCCTACTGAACTTGTAAAAACAGCATATCCTGTGTATGGTGATACATTCTGTTGTTTTGACATAAAAATATTTAATTTAGTACTTGTTAAATACACCCAACAAGAACCACTAAATGAATCTGTAATCTCAAAACTATTAGCATTACCACAATCTAAATAATCATCAGCCCCATCAAAATCTAATGCGTAAGGACTATAACCAGAAGTTTGCTGTAAGTCGCTTACAACTAAGTTAGATGAATCCATACCAGAACTTGTTCCATCGTTACCACCAGAACCATAATCGTTAATCGTCCAGTTAGAACCGTCAAAAGTGTCAGAAGCGTTTAGCTTATACCAAGCAACAAGAGAAGTAAAGCCACTCATTGAAGTAAGTGGAGAACCATTATTGTAAATAGCCTCTATAGAGTTACTACCTGTTTGTGGTAATGCTGTATTAAAAATTTGAAAATTTGACATTTTACCATTAACACCAGAGGCTCCACTACCATTTGCGCCAATATTAAGTTTTGGTGTTGTGTTAAAATCTAAACCAAATACTCCTGAAGTTTGGTCAGCATTAGCTCCGTTTATATGAGATGTAACTATGTTATTATTTCTTTTAATGATTACATTATTCCACACACCTGAGCTAAGTGCTGTTCCACTATTTCCAGATAAAGCTACACTTCCAGCACCCGTAACAACTATTGTATTTAACGAAGGTTTCATATACATACTCAATACGTTTTCAGAAGTTAAATTTGAATCTCTAAAATCAAATATATATTGATATGGAGCAAAATTATTGAAATTTATCCAAAATGAAATAGTAAAATCTCCTGTTCCAAAATTAAAATCAGTACTATTTCCTATTGCTACGTGGTCGTTAGGAGGAAAATTAAATACATAGTCACTTAAACTATTATTTGGAACTAAATAATTAGCTCCGTTATCTACTGATTGGTCGCCTAATTGATAATAAGCTATAGGACTTAACGTCATTGGATTTGTAACAGCAGTTCCACCACCATAAAGAGTAGAAACTTGAGTTGATGAAAGTTCATAATCAAAAATAGATACTTGGTCTATTTTGCCATTTACGCCATTAGCTGATGTTCCGTCTCTTCCAGATATTTGAAAAGGTACACTTGAATCTAACAAAGAACCAGTTATACTTGTATTACCTAGGTTAGTTAAAGATTGATTAACACCGTTAATATATAGTTTAACACCAGCACTAGTAGAACTACCATCATAAGTAAAAGCTAAATGATTCCAATTATTGTTTGATACGGTAGAGTTAGTTCTTATTAAAATTCTATTGGTTGTGGTGTTAGCAATATATAAAATTAAATACCTACTTACATTTACATAAAGCATATAACCTTTAGTAGTAGTACCATCTTGTTTTGATAAAATAAATTCATTATCACTGCCTGTAAGATTAACCCAACAAGAACCACTAAAAGAATCTGTTCTTTCAAAATTATTAACATCTCCAAAT
>Ga0208643_1001166_pt1 | contig 15407 bp, 20 predicted proteins | sample VirMetDEL_Nov_12_FD_184516 | JGI IMG/M metagenome (GOLD analysis project Ga0208643, IMG submission 184516) | Aqueous microbial communities from the Delaware River and Bay under freshwater to marine salinity gradient to study organic matter... | ecosystem: Environmental > Aquatic > Marine >... | reverse complement strand
ATCAACCTGATATTGTAGATGCACTATTGGCTAACGCTGAGTTACCCCCTCTGGACTTAGAGCAATACGCCGAGTCACGAGATAGGGCTAAACTCACTGAAGATGCCCGTAATGATTACTACGATGGCCCTGATGATAATGTTATTGGCTCTAAGGGTAAGACCTCAGAAGAAGATGATAATGTGGTGGGTAAATGAGAACCTATGAAGCTGTAGCTACAAACACTTCTTGGATTGAATTACTCAATGGTGAGGTATCAGTATACTTAGACATTGCGGGTAGTGTTCCCGTTGGTCTACACTTTGCTGAGACAGATGAGACCCCAGCCATAGATGCACCAGTAAGCATTATCTATCCCAACAAGGGTGGCTGGGACTTTCAGACTTCAGGTCTACCCTTCGGACAGAGAATCTACGCCAGAACCTTTAAGGGTGATGCAGAATTAGTGGTGGTACGATAACATGGCAAGAGAACTATACCAACTACCCTCTACGGGTTCTATTGTAGGTGCTGGAGGCGGGTGGGGGCAATACCAAGACAGCGTATATACTGAGCCGTCTAGACAAACTATTCTTGCTGACGTGCTTACACCCTACACAGTTGATGGTTTAGGGCCTACAACTAACACCACCTATCTACGATCTGTACCAGCTACTGTTTGGGATGGTACAACACTACAGCCATCTGAAGTAGGTGAAGCATACTCTTTAAGGATAGACTTTAGTTGCGCCCCCACTGGTGCAACGGCTGGTTTTATGGAGTTTGAAATTGATATTGGCAGTGGATCACGAATAATTATTGTGCAACGAAGACTGGACATTAATAAGGGACAAGGCACACTTCATAATTTCTCATTTGGTATTCCTATATTCTGTCTTGATACCTTTTTTGCTAATGGAGGTCACTTCTTTCTTACACCTGACATTAATATTGAGGTTTGGAATAGACAAATATTTATCCAGAGGACATTCAGCCCATGATCGAAGTACTTAAAGCCAGATATGCCACTGATATCTTCACTACTGAACCTGAAGCTAAGGCTCGTAGCATGGACATGGGCCTAGAGGGTGTCACACATGTATCCACATACGACGGACAGGCTGTTTTTATGCCCGCTGAGAGCCATGAGGCATACTTAGGCTACTACGACCCCCAAACTGAAGTAGAAGCTCCCACAGAGGCTCCTAGCATGGAGTTACGTATGGAAGTACTAGAGTATGCAATTCAAGCAGTAATTGAGGCCGTTATGAAAGAAGATGAACCCCCTGTTGCGGGAAAGATTATTAAGATTGATGAGGACCAACGTATTATCTACGGATGGGCTTCGGTAACTACCTTCAAAGGTGAACTCGTAGTTGATCTACAGGGTGATGTTATCAAAACTGATACGCTACACAAATCCGTCAATGAGTTTATGAAAGGTGTGAGAGTTGGAAAGCTTAACCACCAAGGAGAGCAGGTAGGACAGATTCTACATTCGTTCCCCATGACTAAAGGTATTTGTGAAGCACTAGGAATCCAGTCTGACAAGGAGGGATGGATCACAGGTTATCACGTAACCGATGATGCCCTCTGGGAAAAAGTCAAGTCTGGTGAATATGCGGAGTTCTCAATTGGGGGCCGCGCACAGAAAGAGGAGTTCTAATGCCCACTGAACTTATTAACCTAGAACTAGACGAACTTAGTTTGGTTCCAAAGGGAGCCAACCCAATGGCTAAGGCTCCTATTTTCAAAGCTAACACTCTCAATGGAGATACAATGACTGATAAAGTAGAAGAAGTAGATAAGGGTGCAGAAGAAATTGCCACTCTTACCGCAGAAGTAGCAAAGATGAAACTTGAGAATGAGCGGCTCCGTAAGGGTCTCTTGGACGCAGGTTATACCATCGCTGCTGATGATATCACTAAGGCTGCACCTGTCGAGTACGTAGAGTACGATGGTGAGTCAATTAACAAAGCTGATATCCCAGCACCTATCCTCAAGGCACTTGAAGCTGCTGAAGTCGAGAAGGCTGATAATGCTCTGGCTAAACGTGCTGAAGCAACCCTACCGCACTTCGATGTTGCTGTAGCTAAGGGCCTCCTGTCTGCTGTCGATAAGATGGACGATGCGGAAATCCTGATTGCTGCACTTGAAGCTGCTGACAAAGCCTTTTCCGACAAGATGGAAGAGTTCGGTAAATCATCTGTTGAAGGTGAGTTCGCAACCCCTAAAGATGAGCTTGACGCAATGGTTAAAGCTTACAAAGAAGATAAAGGTGTAGACTTCCACAAAGCTTACGCCGCAGTAGCCAAAACCGAAGCTGGTAAGGCACTGATTAACAAATCCTACAAAGACAAGGAATAATACTATGGCTGTAATGCAATCACGCGACAACCGCACCTTTGAAGCTGGTGGTGATCTCTCCGCTGGTCAATTCAAGTTCGTTTCCCTAGCTGCTGATGGTCAAGTTGACATCACTGCTTCTGCTGGTGGTAATGCTATTGGTGTACTTTTGAACAACCCTGCTGCTGCTGGACGTGCTGCTACAGTATGTGTATCTGGCTCGGTTATGATTACCTGTGCTGGTGCTATCACTGCTGGTGACCAACTCCAATCTGATGCTGCTGGTGACGCCCTTCTCGCTGCAACTGGCGATGTAGTCCTTGGCTACGCTCGTGAAGACGGTGTTGATGGTCAGATCATCGAAATGGAATTCATCACTGGCGGCAACGTAGCAGCCTAATAACGCATAAGGAATAACTAATATGCCACTTCTCACTCCTAGTGCTGTTCATATCGACCAGCCATTGACTAACCTGACTATTGCTTTTAACCAAGAGCCTTCTAACTTCATTGCGGATCAAGTATTCCCAATGGTTTCGGTTCCTAAGCAGTCAGACAAATACTACATCTACAACAAAGATGACTCAAACCGCTCGGGTAACGTCAAGAAATTGGCACCTCGTACTGAGGTTGAGCGCATTGGTATGCAGGTATCTAACGATGCTTACTACGCTGAGGTCTATGGCCTTGGTGCTGACTTCTCTGAGCAAGACCTTGCCAATGAAGATACCATGCTTGAGATTCGTTCGCAGCAGGCTTTTGATGTTGTTAACCAACTCAAGATTCACCGTGAGCAAGCCTTCGCGGATACCTTCTTCACCACTGGTGTTTGGGGTACTGAGTACACTGGTACTGCTGCTAGTACTGCTGGCAACGATGTTATCCAGTGGTCTGACTACACAACTTCTACACCTATTGTAGATATCACAACTGCACGTCGTACTGCCTTCCTCGCTGGTGGTGGCTTCGATATGAATACTATGGTTGTTGATGTAGAGACCCGCGATACTCTGATTAACCACCCAGACATTCTGGCACGGTTGAACGGTGGTGCTACTGTATCTAACACAGCACTGATCACCAATGCTAAGTTGGCTGAAATCTTCGAGGTAGAAAACTTCTTCGTTATGAAGGCGATCCAGAACACTGCTGCTGAAGGTCTCACAGCCTCTAACAGCTTCATTAGCTCCAAGAAAGCTATGCTGGTTCACGGCCCTAAGCGTGCGGGTCTTCGTACACCTGCTGCTGGCCTTACCTTCTGCTGGGATTCTATTCCTGGTGTATCTGGCATGGGTATCACAGTTGAAACCTTCTCTGACGATGCTCTTAAGCGTCAACAGGTTGCTGAGATGCTGCAAGTTAAGATGGCCTATGATATGAAAGTCACAGGCGCTAACCTTGGTGTGTTCTTCAACACTATCGTAGCCTAAACTACTTAGAGGGGACTGGTCTTAGGGTTGGTCCCCTCACACTACCAAAGCAACTAAGGTTGCCAATAAAAATAGAACATAACAGTATCTCAAATGAGAAAGTCAAATACATGAAGAATAAGATAGAAATACACCCAAATTACCTCGGCTGGCAGGTCGATTGGCCTGTGTTCGTTAAAATCCCATTCGTAAGTAATGGCCGTAACTGGACACGAGGTGAAGAATTTAAGTGGGCTGAACTAGGTGTAGAACAGGACCGCGTAGCAAAACTATACTCAATTAACTACGTACACCATAACCCAGCCTTAGAGAAACAGAATAAAGTTGGTGACCGTCTACACGAAATGGATGAGCCACAGCTAAAGACACTGGTGACACTGCTTAATGCAGAACTGAAGTCTCGTACTGTTTCCACTAAAGATTATAATGAGAAGCGTTGTAGGCAATCACGTATTGCAGATAAACAGCGGGGTCTCATTCGTAGGTTCCTCTACTCTAATAAGTGGGTTGAAGAAGTATACTACGACATTCGTGATAAAGTACTCTCAGAATAACAAATAGGTTAGGACGCCCCTAAATGGCATTTACATATGATGACACTGATCTTGATACTACAACAGCTTCAGGGCGTCTTAACTCTACTAGGTTACTCGTAGGTGATACTAACTCCTCAGAGCCTCAACTACAAGATGCTGAGGTTAACTTCTCCCTTGGTCAGAACAACGATAATGTATATCTAGCTGCTGCTTGGCTTGCTCGTGTACTCTCTATGAAGTTCGCCAGAGAGGTTGACATTGACCTAGATGGTATCCTTGGTGTTAGTAACTCACAGCTAAGTAAGCAGTATGGTGACCTAGCCAATGACCTTGAGTTCCAAGCTAAGACTAATGGTGCAGGTCTAGGTGTCTACGCTGGTGGTATGACTAAGACAGGTGTAAATGCTGTTAGGGCTAACACTAATAGAATCCAACCGTCATTCCGTCGTGACCAGTTCTGGAACCCACCTAACTACGATAATAATAACCCTGATTACAGCGAGTAGGTGACACATGCCGACACTTACAGCTAATAGAATGCTTACAATGGTCTCTAGGTATGGAACCTCAGTGACCCTAACCAAGCCTACGTATGGCGCTTATGACCCTGCTACTGGCACTATAGGTGCTGGCACAAGCACTAACTACACAGTTAAGTGTTACTTCGCAGATTATAACCTCGCTGAGTTAGGTAATGACAACATAGTTATGGGAGACCGTAAGGCTCTCTTTCCTAGCGTAGATACAAGTGGTGTTGCCCTCCCTGAGCCTGATGAAGAAGATACTATCACAGGGCGAGGTGATCCGGTTAAGATTGTAGGCGTCCGTAAGATATACTCAGGTGATAGCCTAGTTTGCTACATCTGTCAAGTAAGGGAATAATATGGTCACTCAGGTAACAGTTAGCCCTAGCCTACAAAAGAAACTAAGCAGGTTCAACGAACTTGTGGGGGAGAAGTTAGAAGATAAGTTAGTCAGCTTAGGCAACTACGCTATTGAAATCTCCCCTGTTTACTCCGGTCAGTTTGTCACCTCTTGGTCCCTACGTCCTATTGGTTCTGGTAGTGGACGAGCAAGAAGGTCTTTGTACTCAAGTGATATGGCTGCTGGCACTAGGGCAAATGAGTCCCCTAACAAAGAGGGGGAGAAAGCGAAAGCTAGAACTCAGATAGCCACAGACGCTGCAAAGTTCACTGATAACATTATTAAAGATGGTGGAGCAATCCTAACCAACAGAGCGCCACATGCTAAAGAGGTAGACCAAAAGTACCTCACAATCACAAGAGTTAGGGACAGGTTCAGATAATGGCTTCCATCTATGATGACATACGCCGCGTACTTGAGACTACTCTCTCTGGTGTTGTTGGTATCCCCAGTATCGCATGGGAGAACATATCCTTTAGCCCTAGCACTACTAGCCCTTACGTCAAGCCTCGCTTTGCACCTACAGTAAGAGAGCCTGCTGTAAGAGGTCTTAATCCTCAGATGTACTACCAAGGTGTATTCGTCATTGAGGTGTGTGTACCTGAAGGAGTAGGACCAGGAGTAGGCGATGACTTAGCAGACAGTATTATAACGGCATTTGATGCCCCTAACGATCTAACAGTTAATGGTGTGTCCGTTACTATTAGGTACGCAGAACGAGAGCTAGGCACTATTGAGGGTGCTTACTACTGTATCCCAGTGAATATCGGCTGGCACATATACAACTAATCAGGAGAGACCCTAAATGGCATTTGCCCAGAATAGCCGTAGCGGCTTAAGCTACATCGTAGAAAGTACCTTTGGAACTACACCAGCAGGTAACTTCACGTCACTACCATATAATACCCACAGCCTTAACCTGTCAAAAGACCGTGTACAAGGTAATGAAATTCAACCTGACCGTATGCTACGTGTTGACCGTCATGGTAACATCCAAGCTGGTGGTGACATTGTAGTTGACCTACGTGATGGTGACTTCGATGCTTTCCTAGAGAGTGCCATGTTTGGTACTTGGGATGCAACCCCTGCTGCTGCACCTGATATCCTCACTGTAGGTACTACACCTAAGTACTTCTCTATTGAGGACGCAGCTAATGATATTGCTCAGTACCGCCTGTTCACAGGTATGGCTGTTAGCTCTATGGCTGTATCACTCGCACCTAACCAGATGGTAACTACAACCTTCTCTATGGTAGGTAAGAACGGTACTATCTCAGCTTCAGCTAAAACTGTTGATGCAGCCTCTAGTAACCAGCCTTTCGATGCTTACTCGGGTGACTTGAGTATTGGTAACGTAGCATCTGCAACCACTTCAGCTATTGTTACTAGCCTAGACTTTACACTAGATAACGCACTTTCACCTACGTTTGTTATTGGTGATGACTCTACCCCACAGCTTGAGTATGGTATGGCCTCTGTAGAAGGTACACTTTCAGCCTACTTCGAGGATGCTGCACTTATTACACGCTTCTTGGATGAAGTCGAGAGTGAGTTGATCGTTAGTGTTAATGACCCAACTGCTGCTAATGAGTATACTTTCACGTTCCCACGTATTAAGATCAACGGTGCTGATGTACCTGTAGATGGTCAAACTGGTAGCCGTGTTATTAGTATCCCATTCGTTGCTCTCTACGATGCTACTGAAGGTACTAACTTCTTCATCAACCGTCCTGATAGCACCTAATACCCCTAGTGGGTACAGGGGGGCTTGAGTGTGTCGGGTACTTGAGCCTCCCATCTAACAACTAAACCCCGACTAACCCATCAAAGGAAACCCCGACATGGACCTAATGAACCTTATCCCTACTACTGACACTATTGATGTAGTTATTACTCACCCAAGTACTTATGAGCCTCTCACTAATGAGGACGGTACTGAGATGACTATTACAGTGTATGCCCCACACTCTAAGGAGTACAAGGCTGCTGTACACGAACAAACTAACATCCGTCTTAAGCAGATGCAAGCTAAAGGTAATCGTAATAACAACACCATTACTGCTGAGGAACTTGAGGTTGCCACTGTTAAGATGCTTGCTAAGACAACTAAGGATTGGAGCATTACCTTTGGTGGTGAACAACCTAAGTTTACTGTTGAAGCAGCTAAGAAGCTCTATGAGGATGTCTTCTGGATCAAAGACCAAATTGAAGAAGCTGTATCTACAAGTGAGGTTTTTACTCAAGCCTAGCATCAGATTTACTAGGGTGGGCCGAACATCAGTTCACCCTAAGTAAGCCAGATAGCAGTGGCACATCTAAACGAGAACACCTAGAACAAGTTGAAAGGCAGACTGGACGTAGCTTAAAAGAATTGGAATCCCCGACTGAGTTTCCTGATCTATTAGCTAATGTTTGGTTTGCCTTTTGTGCTTTAAGTAACACGAGAAGCCAAGGCTTTAATGGCCCGAACCCGATTAGCTACAGAGACATAAAAGATTACAAGGAATTGACTGACACACCTATATCTTCACGGGAGGTTAAACTCTTAGTAGATTTAGATTCAGTCTACATGAGGACTACAAATGGCTGATATTAACCTGATTGTTGCTACTAACGCTGATAAGGTCACTAATGACTTTAACCGCTTGGGGAATACAGTCTTATCCCAAGTAAAGAAAGCCCAACAGCTTGAGCGAGGTTACAAGACCCTTGATGTAGCTTTTAACAAAGGTCAGATCAGCGCACAGAAGTACGCCCGTGGTATTACCCAAATAGATAAGTCTATTAAAATGGCACTTACAGGGCAGTCACAACTAGCTGCTTCAACCAATAGAACTGCTGCTGCTATGAATACTATGAGTGCTGCACAAGCCGTATCTACCCGTAGAATGGGTCGTGGTAGTGTTATTACCCAGCAAGCTGGTTATCAGGTAGGTGACTTCTTGGTACAGATTCAAGGTGGCACTAACGCTTTTGTTGCCTTTGGTCAACAGGCTACACAGATTGCTGGTACTATGACTATCCTCGGTGGTAAGTGGGTACTTATAGGTTCTGCCCTCGGTATCATTATCCCATTAATGACTGCCCTTGGTGCAGCTTTTGCTAGGACAGGTACAGATGCCAGCTTCCTTGGTGACTCACTGGATACTATTAGCCCACTATTAGATTCTATTGCTAAGGCTGCTAATTACCTGAAGGAAGTATTTCTAGACACAGCTAACATTATTGTAAACAACATTGATAGGATCATTGTCTATGGCTTATCATTAGCTGGGTTCTTTGCTGGTAAGTTGGTCCTTGCCTTTGTTGCTGCTAGAGTGGCAGCTATGGGGTTTGTAGGTGCATTAGTTGCTATCAAGGGTGCATTACTTAGGACTGGTATTGGTATCTTAGTAGTCGTTGCTGGGGAGCTAGTTTACCAATTCGTTAGGTTGGTTAAAGCTGCTGGTGGTTTCGGGCAAGCTATGGGACTTTTAAAGGCGGTTGGGCTGGAGGCTTTCGAAAAGATTTGGCTGCAAGGCCGACTTATGCTTGTTAACCTTAAAATCATCTTTAACGATATCCAATTTGCATGGATTATGAGAATCGGCAGAATGAAAGTCGCTTGGGGTGAAATGGTTGATTGGATGGCTAGCACAGGGCCAGGCGGAGCTTTTGGTATTGGTCTTATGGGTGGTAATGCAGAGGCTGCAAACACAGAGCAATCAGCAGCTATTCGAGAAAATATTGATGCTATGCTAGAGTTACAGAGCTTGCAACAGAGTATATCAGCAGATGTTGCAATGTCCCCAACAGGGGCGCTTGATAATCTAAAGGCGCTTATGGACTCTATTAAAAATGGGGATAGTATTGACGTAAGAGACTGGGACTTGTTTGGTGGCAAGAAAGATGACGATGATGACAGTGCTACAGAAAGTGCTTTAGAGAAGATGAAAGCAGAGTTAGCTCTCATGGAAGAACTGGTAGGTAAGTCAGAAGAATACAAGTATGTAAGAGAGTCTATGGGGGATGAGTACGACAACTTATCGGCCAAGTCTATCGAATACTACGAAGGTGAATACGCCCGTATCCAAAAGGCTATCGAAGCTGAAGAAGATCGTAAAAGTATTATTGATACTGTATCACAATCCCTCACAGATGGTCTCACAGCTATGGTAGAAGGCACCAAGAGTGTCAAGGATGCCTTTAAGGATATGGCTCGTGAGATTATCAAACAGCTATGGGAAATCTTTGTGATTAAACAGATCACAGGGGCTATCCAAGGTGTATTTGGCTTTGCCGACGGTGGTGCCTTCAAGGGTGGTAATGTTATCCCATTCGCTAATGGTGGTGTCGTTGGTGGTCCTACTACCTTCGGTATGGCTGGTGGTAAGACTGGCCTCATGGGTGAAGCTGGACCTGAAGCTATTATGCCACTCAAGCGTGGTGCTGATGGTAAACTTGGTGTAGAAGCTAGCGGTGGTGGGGGTTCAACAGTAATCACCCAGAACTTCAACTTCTCAGCTAATGGTGACGAAAGCGTTAAGAAGATCATCGCTCAGGCTGCACCACAGATTGCACAGATGACACAGAAATCCATGATGGATCAACGTAGGCGTGGTGGCGCAATGAAAGCTACCTTCGGGTAAAGGAAAACAAATGGCAATTACATACCCACTAAGTACGCCAACCAGTATTGGTATTGAGACTATTGAGATACGTGCAGTTAATGCTGTGGCTACCTCACAGTCTCCATTCACCTACAAGCAACAGATTGTATCCCACACTGGGCAACGCTGGGAAGCTTCTATCAAGATTCCTAATGTACGTAGGGACCTAGCTGCGCCTTGGAAAGCCTTTCTTACAGCTATGAAGGGTCAGGCTGGTACATTCCTACTTGGTGATCCTGATTATGCTACAGCACAGGGGACAGTTAGCTCTTGTACACTTACAGGTACTACTGGTGAGGAGACTGTATCGGTTATTATGACTGGTACACTCCTTGCTGGTGACTACATCCAGTTAGGCTCAGGCTCTGCTGCTAGGCTACACCAGGTACTACAGGATAGAGATGGCAGTGGTGAGATGGAGATATGGCCTGCACTTAGGGCTGACTACACAACTCAAGCTGTTATTTATGATAATGCTAAAGGTGTATTCAGGCTTAAAGAGAGCATCACAGCATGGTCAATTAATAATGCGAGTAGCTACGGTATCAGTTTTGAGGCTGTAGAATCAATTACCTAACCCCGACTAAGGAAACACTATGTCAAGAGACCTATCAACAGGCTTACTATCAACACTAGATGATAATGTAATATACCCTTTCTTTGCTATTGAGCTTAAGTTTGATGATAACATTATTAGAACTTGGTCTGGTTTAGGTACACTTGTATATAACAGCGTAGAGTGGGTTGGTACTGGTGAATTACTATCTATATCTTCCATTGAAGAGACCTCAGAGATAGCTGTTAAAGGTGCTACTATTACAATGAGTGGTATTCCATCAGAATTGCTATCACTGGCAATCGGAGAACCTTATCAGGGACGTGAGTGTGTAATATACTTTGGTACATTTGATAAGACACAGACGGTAGAATACCAAGCTAATGGTTTTGAACCTGAGTTGGTAGCTGACTTTGCTAATGACTACTATGTGATTGAAGGTACAAACGGGGACCAAACCTTTGGCTATGGTGTAGCTAACCTGAGTGAGATTTTCACTGGGTACATGGATACAATGGACATATCAGAAGGTCCTGATACTTGTACTATTGAGATGCGGGTAGAAAACAAGTTGATTGACTTGGAGAGAGCTAGGGTAGCTAGATTCACAAGTGGCTATCAGAAGTCTATCTACCCAGGTGATCTAGGGTTAGACTTTGTAGAGTCTTTACAGGATAGGCCGATATCATGGGGTAAGGCTACAACATGAGTGTTTCCTACAAGCAAGAGTTTATATCCTACTCCAGAAATGAGGTAGAACCTTTAGCTGAACTTGAGTGGGAAGAGTCTGGACACCCAGATAAAGACCTGAATATTGATTGGGACACTTACTATGACCTTGAAGGTAGAGGCTTACTAAAGTTCTTTACTGCCCGTAAGGATGGGGTACTCATAGGTTACTTTGTAGTTATCCTCACTGGGTTGCTGACAAGTAAGGGTGAGGTCATAGGTGCTTATGATGCTGTGTATGTACACAAGGACTACCGTAAGTCTATGGTTGGTAAGCGACTGTTTGACTTTGTAGAGAAGTGTATCAAAGAAGATGGCATCAACAGAGTTATAGCGTCCTCATCTAAAAAGAACCCGATAGGTAACTTTCTTACTCGTCTTGGGTATAATGAAATAGAGACTAAGTACGAGAAGGTTTTATAATGGTTGTTGTTTCTTCTATTATTGCTGTTGGAGCGGGCGTTGCTGGTACGCTTGGCCTTGGTGTGTTTTGGGCCGCAGGTACTGGGGCTTTTATACTTGGTCTAGGTACACAACTAGCGCTTGGGTTCGCCCTTAATGCACTTACCCCTAAGCCTAAGTTTCCTGGTAGGCAGTCTAGTGGCTATGATGTGAACTCTTTTGGTTCAGCATTAGACCACCAGATTATCTATGGTAGAATGAAAACTGGTGGTGCTGTTGTATATGATAGTTCCACAGGGGAGAATAACAAATTCCTACATAGGGTTATTGCCTACGCTGGACATGAGATTGAAGAGTTCGAAGAGATCTACATTAATGATGAGCTACTTACTCTTGACGTAGACGGTAATGTGACTTCTCCCTCTAGGTACGATGGTGTAGTTACCATTAAAGAGAAGCTTGGGACAGCAGACCAGACTGCTGAGAGTACTCTAGTTTCGGCTGTAAGTGAGTGGACGAGTAACCACAGGCTTCGTGGTATTGCTTACCTTTATGTTAAGTTGGCATTTGACGCAGATGCTTTCCCAAATGGTGTACCACAGATCACCGCAGTAATTAAAGGCAAGAAGGTTTATGACCCTCGTACAGAAACTACTGTATGGAGTGATAACCCAGCCTTGTGTGTTCGTGACTACCTAACATCCTCCAGTTATGGATTGGGTGAGGCAGAAGCTAGTATTGATGACACTCTTGTTATATCAGCAGCTAATGTGTGTGAAGAATCTACAGCTACAAGCACAGAAAGATTCACTTGTAATGGGGCATTCACCACAGCTATTGCACCTTATGATTTCTTAGGTGATATCCTTACGTCTATGGGTGGACTTCTCTGGTACGGTCAAGGTAAGTGGCGTATGAAGCCAGCCTACTATGTAGCACCTACAATAGCTTTAGATGAGGGAGACTTAAGGTCTTCTATCACTTTGAGTACACGCCATTCTCGTAGGGATAACTTTAATATTGTCAAAGGCACCTTTAAGGGTGAAGAGACCAACTGGCAAATAACAGATTATCCTGAAGTGTCCAACAGTGCTTTCATAACAGAAGACAACGGACAAGAGAATGTTGTAGATATTGACCTACCATTTACGGATGATAGTGCTATTGCTAGACGTATCGCTAATATTGCACTTGAACGTAATAGACAACAGTTAACCTTTAGTGCATCATTCGGTATGAAAGCCTTTGAGGTTCAAGTTGGTGATATTGTTAACATTACAAATGCTCGTTTCGGGTGGACATCTAAAGAGTTCGAAGTAACATCTTGGACATTCGGTTTAGCTGATGGCTATGATCTTCAGGTACAACTAACACTAAGAGAAATATCTGAGAGTGTCTTTGATGACATCAGTGATGGTGTGGTTTACTCAAGAGATAATACAACCTTACTCTCACCATTTGAAGTTCCTCCTATTGGATTGTCTGCTTCAGCTACAACACAGGTTATCCGTGAGAAGCTTACTAATATTATTAATGTTACAGTTACAGCGGGTAGGACTGAAGGTATTGACCGTGTTGAGGTTGAGTTCAAGGAGTCTGCTGACACTGAATACACGAGTTTAGGTACTGGTGAATTAGGACTGTTCAGGGCTGTTGACTTAGATACTGGTAACTATGACTTTAGGGCAAGGGCTATCAACACCTTTGGTATTAAGGGCGAGTATGAGTTCTTATCCAGTGTTGCGGCTAACGGTCTCCTTGATCCACCAGATGATGTTACAGGATTCACAGCAGAGCTTAATGGACCATCTATCCACCTTGAGTGGGATGCTATTGCTAGTGCTGACCTTAGCTATTATCGTATAAGACACTCAGTAGAAGAGTCTGGTGCTACGTATGCTAATGCTACCACTGCTGTGGATAAAGTACCTAGACCAGCTAATAGTGTATCTGTACCTGCAAGATCAGGAACCTACCACATCAAGTCTATTGACAAGTCAGGTATTACTTCTGAAAACTATACCTCAATAGTAGTTCCTGCTGCTGCACTTGAAAGCTTTACTACCACAAGTACACAGTCTGATGACCCAACCTTTAGTGGTACTAAAACTGGGTGTAGTGTAACAAGCAATACCTTGAGGATAACAGACCCATCTACCGCACCTACTACAGCTACTTATGACTTTAGTGCTGTTATTGATACAGGTTCCGCTAGGCTGGTTACCTCTAGGGTTGAAGCTACTGTAGCTCGAATAGACAACTCATCAGGTCTGTGGGATGACATCCCTGGTAACTTCGATGATTTCCCTGGCCTGTTTGATGACTTTACTGGTGCTGTACAGTTTGGGGATACCAATGTAAAAACCTACATCAGTGTAACACAAGATGATCCTGCTGGTACACCTACATGGACTGACTACCAAGCCTTCAGGGCAGGTAACTACTACGGTAGAGCCTTTAGGTTCAGGGCTGTACTAACATCAAGTTCGAATAATATAACACCAGCAATTTCTGCACTAGATGCAATCGTGGAGTATAACTAATGAGTCAGAATGACTTTGTAATCGCAAACCAAACGGCACCGACTTTTAGGGCAGACTTAAACACTGCTCTACAGGCTCTAGCCTCTAATTCCTCGGGGGCTACAGCACCTTCATCAACCTATGCCAACATGCTATGGTATGATACTGCTACTAATATTCTTAAGATGAGGTCTGAGGCTGATGATGCTTGGATTAGCTTAGGTACTTTAGATCAAGGTACTAATACTTTTGCTGCTGCTAATGCTGCACCCTTAGCTTCACCATCTTTTACAGGAATCCCATCAGCACCTACAGCTACGTTAGGTACAAACACAACGCAACTTGCAACTACAGCTTTTGTGTTGGCAAATTCCGTAATGTCATCAGTGTGGGATACAGCGACAGAGGTTCCTTTGGTTGGAACCGACCCCTCTACACTTACAATAACTGGTTTGAGTGGGAATAAGCAAGTTAGGGGGTTTGCTATTGCTGGGAACACCCAAGCTGGCACTGTGCAGCTTTCAGCGCGATCAACTGGCGGCACTTGGCGTACATTTGGAGTCCAGTCAGTAAGTTTCGGGGACTCTTTTGTGATAGCATTTCACATTGAAAATTTCAATAATGCGTCCACCAATGAATACGCTGGGTTTAAGAGGATTTCTTTTGCTGGATCGGAGTTTGGCTTCACGAACCCTACAATTTCAAATGTGATCTATAGTGGTTTAAGTGAAACGAAAACAATCTTGCTTTACGATGAGGTTTGGGACGAAATCCAAATCGGTTTTAGTGCAGGTACGTTTGACTCAAGTGATAACGAATTGATTGTAATTCAGGGAAGTACGGTGGCGGCATGAAAAATATTTTCGATTACATGACGAAGGAAACAACGGTTTCCGAATTTACCCCAGAAGACGCAGCCGAAGTCGCTAATATGGCCGCTGCTAATGATGCGTACAGGAAGGAAAGAATAAGGGTTTTGCTTGATGACCAAGGTTCTGTCAATAAAGTGCTGCTCAAGATCAGCTTCTTGCAGGAGAACCGCATCCGCGTCCTTGAAGGCCAGTCTGAAATTACATCGGACCAGTTCCGCGCTTGGGTAGATGGGCAGATTGATTAATGGGAAGATTTAACTTACAGGAATTCTTACGTAAGTTCTTTAGCTACAAACCTAAGCCTGTTAAGCGTCCTCAGCCTACGAGTGTAGAACGCATAGATATGATTAAGGACCACGAGGAACTACGCCTTGAGGCTTACCTACCAACACCACATGACGTGTGGACTATTGGGTGGGGTCATACGGCTACAGCTAAGAGGGGTATGACTATCACCGTAGT
>Ga0208643_1001163_pt1 | contig 15414 bp, 19 predicted proteins | sample VirMetDEL_Nov_12_FD_184516 | JGI IMG/M metagenome (GOLD analysis project Ga0208643, IMG submission 184516) | Aqueous microbial communities from the Delaware River and Bay under freshwater to marine salinity gradient to study organic matter... | ecosystem: Environmental > Aquatic > Marine >... | reverse complement strand
GCAAGGGGTTCCACAACGCCTGCGCCCGCGCCGGGCTGGATGGCGTCACAATACACACCCTACGCCATTCGGCTGCGGTCCATATGGTCAGCGCTGGCGTGGCGATGGAAAAGGTCAGCCAATACCTCGGCCATAGCAATGTGCAGATCACCGCGCACGTTTATGCCCGGTATGCGCCAAGCCACATGCAAGATGCGGCGGACGTTTTGAACTTCACAAGCATCAAGTTTGCGGGGCGCTAGGTTCAATGAACCTGGGGCGACTTCTTATTTCGGCGCTAAGTCCTTGAAATATATGGTGGGTGATAAGAGATTTGAACTCCTGACATCTTCGATGTGAACGAAGCCACCCCAAGTCAACCTGCTGTTTTTCAGTTGAAAGAACGCTTTGTAAAAGCCCGTTTGCCCAATGGGCGCTCTTTGTTTTGGTTCATCTAGGTTCAATGAACTTGGGAACGCTTCTTTTTTAGCCCTCCTTGTCATTGGTCGATATTGGGGCCACCAAAAGTTTCACCCACTCATCTTCTAGGTCTGAATGCAGCCTGTCTGCGCGTCTGATTTCAGCAGCGCATTCACAACAAGGGTCAGGCGCGGAAGATGTTAGGCGTCGGCAATCTGGACAGCGTTCTCGCATCACTGGCCCTCCTTTTGTGCTTCTACTTTTGCCAGCGGCTTGTCGATCACGAAGCCGTCAAAGCCTCGGCGTTTCCAGTTGTAATATGACTGCACCGACTTGATGGGCGGGGCATCAGGGTCGGCCTTGCGCATTTCCTCGACCACCTGTGCACCTGTCAGCCCGCCATCGTGGATCAGCGGCCATAACTCAACCCATCGTGCCAGCCGCAGCGGGTAATCCTTGACGAAGTGCATCTTGCCCATGCGCCCGCCCCGCGCTCTGTGCGCGGCAATTCCGGCCTTGGTGCGCTCTGAGATAAGATCACGCTCCATCTGCGCAAACGCTGCGCATATCGTCAGGAACATGCGCCCCATGGGGGTTTCGGTGTCGATGCTTTCGGTCAGGGAAACCAGCTTGATCCCGGCTTTCTCCATGCTCTGCACCGCATCCAGAACGCCCATTGTAGAGCGGCCCAGCCTGTCGAGACGCCACACCACCAGCTTGTCGCCGGGGCGCATGACCTTAACCGCCCGCTTCAAGCCGGGTCGGTCCATCGTGGCCCCCGTCATTTTGTCGGAAAAGATGAAGTCAACAGGATAGCGTTTCAGCGCATCCTCTTGCAGTTTGAAGTCCTGGTCGTCTGTTGAGACGCGCATATAGCCATATGTTTTCATGCTTTCCAACATAAGCGCAGCGGGCGTATGTGTAAAGGTGCAATTTAATTCTGCTATGTGTGCTTTTTTGCTTGATCTTGCCCGTATATGCTATAATGTGTAATCAACGAAACGCAGAACAGGGAACGAAACAATGACAACCACACCAAACACCCCCGCAGAGCGCCTGATTGCAGACTTTTACGGCGACAACCTCCGCGCATTTTACCCATCATCTGTAGACGGCACCCGCTGCGTTGAGGTTCTTGAGTTCAGCCGCCTGCGCACCGCAACAGTGATCGACCTTGCAAAGTCGATCATGGACTACAAGCGCATGATGGTGCGCATCCGCAAGGCAAACGCAGAAAAGGCGGCGGCGTAAGCCCCGCCCACCTCTTACATAAAAGGACCGCAGGACATGCTTGAATGGCATTCAAGAAAAGACCCGCCCGCCCGCGTCAACGTCGAAATACTGCTGGCGTTTGAGGTTATTGGCTCAGAATATCACCCTACACAACCAAAGCAATTTTTGCGTTGGGAATACGAAGTGATCGATGTTGCGAATTTTGATTCCGCTCATGAACTGGAAGTTGGTTGGCCCGCCACCGAGGCGACTTGCTGGGCATACATACCAAACCCCCAAAGATAAGGACCGAGAACATGTTTAAATCACTGCTGAAAGCAGCAACTGCAGTTGTTGACGTGCCTGTGTCAATTGCAGCGGACGTCGCAACTCTTGGTGGGGCGCTAAACGACAAAGAAACAACCCATACAGGTGACGCCCTTGGGCGCTTAGTAAGAAACGTTTCAGACGCCACGAAACCAGACAAAGAATAGGACCGCAGCCGACCAGATCAGCCCCGCATCATCTTAACCAATCATCCCCGCAAGGGCGTTTGAATATATATGAAGGGAACCCCCAGACAACCGCCGCCGCGCCCGCGCCAATGGGAAATGCGGCAAAGCCTAAAACGCGGGGCTGTTCTGATCGGCTGAAACGACAAAAACCCCGCGCCCAATTAAGGACGCGGGGTTTAGCCGTCTCTGCCTTTGTCGCAGGACACGTTGAGAAAAAGCACCTTTGCGCCCAGTTCCTCTGCAAGCGCCAAAATGGCGTCATGCTGGCCCTCCATGCGCGTCCTGCACTCCATGGGCGTCAGGTATGGACCTTGCGACCCACGGCGGCAATCTGCGCCCGTGGCGTCGAGTTGCAGGCAAATGCTGATGACCATGAGCCACATCAGCTTAGAACCTCTGCGATTGCCTCAATCTTGCCGTTGGCGCAGGTCGCGCTGCGTAGATGCTCTGTTGCCAGCGCTGCCAACTCGTTGACCGTCTGCACCTGGCGGGCGCTGATCGGGCATGGCGTTAAGGTCTCGCTTGGAATGTCCGGCTTGATGAACGTCGTTTCAGTCGCGCAAGCCGTTAAGAAGATCAATGATGGCAGGATCAAGAGCCGCATCGGGTATTCCTCCGGTTAAAAGGGTTTCAATTTTAGCGGCCATGTCTGCGCTTTCCTGCGCAAACCGTTCCGCCCGTGCTTTCTCGACATCACGCGCAAGAGCCGACTGTTCTGCCTGCGCCTGGTACGCCGCAACCGACCGCTCAAGGCTGGCGTTTTTGACTGTCAGGGACGCATTGGCCCACATCAACCGCATTGACCATCCGCCAAGGGCCAGACAGGCCAGCAGGGCCACATATAGCGCGTACCGGGCAATCATTGCTCTTGATCCACAAGACGCCCAAAGACGCCCGCAATCGCAATCGCAACAGCCGCAAATGCCAGCCATTCAGCAGGCACCTGCCTGCGCATTTCATCCGGCACCGCAAGCCACGCCGCAGGCGCGGCCCCCGATAGGGTCAGGCACCAGACCGAAAACCATCGCCATGCGTTCTGCCATCCATCAACAAGTTTCATTTTGTGACCTTTCCAAACATTTCCAGCAATGCCAGCCACCACGGCTTTTTTGCGGGCGTGGGGTTTATCTTTTCGTAATCAATCGCCGGGGGCTTTGGTGCATCGGCATCGGCCAACACCGCTTCGATCACGCCGCGAATGTCGCGCCTGATTGCGCTGCTCCAAACAGGCGAACGTCTGGATGACAGTTTGGTGTATTCGGTGATTTTGCCGTCACCCGCCCAAACGCCATCAAAAAACAGGTCTCTTTCCTCGCCGCGCCTGCGGATGATTTCTTTCGGCTTGTTGTAGAGCATGAACGCCGCCCGCGCCCCTGACACGTCACCCGCTTTGAAGCGCTTGACCCAACTGGCCCGCTTGATCGCGCCCGTGTTCCAGTGGAAACTCAGCGCGGCGGTAAACTGCGCCTCGGACAGCAGATAGCCCTTGAACACCTCGCGCACATCGTCGGCGTAGCGTTCCAGCGCCCATAGAAATATGTCCATGCAATGCTGCATCGTTTGCGGGTTGTTGATGTAGCGGTCGACATTGTGCCCGGTGGCGCTGGTCAGGCCGACGCTCCACGTATTCACCCCCACGCTATCCACGTAGGTTGAGCGAATAACTGCTTCGTGGTGCGCCACTTCGAGCGCCATGCGGGGGGTGATTTTCATGGGGTGTCCTTAGATTAACGGCTCAAGGCGATAAAAAACCTTGTCCACCTTTTTTCCATCGCAGAAATGCTGCGTTCTGATTTCGACCCAATCGTAAACGTCTGGGGGTGCATCAAATGAAATGCGCAATGTCTGATGGCCTGCGGATCGGTCCTCATTCAGTGATGGGCCGTCTAGATCACGCCAGCGCAGAAAGCGGGTTTCCCCTATGACGCTGCCGACAACCTCAAGCCGCTTAAAGTCGCAATCGCCCTTGGTGAAAGACGCCACAACCTCGACCGTGTTGCCCTCGCGCTCCACGCGCAAAACCTCAACATCGCTGTATGCCGTCGGCGGTAGGTTGATCCAATACGCGAAGGCCAGAACGCACAATGACGCAAAAAGCATGGCCCGGCTTTCAACTTTGCTGATCACAAGGCTAGCCATTGCCGAGCCTTTTCCGCCACCTGCTCCCACGCCGTGAGCGCCCCTGCGGTAGCCGCCAAGAGAAAAATCGCCCACTTTGCGAACCGCCCGAAAAACTGAAAGCCTTTGAACGCCTCCACCATCGTTCGCAACGCCTGAATATCCGCCGGAGAAAAGTCGGGGTCTTGTTCCGCTTTTTCGATCATCCGACGTAACGCCGATAATTCGGTCTCCGTCCATTTGTCCGTCATTCATTTTCCGCCTATATCCGTGCGTTGGTCGTCGGCTTACTGCTTTCAGCCTGTTGAATGCGCTTATGCGCTTCTGATCGTTTTTTTAGTAAAACTCGCCCGGTGTGAGCGTGTGCGGTTTCGGTGATGCCGCTTACGGTTGACGCATTACGACTACCGATATGGTTCCAGACGCTAAATCAATTGTCCCGCCAGCCTTATTCTCAAGATACACCCTGACTGTGTTTGTTGCCGCCACATAGGGCGTCAAAATGACACCAGCTTGCGTCAAGGAAAAGGCTGCAAGGGCAACATCACCAATTGTTGCGCCCGTCACCGTAACGTCAGTAAATGCGTAACCGCCAACCGCAAGGCTCGGCGGGTCATATGTCTTGCTACCCAACAACGGAAAACTGTACTGACTAAGGGAAACTGAGAATACTTCGTCCGCCGTATTTGTCCCGTAGTTTTGATTGTCTAGCCCCACCAATGTCGGGCCAGAACCGGAGACAGTCCGAACTGCATGGAAAAAATTGTTCAGGTAGTTAGCCTGACCTTGAAAAACCTCATCCACGTTTGCATTGATGAAAATTCCCGCATTCACTGAACTTGCTGGCGTTGAGCCATCTCCAATGATATTACCGCCGATCTTCACGTTGCGGATTTTTGCTGTTGCACTATTAGCGGCAAAACCGACCGCACCGCCGACGGCAGACCCGCTTCTCGTAAATGCAAGTATTTCGTTCTCTGAGACCTCAATATCCTCCAAACCGCCGTCAAGACCATGAAAAATCGCCCCGCACTCAAAGTAGTCACTTGCTCCGGTGCTGATGATTTTATTCCGCAGGACGCGCAGACCCTTAGAGACATTTCGGGCGGTCTGAAATTCATTTGTGCAATACACCCCCCACCTTTGAGAGCCTTCGGAGGGGCCGTACATGACATTGTTTTCGATTAAAATATTTTGGCTCGGCTCGTTTTTGTTTGACGTGCTTGTCCCGCGTGTTGCTACGCGAACAAAGCCCAAAGTGTTTGGCCCAAGCGTTCCGACACCAATCCCCGGCAGGAATTCGTTGCCGCGTACAGTGATGTTGTCGCTGCTTTGAATTCGGATAACGGCCCCGTAGGAGTAATTCCCCGAAAATGAGTTTCCCTCTATCAATCCAGTTTTATTTTTGACTTTGCCGGGGTCAGAGACTAGATTTATTGCCCCCCCCCAATAAACGCCCTGCGCAAGCGTGGCGCGGAACGCGTTATTTTTTATTTCAAAATACATGCAGTTCTCGGTCAGATTAACCGGATACCATGCAGTGTCTTTGATATAATTATCGTTGACCGTGAAGTGATGATTGTCCCGAAGAAAAACAGCAGCACCTGAAACACCATCAAAATGATTTCCGGCTATTTTCAGGCAGTCAACATTATCCACATATATTGCGTGCGTCACCAGAAGGTTGCTTGATCCTGTGTTACCATCCGAAAAAGACGCCGCCGTTATTTTGTTCCCCACATAGCGGTGATTTTTGTACTTTGTGACACCATCGCCACCGAAGAATATGTACGAATTGCCCGTTGCTGGGGTGAATGTTTCTCCGGTTCCGTCGATGATAAGCCCTTCAATATCAACGTCGTCAGTCTCAAATGCAAACATCTTAACGCCGCCCAGCCCAAAGGACGGAACGATCTTGCAGGCACCGTCGGACCTCATCCGCACCGGATTGGAAAAGGTTACTTCGCTCAAAACATCAGTTGTTGCGATGTCTGAAAAGGATATTGAAACGCTGCCGGATGCGGCAAGACTTGTTAGGTAAGGCGAACAGTTGCCGCCAGGCAAAACCGCCGAACCTACTGAGTAAAACCCGGACTCATCGGGCAGAGTGTAGAACTTCACACCCACTGCGTTAACAATATGGTGGTCCGTTGCTCCCGCCGCTGCTTCTGAATAGCGAAAATTGCGCGATTGCCAGATCGCGCCCTCCTCGCGTGAAGGCTCAACAGAGTTTAGAAATTCTGATACAGTTTCATAAATTTCATACCCCCGCATGAGTTTTTGACCGCCAGCATTGGAGTCGCTGAAATTGGTCGCGCCTGACGCTAGAGAGGTGTATCTTGCACCCTCGGTTACAGTTAGAAGCAATGTGCCGTCCGCATATGTGTCTGTAGATGCCAGCAACAGCGCGATGGTATCAAAAAGCACCGGATCATCTGGCCTGTCAGCCATCCTCACATTGTCGTTTTCGTACAGCGTCACGGCATCAGAACTCGCAACGCGGATTTTGTACGTTCCTGCAGCAAGGAAAACCTGCTCAAACTCGCCTGCAGCATTCGCAACAAGGGGGTGCGCCTGGGCTGTTGTTAGTGCGCTGTCGCTGTACGTCGTGACAGGCGTGGTTGTGCCTGCCTCAAACACATAGAGCAACGCGCCAGATGCAGCATCGCCGTTGGCATCAAGGCCACGGATGAACGGATTTACTAGAGTGGCCATGTGGCCCCCTTTCTAAAAGTGTGAATGTTGATTTTTGGGTTAGCCTGAAAAGGCCGAACGCAGCCAGGACGGGGCGTTTTCGCCTTTTCCGCCAGCGCCCCAGACGGCTTGATCGCCAAAGCCGATGTGCATACGGCCAGCGCCCATGTAATCATCACCCGCGCCGATGCCTGTCACGCCATTGGCCCGTGATCGCCTTACAATTTCTTGGAAAATCGGCACATCGTCGGGGTTGTTCCAGTCGAGTTTGCGCCCGTTCATGTAAAAATCAGCGTCCGCAGCCTCGCCGTGATCGTGCCGGGTTGAGCCTGTGCGCCTGTCGCCCTGCCCTTTGGCATCCTGCCCGCCCGATACAACGCGCATTTCAATGCCCAATTCAGGCAAAAAAGACAGGGCAGAAACAAGTTTGTCGGAAAGCGGCTTATCCCTGATTGCGCCCGTGTTGCTGTATTTCAGCCAATCGCCGTGTGACATCCCCGCGTGACTTGCGTGGTCATGCCCGCCGCCAAGTGCGTTTGCTGCCGCGACCGTTGGCCCGCCATTGTCCCGCATTGCCGCGAACATGTTGCTAGGCTGCTGCGGGCGCTGCTGTTGCATCTGCGCAAGCGCATTGAACGGGCGCATATAGTTGCCCGCCGTGTCGATCTCTGTTTGACGCATTTTTACTACTCCTGAAGGCTTTGAGACGCCGCGCCCGCAAGATAGGGCGTCAACTTTGAAGTTGCCCATTTTGGCAACTCCGCCCCTTTAGGCTCAAGCAACAGCGCCCGCATAAGTTCGGGGTCTTGCACGGCATCGTAAAGGATGCGCCTGGCGCGGTCGTTTGTTAGTCGCTCAAGGATATAAACGGCCCGCGATGATCCAAGTTGCGCAGCCTGCAAGCTGGGGCCAGCCCCAGGACCACCCGCAATTTTCGCGCCCGCCTTCGCGCCCGCAATTCTCGCCACTGTGTTCAAGATCATCGCTGGCGCGGAGTCCATAACCGGACCTTTTGGCGTTGCCACCTTGGCCGCGTCCATCTTGCCTAATTCTTCTGCAATTCTCTTGAAGCGGTTGACTTCGGGTTGGCTGAACACGGCCCGCATGGCCTGCGCCGTCTGCGCGTCGCCCAAAATAGCGGATACGTCTTTGCCTGTGATTGCGCCGCCTTTTGTGGCGCTGCCGATCAGGTAATCTGTAAAAGCAGCTTTAACGCCTGCCAAAGCCTTCCCAGATTTGTCCTTGCGGGCTGTGGCCGCGATACTCCGCGCCGCCTGTGCCGGGTTGTCCGCTGTGAGTATCGCCGATACTGCTTTTTGATCTTGCCCACGGTTAAACTCCCCGATAGCGGACCTGTCTGCTAAATCCGCCCGCACCTTTGCGCGGGCTGCAAAGCCCTCTGCCTTTTTGCGGCTACCCAAAGCCCTATAAAACTCGGCTCTGACTTCTGGGTATTGGTTCAGAAGTTCTCTATTTTTGCGTAGCCACCCCGCCGCCGCCTTGGGCGCAAATTCTCCGTCTGCGTTGATAATGCTATCAGAAAAACGACCGCGAATATAGTCCGCAACTTCTGCGCCCGCGTCTGACGCCGCCGAAGTGATGTTGTCACTATCGACAAGGGCATCTACGCCACCACGCCCGACTGTCTTTTGAAGCGCAGATTGCGGCGATATTCTTTCATCACCATCAATCGTCCGGTTTAGAATGCGGCCAACTGTCCCTTGATCAAAGGTCTCGTGCATGGCCGCGCTGAAAGCCCGCGCTTCGTTCACAGATCGCCCAAATGGGGTGCTTCCATCAATCGCGCCTAAATCATTCAAAATGCTTTCAGCAAGTTCATTGGCAATCCGCGCCTTGTTGGCGTTTTTATCGTTGCCTGCCATCGCAGTTCGGGCGACTTGGCGCAATTTGGAGTATAGTCCAAGCACCTCCATTGCGCTATCGCTGCCATTTTCTCTGAAAACAGACCCTTCCCCCAGTTCTTGAACCGCAATGCCGGGAATGTCTTCCTTTTGCGAACGTGACGTGGTTTTCACAAGTTCGTCAAACTTTTGAACCGTGCCGATCACAGAAAGCGGTTCGCGCTGGTCGATGCGCTGCCAATAGGCCGCTTCGTCTGACTTTGCGTCCTCAAGAGACGCCTTCAGCTTCGTGACAACATTGGCAGATGCCGTGCTTTCGGCCATGCGCGGCCCCACGCCGTCAACGGCCTCGTCTCCCATTTGCAACGCAAGGTCGGCCTTTTCTTGAAGCCCTGTCTTGAACTCAGCGATGCGCGCTTTAAAGAAACCTCTAGCCTCCGAAACGTCACCAGACATGCCATCGATGCTATCTTGCGCCCGCGTCCTCCCGGCTGCGTCTCTGGCGTCTAACGCCTCTCTGATTTGCGGCTGTTCTTCCGCTGCCGCCCGCTCAAGAGCAAGTAGGTTCGGGTCTCCGGTTTGCTGCGCGGGTGTTAGGCCCAACTCGGTTTCAGGCTTGATCCGCTGGCCCATTTCTTGCGCCCTGGCTTCTCCGCCTGTCTGCCGCACAAGTTCCTCCCTCGCCTGCCCTCTTGCGCCTGGGCCTGTCATCGGCGCAAGGGCGCTGACTGTTTGCCTCGCGGCCCTCACAACGCCCCCCGTTAATGGCAGCCGCTCAGACGCATTCAAAACAGCGCCCGCACCCCTGCCAGCCAATATGGCCGCGCCACCCGCAGCCACAGGGGCCGCAACTTCCGCGTAGGGGCGCAGAGCCGGGTAGCCCGCGTCTTCTGTCGCTTGGCCCGCCGATCTGGAAAGGCCACCTGCAAAAACTTCCGCCGCAGAACCACGCAGGCTATTCAGCCCGCGATAAACGTCGTCTGCAACTCCTGCAACAACACGGTTGCCAGTGGTCGCAAGCGCCCCCGCGCCCAAGGTCACAAGCGGCAATATAGCCCCGGCCTCACCCGCACCTCGCGCGAAGTTGTCAACAAGCCCCTCTGCCTCACCCTGCGCGACGGGCACGCCAAATTCCGGCAACTGCCTGACCGCAGAAACATCTTCGGGCATGTCTGTGCCTGCGATTTCATTGATCCCCTTGCGCACCCTGTTAAACGGGTTGATGCTGTCAAATACGTTGGCCGCGCCTCGGTTGAACTCAGACATCATAGGCTTGCCCTGCCCGCCTGATCCTGACGCCTCAAGCCTGCGCAGTTCGTCCGCGAACATTTTCGCATCCAGCGCCGCCTGCGGATTGCCCTGCTGCGCTGCTGCGTCCGCTTTCATAAATGCGTCTTGAAGTTCTTGAAGTTCACTCATTTGTAAGCGTCCATTCTGCTGCGCACATCAGGTGGGATTGTGGCGTCCTCACTCTTGAAGCCATCAAGCGCGTCGGCCACTTGGTTCATCGAAGATGCCAGTGCCTGCTTGCGTTTTGCCAAGGCTTCCCGATCCGCAGGCGATTGCGGCCTGCGCTCCTCGCGGCTCACGTTGCCAAGTTCTTCTTGAAGGCTGCGGCCAAGCGCCCGCAACTTGTCCTGCGCTTTTTCTGGTCCTTCGAATGGTACGCCCGCTCTGGGTGTGAGGTTTTGGATACCTTGAAGCAAAAAGGCCGGGATGCGCCCGCTGTACGCGTCTGCAAGATTATTGGTTAAGCCTTCGCGCAAGACGCCAAAATCACTCTGCGCGGCCGACGTTTGCGGGTATGGTTGCCCAAGGCCCGTGACATCTCCTGCAAAGTTCAAGCTGCGACGGGCGAAACCCTCAAGGCCAAAGGCATCATTCGCACCCTCGAACCGTGTTCCAAACGAAAGCGGCTGGCTTGCCTCTGCCTGCGATGCGGGTGCCTGCTGGCCTCCTTGCGCCGGGGCCGGGGAACCCCCTTGCGCACCTACCGAAAAGACGGGCTGGCGCGTGGCAAGGTCGAAAATAATGGTCTCTTTCGTCGTGGGGTCGGTGTAAGTTTTATATGCGCCCTCTTTGATCTTAACTGCCACGTCATATGGAACGCCAATACTGACAAGCCTCCCGATTTCCCTGTCGGCCTCGGTCGCGTCTGTTTTTGACAGCATAGCGTCAGCCGTTTCGAAAGTGGCAGCAATGCCATCAATGCGTGAAAATATGGATGTCGCGCTTTCATAGGTCAGGGAACCAGGATCAACGCCAAGGTCTTGCAGCGTTTGCGCAACCTCTTGCTGGTTTTGCTCTACAAAGGTTCTGAAGGCGTCTGGTCCTTGACGGTGCGCCACAACAGCAGGCGCAACCGATGCCCTGAGACGCCGCGCCGCCTGTTGCCGCTCAACCTCACTCATGGCCGCTGCGCTTTGCGCCAGACGCAGTTCAAATTCCTTTTCGGCCCTTGCGTCCGATGCGGCATTGCGCCCGCGCTGATACGTCCGGTCCTCGCGCTGCGCTGCCCGGTCCTGCAATTGCATTCCCGTTTGCGGATCAAGGCCCATGATTTGTTGCTGAACCGCAGGGTCATTGATGTCTTGCGTGGCAAAGATGTTGCGCAACTCGAATTGATCATTCGCCTGCCGCATTTGCAGGCCAGCCTGCACACCGCCCGTCATACCCGCGAAGAAGTTCTGACCTACTTTGATTGGCGTCTGTTCCATTACGATGCCCCCCCAAATGGGTTAAATGCGGGCTTGATGCCAAGGCCGGGGTTTTGCCCAAGGTAGCCGCTGTTTGCCATGCCGTAGATGTTCGACATGTTGTTGATGCCGCCTGCAAAGGCATTGCCCACGCCAATTGCGCCCTGCGCCTGCGCGTTCCCGCGATTAAATGCGTTTGCGTTCACGCCGCTGGCATAGTTGTTGCCCGCGCTGATTTGCGCCTGCGTGGCGCTTTGGCCCGTTCCGGCAAGGCCGCGCATTGCGTTCATTTGGTCCTGATAAACGCCATAAGAACGGTTGAATTGGTCTGTCTCGCGGCCATAGCGGTCCATTTCGCGCCCGTAAAAATTGCCGTATTCCTGCGAACCGATGCCCTGACCAAAACGCATGGCGTCCTTGGCCGCAGCACCTGAGAAACGCATACCCCGCGCCGATGCCATCCGCTCCATGGCCTTGTTACCTTCGTCCAGGCGGAACTGATAACCGGGCGATGCCTCGAACTCTCCAACAGAGAAATTCAGGTCCGCGTCTGGCTTGTTCAGCGGCGTATAATCAAAAGCGTTCTGCGGCTGGCTGTTGATATAGCCCTGCGCGTCCTCCCGCGTGTCGAACGACTGCCCATTGACTGAAAACTGCATGGGGTTTTCGTTCGCAACCTGGCGCGTGCCTGTCTGCTCACCCTCACCGCGTCCGCCCTGCGCATAGATCGCTTCTGTGCTGTAGGTCGGCCCGCTGCCCGTCTGTGTGATCTGCATCGGCCCGTTGCCGCCCGTGCTGGGGCGTGGGCCTAGACCGCTTTCAAACGCCAAGGCCGCAAGGGCGTTGTTGCCGATGTTGCGTTGTGGTTCGGTCAGCGCGACTTGCTGATCAAAAATATAGCGCTGCGTTTCGTCGGCTTTATCCGCCGCCGCCGCTTGTGACTTTGCAGCCTTGCTTGCCGCCATGCCCTGCGCCACACCGCCCGCAGCAGATGCAAGACCAAGGATGCCCATTGTACCAAGTGCCATTATATGACCTTTCCATGACTAATTTCGTTGGGCGCATATCCGCGCCGGGCCAAGATGCGGTCAGCACCTTTAAGGCTGTGAATGGTTGTCATGCGGATTTCATCGGCATTGACCGCCGCCGCCCACCGCTCAAAGTCGCGCAGCAGTTTCAGCCCTTGCCGATCCTCGCACCACCAGAATAATTCAATCGCGATTTTCCAATTGTCCGCGCAATAGGCGCTGGTTGTCGCCCCGCCGATCATCCCGCCGTCTGAAACGATCAAGACGCCCTCTGGGCTATCTATCAGCCCGCGCAGCGTCCGTTCTGTTGCTGTCTCGCTGTATGGGGCCATAACCCCTGCCGCCGCGTGAAACTTGCGCCCCATGGTCAAGACGCGGGGTATATCGTCAACCGCGGCAAGGCGCACCATTAGGCCGTCTTATACCCGTCAATCTTGACGTTGATCGTGGCCGCTGTTGATGCCGTTGCGTCCAGCGTATCTGCCGCGTCCAGGACCGTGCCAAGATAGGCGTGAAGCGTCACCGTTTCATGCGGCCCCAAGGTCACGCCCTTGGCGATTTGTGTACTGCCGAAAAACAGGTCAAGCGTTTCAACCGTCGCCGCTGTATTGTACGCCTCTGCATAGGTGATTGTTGTCACCGTGGCTGCGGGGCTTGTGACCAGCGTGGTGGACGTGTCGCCCGGCTGTCCGGTGTAAAGATTGCTCTGCGTGCCCATTATGTTTTCACCATCCAGTTAACGCCAAAGACAGGCGGTATAATGCTAAACGGCTGCTGATCGCCGTTGCCTTGCGTTGATATGTTTGATTGCGCCCGTTCGACCTTGATTTCTGCCCTGCCCTTCATGACGTCGCCGCTGACTTCTGCGGGGTCAATCTCAACGTCTGTTGTTGCGGAATTGACAGAAATGCCTGTTGCGGATGACCCTGTGCTGCCCGATCCGCCGCCCGTGCCGCCCGTGCCTGCTTCCACTGGACCGCCGACAACGCCGCTGCTGTGCGTATGGCCCGGGTCGTTGATTGTGTGCGTGTGGGCGCTCTCAGTTACTTCGTGCGTGTGGCTCTGTGCTTGAAACCCGTGGCCGTGGCCCTTGTCAGTCGCGCCGTGCGTGTGGCCTTTATCGACAACGGCATGGTTGTGCGTGGGCAGTTCCGTTGTGGTCAGCGTGACCGTTGCCGCGCCCGCCGTGCCGTTAAGCGAAACCAAAGCGCCCGCGCCCATAGCGATGCGGTCGGAATAATCAGGCAGGGTGATATATCCACCCGTCGCACCGAAAATCTCGGCCAAATCGGGATAAAGACGCTCTTCGACCAGTTGCCCGTTTAGAAACAACCACCCGTCAGGCTCAACTGCCGCAGAAGTCATGCGGATTGTTCCGGCCCCGTCGCGCATGTCCTGCACTCGGACGCGGAAACTGTCTAACCAACGCAGGAACTCGCGGGTGATGTAGACCTTATCGCCCTTCACGTTCCCAATGTGCGTATCTCCACGCGGGGCGACGCTGGGGATGTTGCGACTAAGCCAGGTCATACTGAACCCCGTGCAAGTCGCTGCCCACCGCGTCGGTGATGCTTACGCGCACTTGAAACCGCTGGAACGCGCCAAGGCCGTGCCACTCTGCGGGCTTGCTGTAATCGCCCAATGCGCCAAAGCTGCGCCACATTTCAGGCGACCATGTGCGCCCGTCCTTAGACGTTTCCAGCATTACCTGCGGGTCCGTATCGCCCGCCGTGCCGCCGCTAATTTGCATATGAATGCGCTTCACTCGGACGTGTTCGGCATTATATGCCGGAACCGATACCGCCCTGCGCAATATTGCCTCGCCGTCGTCGGTGTATGTGTTTTCGTCCAGCGTCACGATCTTGCCTGTGTCGGTGCCGTAGTATTGCTGCGACCCGACACGGCACCCGCACACAACATACCAAGGCTGCCCCTCAACGCCCGTGGTGCGCTCGTGCCATAGACCCGTGGTCATGTCGTAGCAGAGCGAATTGCCGCTGGTCATGCGGATTGCGTAGAACTTATGCCCGCGTTCCTCGAAGGTAATCGCGCTGTGGATTTCACCCGCCCGCAAGCCCTCCTCGACATCGCGGGTACTGATAACCTGGGGCGCAACGCCTGTGGCGCGATACACCACCAGATCATCCCCGACAAAAAACACCGCGTTGTCCTCTTTGGCGATGGTTGTTGCCTTGTGCAGACCGCGCTCAATCTTTGCCCCGCTGTTGCGGGCGAATGGAAAATCTGCGTTGCCGCTGTTGTACCAAACTTCAAGGCTCTTGCTGCCAAACATCCAGACTTCACCGTGGTCTGAAATGGTGGCAAGAAGCCCGTCTGCATCACTTTCTGCGGCTGCAAAGTCCAAGCCCGCGAATGTTGTCGCGTCGTCCAAGCCGGAAACCGTGATCAAGTCCCTGCGGCCCTGGCCCTCGCCCACAACAACAATATATCCGTCCGATGCCGTCAACCAAACAGGTGTTGTTACCGCGCCTGTGGTGTGGCTTGTGAGCGTTGCGCCATCGCTGACGTAGTAGGTATTCCCGACGATCAGCGCAATTTGTGTGGCGTTCTGGGCAACGGATACATGCTCACTTTTTCCGACTGCGCCGATCACCGTGACCGTTGATCCGACCACTTTGACCAGGTTACCGTTTGCAACAGCGTAAAGGACGCCGCCGAAGCCGAAAACAGCCCGCACAGGGCCGCTTACATCGGCTTGGGCCACTGTGCCGCCCCGCGCCATGAGGGACGCAGCAGACACGCCCTCTGTGGCTCTGGCAAACCAGTTTATGCAGCGCTCTCCGCTGTATCCACGGTTTGACGCTGTTTTGGTGGCAAATGGAATTAGGGGCATCAGTAGAACGCCGCCCGCTGGCCCGCTTCGGCCTCG
>Ga0208643_1001154_pt1 | contig 15470 bp, 31 predicted proteins | sample VirMetDEL_Nov_12_FD_184516 | JGI IMG/M metagenome (GOLD analysis project Ga0208643, IMG submission 184516) | Aqueous microbial communities from the Delaware River and Bay under freshwater to marine salinity gradient to study organic matter... | ecosystem: Environmental > Aquatic > Marine >... | reverse complement strand
TTGCGTATATTTCGGAGATGGTTAACTTCGATTTGTAAAGCTCCTCCTTTGCGTAGATTATTTTCTTTTTTTTATCTATGGCAATTTTTACTAAAGTTGTCGGATCGGTGTGTCCGTAATCCTGTCCGTAGATAACCTGCAACCCGTCGGGGTTAAATTCGCCAAAGCGCCAGTTTGTATAAACGACTCCCTCAGCTTTTGAGAGCCAAGAGCCTAAAACAACGTGATTGTATTTTATCGGATTGCTTACTTTCATGTCCTCGAAATAGTCTAGTATCTCGTCGGGTACAAACTCTAGGCAATCGAGGTAGGAGGTATGTATATAACAGACGTTATCTTTCACACCGTTAAATCCCTCTTGAACGCCTCTACTCTCGTAGTACTTCATATAGATAAAATGCTCCTTGCTTGTAGGGTTTAAGATTAAGACCTTAATATTCCTATTTGGATTGCTTGCATCGTTCCCTCTAATCGATAGCACTATCTTGTCGTAGATTGCCTCGTCTTGCATCTCCTCCGCCTCGTCTAGTATTAACATCGAGAAATCTTTTAACCCCTTGAGGTTTGCTGTCTGGACTCCAGAGCCTGCCTTTAATCCTTTAAAGACTATCTTGCTCTTATTGAATTTTGAGACGATCCTATTTTGCTGCGACTCAAAAGAGTCCTCCAGATTCATGAGTTCGATTTTCTCCTCTACCTCAGCGAATATAGAATCCTTTAAAGAGGCGTTTGTATACCTGCTGTAAAGTATTCGATGTCCATACTTCGTGCAACTATTTAAAGCGCTTAGAGACGTCGCAAATGACTTCTGTGAGAATCTACCGCCTGTTATGATAAAGGTATCCACGCCGTCGGGAATATCAAACAAGGGCGCAAATTTTTCGCTGAGGTTTATGTTACTCATTCTCTGGTGTTACGTCAATAGCTGAGGTAAAAGAAATTGTCGGAATGTTTACGCTGCCACCGTCGGAGGTTATATCCACGCTCTGCATTGGTTTGCCTACGGTATACTCTAGGTAGAGCTTTGCGCTCTGAACGTCTCCAGACATCGCGCTTGCCTCTAACGTTTGAAAGACGGCTATAAAGTTCTCTTGTGAGGTTGCCTCTGTTATTAATTGCTTGAATGGGTTTTTACGGCGATCTATACCTTTGGCTTTTGTAGACCAGCCTCCGTTACCTTTGGATAATTTATTCATATCTAATAGGTACTAACTATTAGTATTAGTACTATTATATAAACGAATTATAATATATATTGTTTCTTATATAAAAAAACCCCACCAATTAAGGCAGGGCAAACTAAAACAAAATTAAACAAAACTAAAAATTAAGAGGTTACATCTACGAGTCCGTCTCTGTAGTGGTCTACAACTACGCCCGTTTGTAATGTGATTGTCTTATAAGGTACTATTGAATTTTTTACGAGTAGTCTATGTATTAATTTTCTCATGGTTTAAATATCTAGGGTTAATGTTACTATAAATAAATACAGCTTTATTGTTGTGTAATTATACTCTTTGGTTTCTGCCATATACTCCCAACCAACTAGGAAACGATCGTGTGGGTAATGGAAAGCTATTTGTAGAGTCCAGTTCATTATATAATTTTTTTAGCGGCTTGAAAGCCTGCGCTCCATTCGTATTGAGAATGATCGCCTATAATTGTGATTATCTTATCTCTTTGCTCGTGAGTTAAATCTAGGTCTTTGTCGAAGAGTCTGTCTAGTGTATCTTTTAAATTCATAGTTTTGTTATTGTGGGGAGTTGTTAGCTCCCCTTTAGTTTTATATCTCTTTTATCATGTAAGGCGTTCCAGTTAATTTGTTAAAAAGAATATAGTCGCTTATGTATCTGTTGCGTCTGTCCTCTCTAACAATAGCAGTGTGTAAGCCTAACTTTCTGCTAATAATTTTTACCTCTACATTTTTTAAATTTCTGTCTGATATTTTGATGTAAGCCATAGTGTTTGTTTTTGTTTTTGTAAATATACAAACAATTATTTGTTACCACCAAACAAAAAACAACATTTTTTATAACTACCTAGTTCTCAGAGTTTAAAACCTCAAAAATTAATTGACAAGTCTCGTATTCCTCGATATATTCAAAGTATAGCAGGGCATCTCTAGAGAGTATCTGCTCGTCCTCCTCAGACTGTGGCTCGAATAAATACTTCTCGTAATCGTTATAAATAAACGTACATACATACTGTATCGACTCGTCTAGTAAATACTCTACCATACTGCGGTAGAATAAATCGTGAGCATCTGTATAGTTTTGTTTAGTAGCCTCCTCAAAAAAATCGTGAGGGTTGTCAAATATTACGGGTATGCTCATTTAAAAAAGATGTGTATATACGCAGTCATGCACAAAGCTGTAGTCCTCGTTTAAAGCCTCTAGCTGCTCCTCTGTCATTGCCTCGCCGTCGTAGTCTGCCGAGACTATAAAAGCGTCGCAAAAGTCTGGATAGTCGTTTGTATCTATTCCGTCTACTTCGATGTTATCTATTAGGTCGTAATTCATTGATTCGGTTTTTTGCTATGTTAAAATATTTTTGGTCTTGTTCTATTCCTATAAAGTTTCTGTTAAGGTTTTTTGCTGCTACCCCTGTAGAGCCACTACCCATAGTGAAGTCTAATACTATTTCATTTTCATTGGTGTATGTCTTAATAAGGTACTCCATTAAAGCAACAGGTTTTTGAGTGGGGTGTTGTGTTCTTTGCACGCTATCAAATTGAATTAATTGTTTAGGGTAATTTGTGTATTTTTGAATGTATTGTTTTGACGTACCTTTGCCGTAATTGTCGTAGTCTTTTTTACTATTTCTGCTCGGCTTATTCAACTCAACTAAACCCTGTGGTTTGTATTTTTTTATATTAAAAACGCAAATCTCTTCAATATTTCTTAATGGTTGTTTTTTAGCATTCAAAACCCCTGTTGCTCTATTTTTTAACCAATACCAACAATATTTATAACTCTCGTAATTACCACTTATTAGAGAACTTGTAAAGGGTTGAGCTGAAAATAAAACTATAGCTCCATTAGGTTTAATTATCCTGTTTAGCTGCTCCCACATAGGCTCAAAGGGTATCACGCTATCCCACTTACAAGCTGTTGTACCATAAGGGGGGTCTGTTATAATTGCATCTACTGAAGCATCTGGTATATCTTTCATAACCTCTAAACAATCTCCTAATCTTAAATCGTAATTCATACTCCAGAGCTTTCTGCCTCGTCTACGTCTTTAATTTCGTTTGACGATAGGGCGGTTACTATTGCCTCTTGATTGTGTGCTATATCTTTAACAAGGGAGTGTAGATTTGATAGCCTTGTCTCTAACTCGGATACCCGTTTCCTCAAAACTTGCTTGTTTAGCGGTTTGCTTTGTTTCTCTAATTTTGGCATTTGCTTGCTCATAACTTTGTAGCTTTTTTAGTGTAGCGCGTTCCATATTTATAAAGGCGCTCATTTGGTTATTAATAAAAAATTGAATTCTCTCCTCTGGTATGCCGTCTAGTAATTTCTCTAGTCTTGGCTTATTTTCTTTTAGGCTTTTTATCTCTAGCTTTAGCTTTACATTTGCCTCTATTAATTCCTGCCTTTGTCTCACTACCTCGTCAATAGATCCGACCTCTGCGACTATCTCCTCTACTGACGGAGTATGCTCTAATATACTCTCCAAAGCGTGAAAGCTCTTTTTAAAAAATACATCAAATTTGTAATGTACATTAAATTTTTTAAGAGAGTGTAATACCGTAGAGTGGTCATGTTTTGTAACTGCTCCTATTTCTGCAAATGGTCTGCCCGTTAACTCTCTAGCGAAATGATAAAATAAACATCTAGCCATTACATACTCCCTCTGTCGTGTGTTTTTATCTATTTTTAATCCTGTTACTTCCTCTACTGCGTCCTTAATTGTTTTTAACATAGTTTGTCTTTAAATTGTTTAAACTCCTCTAGGCTGCGGATAACTACGTATGTGAATCCTTGAGACTCTAGTAGCTCCTGCCATTCTATTTGTTCTTTGCTTTGCTTTCCTTTAGCGTTTTTTAACTCAATCATATAGGCAGAGCTTTGATAATAGTAAACCATATCCGAGCGCCCTTTGATTAATCCGAGCGCTTTATTTCTATTGCCGTCTATTTTATTAGCCGAGTTGTTTAGGTTATAGCAAAGTAAACCTCGCTCTGTGGGGTAGCTATTCCAATGCCATTGGAAAATCTGTGTTTGTATTTTAACCTCGCTCAACATCTGGCTCAAATATAAAGTAAAAATCGTCTAGGTTAACCCCTAGAAATTTCTGCATGGTTGCCATAGTTAAAAACGTAACGTCGTAAACGTTATTAGTAGCCTCTAGGTCTTTAATAATGCGATGCGCTGTAAATGGATACTCTTCGTTTAATAAAGATAGCTTATCCTTTAAATCTGGTTGCAATTTTTGTAGTAAGTTTTTCATAATATAAAATTTTGTTTTTTCAAAGATATATAAACTTATAACTTATAAACAACTTTTTTAACTAAAAACTTTAAATCTTTTTTTATTTACATACTCGAAAGACTTTTTATATCCTACCGCCTCAAGAAAATCTCTAGCGTCTAGCCTGCAAGTTTTACGATGCAATACCCACGCCGCCGTTATGTATTTGTCATGTACCGCCTGCGCAAGCTCTACGTTAGACATCTCGCTGTAGTTTTTAATTACCTCATTTTTGATTAGCTCAAGCCTAGCGATCTCTACCTCTTTTTTATTTATGAATTTATGAGCGCAATAAGGGCAGACTTTTGTAGAGGCTAATAGTATAGCTTTACATTTCGGGCAATCCTTTACGGGCGCAGGCTGTTCTCTTGTAAGTTTCTTTTTTAGACTCCAGTCTCTAGGATTTTCCCAATGCCCTAGCCGTTTGATATTATTGCCAAAGTCTAGGATATTAAACGAGTTTAGGTTTGCTGTAGTCCTTGAGCCTCGTCCGCACATTTGCAGGAATAAAGGGAGCGAGGTTGTAGCTCTGTAGAGTATTATAGTCTCGATGTCTGGCTGGTCAAACCCTGCGTTTAATATACCGCAGTTACAGATAATAGCTTTCGGGGTTTTATCGTACCATTCTAGTATCGCCTCTCGCTCATTCTTAGGGGTGTTTCCGTCAATATGTTTTGCCTCGTAACCTCTAGCGTTAAATTGAGCGCAAACGACTTTAGAGCTGTTTACATTCGATGCAAATAGTAAAGTCTTTGTATTCTCTGTAAGCCGTATCCAATTATCCACGACTCCGATATATGTTTTGTTATCCTCGTAATAGCTTGCGGTATCAAAATCCGCACCTGTGCGTTTTAGTCCTTTGGTATCTATTGGAACGCCGTAGCTATTGGCAGAGGATAGGAAACCCATTTTAATAAGTTCGGGTGTATCTATTCGTTGTACTATAGCGGTGTAAAACTCGTCAAGAGATACGGCAGCCTTACCCTTGCGCTCTGGTGTAGCCGTCGCTCCTATTACGTAGGCAAAGGGATTAATTAAAGGTAGCAGTTTAGTAAATATATTCAAGTGTGCCTCGTCGATTACTACTAGGCTTTTAGACGCTAGGAAACTGCTATAGGTTTCTTTGCGTCTGTCTATAGTTTCGACCATTCCAACGTGGAGCTTTGCCTGTAGGTCTGGCTTTGAGCCGCTCGTAATATATTCGGGAGTTAGTCCAAATTTCTCGAATGAGCTACCCGCCTGTTTTAGTAGCTCGCTCCTATGCGTTAGGACTAGGACGTTACCTCCACGCTTTAAATGCTCACTAATTAAGTAAGTAAACATTATCGTTTTGCCTGCTCCAGTAGGAGCGCAAAGTATAGTCCTGCGGTTTCTCTTAAATGAGTTGCGCAAGGATTCGATAATTTCGTTTTGGTATGGTCTTAATTGTATCACTCTAAAACATTGTTAATTGTTGCTTATGTTGCTCTATTCTTTTAATTGCTGCATCGTAATACTCTTTATCAAGTTCACAGGCAGTTAATTCAAAATTAAGATTGTGGCAAGCTAAAGCAATAGAGCCAGAGCCTAAATGTGTATCGAGTATCTTGTCGCCCTCTTTTGCGTAATTCATTAAAAGCCATTCGTAAAGTTTTACGGGTTTTTGTGTTGGGTGTATTCTAACCTCTTTGTTTTTCATATCGTGTTGTATCATACCATTCCAGATAATCTCGCATATATTAACACTTTTAGTCATTGATAAATAACACATTTCCGCTCTGCCAAACGCAGTGCCTTTTTTATCCCAAACTAAACGACCACCAGAAAAATTATAGTTATTATAAAAATTAACACCCCATATTATTTGGTTTTTACTTACTCTTTTAAGTTCGTTAAAATATTCTTTTGTTGGTGCTACATTTTCAAAAACGTTATAGTCAGTTCTTTTTGTTGCTTGTTTACCCTCCTTATTATTATCTTTTAAACCTATTGCATCGTTACCTCCATAAGGAGGGTCTACAATAGCCAACTCGAAATAATTATCTGGATAGCGAGCCATTAACTCCATGTTGTCCTCGTTTGTTATTTTCATTTTAGTATATGCTTATTATTAATAACCCCTTTGGATAATTGTTTTAAATTGTTTGCGTCGGTTGTCTTGCCACGCAATAAGTCCGCCAAGTCTTGAGATTTCTTTTTTAACGCTTGCAATTCTCTGCTCCCCGTTTGAGCTTTCTCGTATTGCTTTATAACCTTTCTCAATTCTTTTTTGTACTGCCTCAAGCTCTGCTCTAAGTCCGTCGTTTCGTTTTTGAGTTTCTCGTATTGCGTTGCGAGTTCTTTCGATTTCAATAGTCGGCTGTTGTAGCTCGTCGATAGCTCTTTCTGTAGCTGTAAACTTTGCTGTAATATCTCCGCTATCATTCATTGAGTGTATAGGTTATATTACAACGGCAGTAATTCGGCTCTACAGATTGCAGCTTTTGGATATACAAAGCCGCGTCCATTAACTCCTCTTTTAAGTGTTGCAAAAAATCGTCTTTGTTGTTATCCTCTAGGGTAGTATTATATTTCTTTATCCCTGCCTCCGAGCGAGCGTCAAACTCTGCTTTTAAATCTTCTAGTATTTTGTCTTTCATATATATAAAAAATAAAGGGGAGCGCTAACTCCCCGAATTATTAAAATGGCAAATCGTCGCTTGCCTCCTCTTGAGCTACCTCTGGAGCTGCCTCCCCTGCCTCTGCCTTGAATATCTTCCAAGACTGCAAGCTAGTATAATACTTTCCTTTATACTCGTTTGTTTGTACGTTAAAACTTACGTCTACCTCTTGCCCGACTTTATTGTATTTCAAAAACTGCTCTACTTTCTCGTCTCCGAATACATCAAAACAATAGAGGTTGTTATAGTCCTCTGTAGTCTCTAGGATAAAAGATAGCTTTTGCCAATCTTTACCCGATGCGGACGTTCCTTTTTGTGTATCTAACACCTTTGTGATTTTTCCTGTTACTTTCATAGTTATTTATATTTGGTTATCGATTTTTTCTATTAAGTGGCGTAAATCTGACCTCTCAAACTCGCCTAGTTTTATCTTATTAATTGTTAAATAGTAGTGATCTTTCCTGCTGTCTGTTATTTCTATATCCATTAATTTGGCTTAAAGTTAATATTTATTTTTATGTATTGCAAATTTTAGTCCTTGTATTTCTCCAGATTCATTTTAACTAGTATCGGAGTCTCGCCGCCGTTTAATACTACAGCGCAACCTATAGCGTTCTTTTTACCTCCTGCGGCGTAAGCAAAAGCATACTGCGAGTCGTCTATTCCACACCCTACAGCCATCGCAAATATAGCTCTAGTCTTTCCAAACATATAATCTATATAAAAATCTGTATGAAAATGCCCTGTAACTGTGGAGACCATATCTCTACGCGCTGCCGTTCTAGCTTTAGAGCTTTTATGCCCATGCACATACCTAACGCCGTCGATATAGGTATCCGTTACCCATTGCCAGTTAGGCGTTTTTAAAACGTCGTTAAACTCTTTGATCCATATTTTAGGAACGCCACTATCGAAAGCCTTTCGCATTATTATAGCGTCGTGATTACCTATACAAACCTCTGCCTCTGGGAATGCGTTATACCAATCTTTTACCTGCTCTATTACCATCTCAAGCTCTGCGCCTCCTCCTAGTCCGTCGGGATCGGTAGTGTGAAAGCTGCTCCAATGCGAGTCTATTATATCGCCAATAAAAACCACTCTATTACATTGATACTCTTTGTATGTATCCTTGCAAAATTGTAGGTAGTCTTTACGTTCAAATGGCAAATGTATATCTCCTATTACTAGGACTCTACTTTTTTCGGCTTTAGCTCGCATCTCTAAAAGATTAGCCTCTTCCTTTGCTGTTAATCTGTAGCGGTTGGTTTGGTTTTTCATAGCTTATTTATTTGGGTTAATACTTCCTGATAATACTCTATAGTTTGATTGTTAGACGGCTTTAGTATCTCGCTCTCTAGTATCAAAGTAATATGTACTTTTGCGCATTGTTTCGCCTCTTTGCTTGTCGTAGTCTCTACATAAAAAGCCTTTACTAATTGGTACGCTTTCTCTTTTGGCGTCTGCATAAATAACCATTCTTTTTTTATCATTTCTCCTTGTTAAATTTTGTTATATATCTTTGAGTTGTTCGTATAGATTTGCCTAGCATATCCGCAATATCTTTTTGAGATACGTCGGGGTTTTTTGTATAGATACTTTTAAAATTAGTGTAAGCATCTTTTTTATTATCAAAACTAGATTTTATTTTAGTGCGCTCGGCGCTCTCTATTTTAATTTTATTAGCCATATCTATAAAATAATGCGCTAACTTCTCAGCTTTTAAAACGCTAGATTTCTCTACCTCGTCCTTATGTATCTTTGTATTTTTTTGAGATTCTAGTGTATTAATTAATAATGCAAATCGAGCGACGTAGGCTTTCATTTTTGGTAGCATAGATTTATTAGCCTCTGCTATATCCTCCGACTTTTGCATCGCGGTAATCTCTTTGTGGATTCGCTTGTATTCTATTTTAGCCTCTGGAGTAAACTCTGCGGTTACTGCCTCTACTACGTTACCCTCGCCTAGTCTTAGGTTTCTTTTAGTAGACTCGTAGAATTTAATAATAAATGTATCGTACCATTCTAGCAAATCCTGCGTAATCTCCTCGTCTACGAAATCCTCTACCTCTAACTCTGGGTAACTAAATAGCATACGGTCAATAAATCCGTTGCTTTTGTTTTCCTCTGTTTGGAATCCGTCTAATATGCTCGGCTGTATTCCGCCCATGATAGGTAAAAAAGCACGCTCTACAAAACTACTCTTTGCTGTCTTTCTGTTTAGGTTAATCTCGCCACCACTCCAAGACGAAAGCCAATGCTCCATATCTCCGCCCTCGCGGTACTTATTCATATCTTTAAAGAAACCTGCAAGCTCGTCTTTTAGTACTCCTATCCCGTTTGTATTTTCGTTGTGTAATTCTACGAGCGCCTCCAAAGTTACGTCGTTAACTAAAAATTGCGTTTTCTTTGGCTTATAAACTGGCTCTGTTAGAGCTTTCTCTTTGGCGTCCATATTGTTAAACTCGTCAAACTTTGCCTCTGCTACTATATAGCGCTTTATCTCTGTGCTGTTTGCTTTATCTAGGGGGAATGTAATACCCTTAATCGACGGCGTCTTTCCTACTCCTGCCTTTCCTACTAGAGATAGCCAAATACTAGGGGTTTCATTCCAACCGTTTTTTATTTTTATCTGTTGTGAATTACCTACTATTATAGAGGTTAAAAATAACAAGCTACACCCCATATAGTCAATAGATTGCTTTAGCGTTCTATGTCTCTCTAATATGTAGTGCTGTAATTCTAAAGGGAATATTTCCAATGGAAACTCTGTATTTACGCAAACCTCTTTATCCTCTAGGGTTACGTCTAAAGGCGAATCTATTTCTTTACGCTCTCCAAATCCTTGCTTGTATAAATCTACAGCCGCAGCGCTCCCGTCGTCATTGTGGATATAATGAGCGTAAACCATAAACGGGTTGTATCCTTTCTCTGCCTCGAAAGACGTTCCAGAGGTAAAGAGATACATTAAACCGTTATCCTTATATATATATCCGCTATGTGCGGAATCTGCGCCTTTGCGCCTTATTATATATTTATCTTTTAGGTTTCTTACTACGTCAAAGTCTGCGCCTATTAAATCGAGGATACTCGTTTTATTGTTGTAATCTTCCCAAGCGCTCAAACCTGTAGATATTGGCTTATCTTTTTTAGGTTTCTCGATTACTTCTATAGCCTCCTCTTTGTGGTCGTATGTTTTAGATATAGAAAATAATACCTCGCGATCCTCCTCGCTAATATAGTCGATGTCTGTATACTCTTTGCCGTTTAGTATATCTGAATAAGCTACGATATAACCGCCGTTTCCTCTGGTCTCTAGTATTTGCTGTTTATGACCTTTAAGTTTAGCTACCTTTAGATTACCCTCTACTCTTTTAGACTTATAAAGTATGTGAAAGCCGTCGTTTATTGTCTTAGCTATTACAAACTTATCTTTAAAATTAAAAATGTTATCCTCTAAAAAGCTAATATACTCTGCCCACCACTCGGATTTTTCTTTTGCTGTAGAGAATACTTTTAAATCTACGTCTAGACATTCCAAATCGTTAAATCCTGTAACAATACCTACGGCTTTAGCTTTAGGGTTTAAATAGTTTACTCTAAAACTTTCTATATCTGTAGCTTTTTGCTGTGCTTGTTTCCAACTTCCAATAGGTACTTTGTCGGCGGTTGCAGTAATAAGAGAAAAACCCCTATCGATTATATTATTACATTTTTGTATATCTAGTTTTATCATTTGCTGTTATAAAAAAACTCCTATTTAAAAAGCCAATGTAGGAGGAGCTTTAAAAATAAGAGTTTTATAATGTGTTAGCTAACCTCCTACGATTCGCTATAAAGATATTTGAGTTTCTCTACTACAAATATAAACTCTTTGTTTTAAATCAAAGCTTATTTTTATTAACAATGCAAACACGACAAAACACGACAAACACGACAAAATAAAAACGCGATGTCGTGTCCTGCGCCCAGTGTGGTATTGACTTTGTTGCCAAAACACGACAAAAAAGTGTCGTGTCGTCTTTTTAAAAAATTGTAAGCCTTTATTTTTTCAGTTACAAAATACTAAACACGACACGCCAAATGTCGTCTTTCTGTGTAATCCTTTGCTATCACTAGGCTAAGGCACACGACACGCGAAAAATTTATGTCGTGTTTGTCGCCTTAAAACACAAAAAAAGCCTATAAATCAAATTACAGGCTTTTTGAAACTAATTTTTTATATTGTTAATAAGTCTCGTGTACTTTATCCAAACTCGCGGTAATCATTTTTAAGATGTTAGCCGTACCGTTACAGTTTGCACACATACGCTTTGTATCGTATCTTAAAGCAAAAACCCACTCGTAGGTATTAAATACAAGTTTTGACTCTTCGGCGTTCCATTTGTCGATCTCTCTAGATTTCACAAACTTATCGTAAGCCTCAAACATTTCTTTTGTCATGCAGCGTTTAGGTCTTTGCGATGCGTTAAACGTTGGCGAGTTGTTTAAGAGTCTTTTACGCTCTTTACAGCCACAATCTTCGCCCTCTGGAGTGAATGTCTCTACTAGCTTAGATATACCCGTAGCTTTAAATACTTTCTCTAGTGTTGTGCCTATACCTACGTCGTCGACATTTTTGGTTTCTATTGTTTTATCGTAGGCAAGTTTCAAGTCTCTGTATTCTTTGCTACGTTTGTCTCCTTTAAAATTCTTTAGGTCTTTTTTAGTTACTTTCATTTTTACGCTTTTTTAAATATTTCAGATTACTATTTTTATACTCTTTGTAATCCTCTTTTAAAATTTTTTTTAGTCCTTTATGTATTTGACGATGTACATAACAATAATTTATGTTAAACTCTCGCCCTATTTCTCTTGTAGATTTGTCGAAACTTTCTTGTATTAATTCTTTTTGCACCATTGGCAGGTCGTCAAATCTGTTTAAATATTCTATTTGCTTGTCGCTAGGCTCAAAAGTATTCTCGCCATAGGGTAAAGAGTGAAAGCTATCAATGCCGACCTCTCGATTTTTCTTTTTTAGTAGGTCAAGCCAAAGGTTTTTTATTGTAATTGCTACCATAGCGTCGTTAACTCTTTTATAGTCTGCGAGCTTTAGGTACATTTGCTGTACTAAGTCTTGAGCGTGGTCGTAGTTTCCGCATATCCTGTAGGCTAGATTTCTCCACTCCTCATTCCTTTTTGATAATCTTTCTAACATTATTATTTTAATCTGTTAGTAGTATAATATATATATTTTGTTACTAATAATTTGATTTTTTTATTAACATATTTTTTTAATCAAAAAAAAGTTGTAATATTGTAAAACAAAACTAAAAACTATGCGTACAAAAAAACAGATTATCCAAAAACTACAGCAACTAGCAGACAGCTTGCCAAAATGTGAGAAACGCAAGGCAATCAAAAAAAGAATATTAAAATTAAAATTGAATAAGTAATGAAAACTTTAAAAGATAGTATGCAGGATTTTACCGCTCCGATTATAGACTGGGAAAACGACCACGATAACGAGGTATTGCAACAGGATTTCGTAGAGGCGCAACTTGGCGAGTATGGTATTGAGTTTAGCATATACGCAAGCCGAGATATATCTATATCACATGGCACTCACTTTGAAACGCAAGACGTAACGGTAGGCGATGCTCATTTTGATATTGAGATACTAGCGGTATTTGACCAAGACTACGACGATATAGATATAACAGACGAGGAGAACGAAATGATTATAAACGTAATAGCTCACTATTATGAATAGCAGAAAGATGTGTAATAGAGAAAAAATAATACGACTTAATAGTATGCTACAAATATTGTCTGTAAGATATGACTACATAATAGATAAAGACAATCCTTATTATCGTATCTTTGGTACTGAATCGGAGCGTTTACTCGACGCAAATTTTAACATTAGAGTACAAAATAGATTAAGAAAATATAAAACCAACTTATTATGCAAGTAAACAATTTAAAGCTATGGAATAGCGTAGAAAAAACAAACCCAAAGTATACTAAAAAAGCTAAAATAGGCGGAATGTCTATAACTGCAATAGCGCCACAATATCAAATTATGATGGTAACGGAGCAATTCGGAGTATACGGGCAAACTTGGGGATTTAAAAATATTGAGCTAGATTACTCGCTTGTTAAATATGATATGGTAGTTTTTAAAGGTACTTTTTTCTTTCCAAAGGGAGAGTTTGAAATCATAAACTCCTGCAAGTTGTACATAAATAACGCTAAGACTATGCTAGACGACAACTTTGCTAAGAAAATCGAGACGGATACACTTACAAAGGCTATATCTAAACTAGGATTTAACGCGGATATTTTTATGGGCAAGTTTGACGATGTGAGATACCTTGCAGAGATAACGAAAGAGTTTGCGCCTAAGCCAATTAAACAGCCTCTAAGCGACGAACGTTTTACAAAGGCGTTATCTGCCCTAAAAGACGGTAAAATCACTAAGGAGTCTTTAAACGCCTATGCCTTGACCTCTGAGCAAGTTAAAACCCTAGCGAAATAATGCAAGGCAGTAAAGAATATTTTTTAAGAGTTAAAGAGGCGGAGTACTTCGAGCTGCCTCAAGCTCTTAGAGAGCGCTCAGTCGTTTACTATAACGACTACGAGCTATATAAAGACAACCCTAGTTTTAAGGCTTTAAACAAAGCCTATCGAGATGCTAAAAAAGCGCTTGAGAATTGGAAGTTTGACCAACGCCACAACTAGGATACACCCTTGCAGAAATGCAGGGGTTTACTTTTTTATATCTTTCGTTATTTTCTCCGCTCCTCTTATTACAAAATAACCACCGACCGCAGTCATGAGTAATCCCTTGAGTAATCCTATCCACTCTGGAGCTATTTTAAAGCCGTCTAACGCACTATCTAACATAATGAATACAAACATACATATAAGTAAAAAAGCGAGCGTAAAAGGGCGTATATTTTTACTAGCGTAGTTATCACTATTTGCGTCTGCCTCCCAACGCTTTGTAATCTCTTGCTCTATTGCTATATCTTTGTTTAATTCTGCTAGTAGCAAGTCCTTATCCTGTGGGGTTAGCGCTTTGTCGCCTCGTATAGCATCGCCTAGCTTATCCAAAGCCTTAACGCCTGTAACATTTGCCGCAAGCTCTAGCAGTTCGGGAGCAAAAGCTTTGCCTTGTTTGGCTAAAAACCTCAAAGCGTCGCCTACTCTAGTCGTTCCGTTTTTATCTTTGTACTTTCCTGTTTCCATTAATACGTCCAAATTACGTCTTGAGACTTCTCACAATCCGAGTCTACGTGTATAAAATTGTTTGCTATACCTATGCGAGTAAATCCTGCCTCTAGTAACGCGTTTATTATTAAAAATCTTGCTCTTGAATCACTGCAAGCGATGTCGCAGGCTACGCCTTTAGTGTGAGAGCTACCCTCTACGCCTCCGACCTTTACGTTATGCTCTTTAGTTCTATAGCCAGACGTTATTTTAAACGGCGTTTTAGCGATGTCTCTCGCATTATCTAGCATAGAGAGGAAGTCTTTATTCATATTCAAACCCGAGCCGCTTAAATCGGGGCTATCAAACTCTTTTAAATTAAAGTTTCTCATTTTCGAAGTCTTTTAAATCTCTATTAGCTCGCTCGTTTTCTAAACGCTTGCCCTCTCTGTTAATTTGCCCGTTTAAGGATTCGTTTACAATTTTAACGCCTAGATATACAATACCTAAAATAGATAAAACTAATTGAGCAACGCTTGAGGCGCTAGCTATATCAAAGCTTGTTAATGTGTTAGCCATGCTCATTCCCCAAACTCCTAAAGTAATATAATCCGCTAAAATTCTATACATTTTTTATTTATTTATTTTGGTACTTCTGCGTTTCGTGCATATCCGTAAAAACTATGTGCTGCCTCTATTGGATATACTGCAAATTCTCCAAAGTCTAAATCTGGCTTTGCGTTCATTACATCTATGGCGTAGCCGTCGAAGTAAATTGGTGGTGTTAGTTCGTTACCCTCTTTATCATAAGTTGCGGGTATCTTTACCACCTTACCGATATAAACAACCGCTGCCGTATCTTTAGAGAATACTATTTCGTTATCTGTTTCAACTAAAACACCAATACTTAAAAGGTAGTCTTTGCCCTCTTGCTCTGTTGTAAAATTTGTCTTGTATATATTCATTATATTGTTGTTAAAGATTGTAATTCGCTATCGCTTAAAGCCTCTTTCCAAACTGCAACTGCTTTTGTTTTGCCGAAGAATTTTACAGAACCATTTGCACTTTCAAATGATAAATCATTTAATGTAGCACCACTAAACAAGATAGTGGATGCTTTTATTTCTGTACCATTTAAAAAAACTTTTGTATCTCCGCTTTTATAAG
>Ga0208643_1001150_pt1 | contig 15487 bp, 36 predicted proteins | sample VirMetDEL_Nov_12_FD_184516 | JGI IMG/M metagenome (GOLD analysis project Ga0208643, IMG submission 184516) | Aqueous microbial communities from the Delaware River and Bay under freshwater to marine salinity gradient to study organic matter... | ecosystem: Environmental > Aquatic > Marine >... | reverse complement strand
AATCAAAGTAATATTATACTTTAAATGAGAGGCTTCGGCAAATCAATATTTAGTGTGATCTTCAAGCAATTGTCTATACTGAATCCAGCCTAAGAAGTTACCCGACCCTAAACTGCCGTTGGCGTAGAGATGTGTAACTCCCTGTGGCCAGGTTTCCATATCATATATATTTACATGCCTATACATCACAGGTGTACACTGATGCTCAACTGGACTTGCGTGCATGGGTTTGGAGTCAATCAATCTGCTGAATACCATCTTGGCTTTTTCTAAAGACTCATCAAGACGTCTGTAACTGACCTGAGCACAGCAACTTGCACTGACCTTTTTAGCGTCCTCTAAAGTAACCATTTCATCACCTGCAAAGTACGCAATTGCATTCAAAGTTTTATCACGTCTGATGTATGGCACATGCCACTCGTTAGCATCTAACAGCATTGGTTTAGAAACTTCATGAAGTTCATACATTACTCGTGCCAATTCATGAATCTCAGGCTGTGCATCATCATGGTTTCTCAGCCAATACCAGTTTGCCCAGTGTGTGCTGGTAACCACAGTTTTCATCATTTGATAAGGTTCTGTGATACGATTCACAATTTGCTTGTGAGCTCCTTGTAAGTGCATCTGCTTAGCCATTTGCACAGCATAGTGTGCTGCCTCCTGCCACAAGCTTTGCACTCTGATTTTATGTGGCTGCTGCAATTCCTCATTAGCCTGCATACCAGTTTGATTCTTGCCCCAGTGAATTGGTGCTGCATGTTGCTCATCAATTACCTGCAACATACGCTCAACTGGAATAGCTCTACTTGAGGCAGCGTTTCTGGAGAACTGACGATGTGTCATCAACTCACTGTGAATAAATCGTGGGTAGATCAATTCAAAGGTAGTAACTCTATCACCTGCTAGTGAAATGCTATCTTGAATAATGGTTGCTGTAATACCGCCCAAACCTGTTCTAGTCATTAACTGCATTATTTGCATACCTTTACTGAGTCAAGTGCACGTGTAAGTGCTTCAATTCTAGCGTTGATAGTGTCAACCTTAGACTCTAAACCTGAGGTTGCCAATGCACCACCCATTGCACCACCGATAGCACTGCCAAAGAATCCTGCATAGCTGGAGATACTGAGTGTTAGCAGTATGCCAAAAATAAATCCTGTAAAATATTTCATGTTGAATCCTTAAAGTATGCTTCTAGTCGTTGCAAGCGTTCTTGAACTTTTTCTGCGCTGTGATATTCTTTGTATGTATCACTGCGTTCTAGTTTTTCACATTCCATTGTGCATGGGCAGTAGGGTTCACCCCACATTGGGCCTACACAACCGCATAATAGTATACCTGATTTAGTACTCAAGTTGTACTCCAAAATGTTGTAAGATAACCTCATAGGGTTCATGCTGCTCTATGAGTGCTAGTAGTGCACACTGCTTGATGAGTTGTAGTGTTAATTGCTCAGTATATACATCAAAATTAAATCTATCATCTTTGCATGCTTGAGCATATGCTTCATCAACTAACTGCTTTAAATTCTTGTTCATGATGACAGTGCTTTCAACCAAAGGTATACGCCTGCTAGGATACACAGAGGAGTTACAATATATTGACCCAAAGCTTGAATAACTTCAACCATTAGTGCTCTCCGTAATTGGCGTAACATTTATTTTGTGAGCGTACATATTCTTCAACTACACGTTCAGCAAACTTCTGCAACTCATTTACAGTACAGCCTTGTTCATCATAGTAATCTCTAACCTCAATACCAGACTGCTCAGCCCAGTACACAATCTTATCTCTAGTAATCATTCAATCTCCTCAAACATTCTATACTGCATATTGTGCAATAATTTCTGGGCTTTGTGTAGGTTTTGCTCTTGTAGAGCATTGTGAATCTTGTAGAAATCTTCTCTGAATTCGCCAAACACTGCTTCTACAACAGATCGTTTAGCAGTTTTAACAGCATACTCTAAGGCATCAGAATCATTTTCTGGTAGTACAGTTCTACACCGAAAGTTAGCGGAGATACTATATTCTCTAAATATAGGCGATATTTGATCAATAGTTTCATTAACTGTAAGTATGTCTGATAGTAGTGAGGTGGCTACTGTAACACGTGTACTGTAATTATCAGCAAATACTTCTTTGGCTAACTTACTCATTATACCATACCTCTTTAACAGGCTTCCAAGCTGACATTTGCAAGTTCTTTCTAGCATCTGGTGTAAAGTTAGCATACGCTGCATTATCTTCCATTTGCCGATATTCTAAGGTCTTTGTAAAATCAGTTTTTTCCGAATTCCAACGCTTTACCCACCTCAACTCAATCATTGTCAATCTCCTCAAATTCGTTACACAATCTAACCTGAGTATTTGGTAGTGCTTCAGCTCTACTAAAAAAATCATTGTAGACACCACTAGTATAACCACTCATGCCCCATACTGTTTTATAACATACATAAAGGCTACCGCTGTAGTTTAAGAACTCATAACGATCATCAAATTCAGTGACCTTGGTAATACCTGAGCTTAACTTCCATGAGTCGCTGCCCAAATAACCACCATACCAGCTAGCTAATACCTTTTTGGTAATCTCACCATCATAATCAATCTCTACAACTACCCACAAATCTGGTGTATATCTCATGAAATTGTCTCCACTTTATCAATATATTTATGCATTTTTTTCTAGATATTCTTTATCATATGTAGTTAACTTAGTTAAGGCATCAATCAACTCAGGAACAGCTCTAATATCAATAAGAACCTTAATACCCTTTTTACTAATATTATCATATTTGTGTAATTGCAACTCCATTATTTCAGCACGTTTTATGCACGATATGTAGGGCTTATTCATGGGTGTATTAATTGTAATTTTATCCACTACTGGACTCCAAAGTATTCTAAGCATTTATTAGGGCCATAATCATCACAAAAGTATGCAGCCCTATATACTACCAATCTAACTAGTCTAAGAACGGCTTCCTGATCATACTCATCCAAGTGATCCCAACTGCCATCCGCTGTTAGACCTGCCTCATACATCAACTTTTCTAGATTGCCGTTAATCTGCATAATCGCCATTCAACTCAAATATATAGTGGCCGCCTCTGCGGCTTTGTACCCAGTTTAGTTGCCACATTAATTCATTTTCTTCCATAGCTCTGATAATTGTTTCATTGCCTGACCAACCTGCAGTAGAGATGTCATATCTATATGCTTTACGATCTTTTATATACTCATGCGGCTCTTCGCCCTCATGCCAACCCCAGGACTTAAGATGCCAGATTGAATTGATAAAGTCAAACCAACCTTTGGGATCGCTGTGATGCCACATTGTAACAACTGATAAGGCTACATCAGTTGGATAGCCGTCTTCATCAAGCATAGTACCAATCTTTAGTAGATTGTCTACAATTCTTTTAGATTCTATTTTACGCTGCTCATACTCACGCATAGCAGCCTCTCTATCAAATTTCACTGTAATCCCTTTCAGTCCATATGCCAATAATCATGCCTAAGTTGTAGGCAATTACAAAAGTCAATAATATTGTCATTCTACAACCTCCATAAACACAATTGGCATAACCTTAAAGTACTCATAAGGTTCAGGTTCTTTGAACTCAATTCTTGCATCTGAGTAACCGTCATCGTCATATCTCCAGCATAACCAAGCTAATTTCATCGTACTAAACCTCCTTTAGAGTTGATGCCTACTAGGTCTTTTAAGTTGTAAACAGGCACATAATTGGATTTGTGTAGTGGAACAATGGTATGTTTATGCGCTCTAGCCTTGGCTTCGCCGCAATCTATGCAGCTGTGATAGCCTAAAGCCCAACGTGCTAGTAGTACACTGTCACCACAGAAAATGCAATATTTTTTGTTCATAGTAAAACTCCCAAAATTTAAGTATATATTATCTCAAATTTTGGGAATGTGTGCAAGTTTACATTTTAATTGTAGAAAACATGATTACCAATCTTAGCAACTCGTTTACGCTGCCAATGTGGATGCACATGTGTATTATGAAAGTAGAGGGCTTGAAAGCCCGCTAACTCAGGGATATTGGTTGTGACTGCATACTTTGCCAAACGTATACTTTCCTGCCACTGTTTGTCGTACTTTACTTGCGGTCTTGGTTTTAGAGTCCAAGAGAATTGATATGGTTCATATACTACTGCACAGATGCTATTAGGGAATTTACTACTTTTTACCCTATTAAGTACTACTTTAGCAACAGCAAGTTTACCTTTAATGGGTTCGCCTCTGGCCTCAAAGTAGATATTCTTAGCCATGCAGTATATAGGATCACTAACAGCCCATGCCTTAGGCATGAGCATGATTAGTGTGATTAATACTATTGATTTAAAGTGTTTCTTCACTTGAGCACCTCTTAGTTTGCTCGACCCGCACTATTATTTTAGGTTTTGTAGTTCGATTGTTTGATTGTATTTCTTTAGGCGTGCGACCCGATTAGTTTGAAATTCAACATGAGACTGAGCCCACTCCAAAGATGCTTGAGCTTTAAGCAGTTCAATCTCTGCGTCATATAGTCCTTCTTGGGCAACTGTTTTAATTGTTGGCTTTGAGAAAACACGTTTAACTGTTGTAAGGCCGTCTACGATGAAATTTGACATTGTTTATTCCTTTATAGGTTCTAGGTTTGGCTGTGGTGTGTTTACTAATAGTTGCCTTAGCCTTTCAGATTCTTGAACCTGATCAGCTAGTTCTTGCTGCAATTGATTGATACGCTCAACGCACATCTCTAATTGCGGTAAAACTTTTTCTAGTAGATTAGCAGCCTGAATAGTATAACGAGTTGGAGGAACACTTACTTGATAAGGCTCCATTTCTTCATCATTAACCTCATAGCCATAACCATTGCGTAGGGTATTAATTAGTATTCTATTATCCATAGATTCTCCAAAGTATATGTGTATTATACATGGTTTTAGTCTTGAAGTCAAGCACAAAAATTTATGACCTGCGCCAAATTGTTATCAATCTTGATAGAAATTCCATTTATCGCAGAACTCAGCAAAATCTTCTTTGCTTGTAAACTGCTGGAGTACGTGAAGATAACACTGTCTATCATAATCGGAAATATAGTGATGATATGTAGTTAATTGATCTTTCATCATATTAGCGACTACATCTTTATCGTGTTCTACAAGTTTATTCATTTTACAACAGCCATAACAGCTCCATTAACAAATTCTTTTCCACGCAATGCTGAAATAGTATCAATTGCCTCGTTATAGTTGTCTGTATCAACTTCCCAACATGCTAAGCCTTCAGGCGCTCTAGCAAATACTTTAATCATACGTTTCCTTTCTATTAACATCGTACTTAGATTATATATTATACTGTAAACTACTTACATCATCAAGTAGAAAATTTTTATGCTTATTATAGGCTCAATAAAATCTATAGGTTGACACTAACATGCTTGAATGTTATAATATTAAAAACCAAGGAACTTATACATGCAAAATCAGGAACTCTATATCAAAGAATTAGAAACTCTTATCCTAGAAACACTTTTACCAGTATATGAAAGGTATCATAGAGACAGAGGCTCATTTAATTATATGAACATAATTGACCCTAAACTGTTAAAACAAGTCAAAGTTGCTAAAGTCAAAGCCAAATTGCTACAATAAATTTGCAGTTGACATATGATTTGAAGTTTGAGATAATATATGTTCAATGGAGAAACTTATGACATTTAAACAAACTTTGGAACAATTTGAGCAAACAGCAGTAAAACACGATCAGGGTAAGCTAGACTGGAGTCTACTACCATGGGATGCAGTTGAAGAAACAATTCGAGTACTAGAGTTTGGAGCCGGCAAGTATAGTCCTTGGAATTGGGCTGAAGGCGAAGGTTTCAAGTACACTAGACTTTTTAACAGTAGTATGCGACACTTTGTTGCATGGTTTTGGCGTAAAGAGGACTTAGACCCTGAAACAGGTATTAGTCATATTGCACATCTATCATGCAATGTACTGTTCTTACTACACTATGTATTGAACAAGAATAAATTTAAGAGTAATGATAACCGACCTAACCTACAACAAGCTGAGCCAGCTGTTACTGAAGTCAAGAAAGCCACTAAATCAGGCGTGCAAGGAATTGGAGATAACTCCAACTTCTATAATCATTGAACAATTAGCAGTATGGTGCTGCGATGACTGTGGATACTGGGACATGCCTAATACCATGGAAGTAGAAACTGATGGTTCACAGTATTGCAAGGCTTGTACAGATATATTTTATAAGAGATACTAATGCACAAAGAAACTTATACAGAACAAATTTTTAAATTAGACGCACCCTACGATAATCCTTATCAGGGCAAATATGACAGATGTTTATTTGTCTGCTCAGCTGGAATTCTTAGATCAGCTACAGCAGCAGCAGTTGCTGTTAAAAAGGGTATTAATGCCCGAAGCTGTGGTAGTAAGGAGTATGCGTTGATCCCACTATCAGCTAATCTTATTATGTGGGCGCAAGGCATCTACTTTGCAAATATTGAGAACTACTTCGATGCCCTAGAAACTTTTGGCGAAGAAGATTTTCTATACGATAAATTAGTAGATAGAACTAAAACGCACATTTGGGCAATTCCAGACGAGTATGAGTACATGCAACCTGAGTTAGTTGAAATAGTTGATAAATTACTGTATTGACTCTACAGCTCAAGTTTGATATAATAGTTCATTAAATCAACAAAGGGCAATGATGACTAACGAATATCTTCAAAAAATCATTTTAAATCCTAATAGCTCACGCGAAGAATATATGTTTGCATTTACTGTAATGCAACAGCGTGTTCGTCAGCAAGACTACTACAATCAGCTACCTCAGCCTACGAAAGTCTCTAATGTTTGATCAAACCGTAAAGCGTATTGGTTTTGCCTGCAAATTTCAAGACGAACACGGAGACAATCTTCCAGATACTAAAACTTCTACAACTACTCTTACCTGGCTTAATCGTCAAACCAAAGATGTAGCTGTAGAGAAGTTGTGGCTGTTGATGCGTCAGAACTTAAAAGCAATCTCCAAGCAAGTAGATCACATTGCAAAGCTGCCAAACAATCAGCGTATGTTTCGCCTTACTTCAGATATTTTAACAGCATATAGCCACCCAGACTGGATGTGGTTCTACTTTCAAACGGATGTTGAAGCATACCTAGAGCGTGAATTGATGTTGATTGGCGATAAGATTCGCAAACATGATATTAAGGCCAGTTTTCATCCAGGTCAGTTCTGTGTATTAGCATCTGAAAGTGATCAAACTGTAGAAAACTCAATCACAGAGTTTGAGTATCATGCTGACATTATCAGATACATGGGCTTTGGTAAAAAGTTTCAAGACTTTAAGTGTAATGTACACATCTCTGGCAAACGTGGCCCTCAAGGTATCATTGATGCACTAAAGCGTCTTACTCCAGAAGCTCGTAATTGTTTGACTATTGAAAATGCAGAGTTTACATGGGGCATTGATAGCTCACTAGAGTTAGTTGACCACTGTGCACTAGTCTTAGACATTCATCATCACTGGATCAATACAGGTACTTACTTTGACCCTAGTGATGTTCGTGTTGAACAGATTGTAGAATCTTGGCGCGGTGTACGTCCAACCATTCACTACTCACAATCTCGTGAAGATTTGTTAGTTGATCACGATCCAAGTGTAGCTCCAAGTTTTGAAGAGTTGCGAGCACAAGGTTTTACAAAAGCTAAACTGCGTGCGCATAGTGAAATGTACTGGAATCACGCACAGAACTTATGGGCTCGAGAGTTTCTAGCTTGGGGTGACATTATGTGCGAAGCCAAGCAAAAGAACTATGCCTCTAGCGAGTTCGCAAAAATTGCATTTGCTTTGTAGAGCCAATCACTGTATAATATATACTTAGATTGATTGATAAACATTCCGGCCATAGTACAACGGATAGTACAGGGGATTTCTACTCCCTCGATGTGGGTTCGATTCCTGCTGGCCGGACCAAAGAATTTATGATGAAAAAATATTTGTATCCATGTGTGGCATTTTTCTTAGTATATCTACTAGGCGCATTTATTAGTGTAGATTTTAATATCAGTAACTGGTATATGGAAGTACGATTTATGGTTGCAGTTATTGGAGCAGCATCGTTTGTAATGAGCTTGGTTGCTGCACAATGATGTTTTTAATGTTTGTGTTAGTAGTATTCATTTGTTTATCATTTTAATTATGCTAAAATATCGAGATACATTGGCAGCAAAAGGCTCTCAGCTTTATCTGGCTATACAGTCTGGTGATAAAAAGTTAATGGAACGCATCTACAAAGAAACCTCTGCTAACTATGCTAAGTTGCATAGTAAAGAGGACAGAGAATGGTTCTTGATGATGACTAAATAATTTACACTTGACCCTAAGCCTTAATCACTGTATAATATTACTTTAACTTGGAGAATTTATGAATTGTGCACAACAATTACTTTGTCTTTTTGGCGGTAAAGCCGAACTTGTAGCTGGTAAAAATGGTCACTGGTGGGCAGATCAGCAAACTCCTAAACGTATTCGTACAAAGAATACAAAGCCTGGAGCTTACGGTCGTGGTTTGCAGTGGATGTTTTCAAAAACAGTATTCCTGAGTAAACAAGAAAATCTGTCTTGATTATATATGTTGAACACTGTATAATATTACTTTGATTGGGAGATTATATGGCCTTAGCTTATACCAGAGAGTTTTTGATCGATGCTTTTTTACATCGCTATAAAACATTGGGCGAAGAAGTTGTATTTCGATTATCAATCTTAGCAGAAGATTTGTTTGATGAAGTAGGCAGAGATAAATTTCGTACTTATGCTTCACTAGACGCAGAGGCCATCAAGAAATTTAAACTTGAATTAAAAGAGTCAAAGTAGTATAATATATGTTCTCTTAAAGTTTCGGATACGTAGACCACTATGGAGATGGCCAGGACTGTAAATCCTGTGTGGCAACACCCGCTAGGATCGTAACCTAGAGTATCCACCAGTTGTAATACCGATTGCCTGAGCAAACAGGACTACCAGAGTATTAAAATAGGTAAAAATTAACAAAACCGTGTGGATTGCGATACCCGTCTCCTTAAGCCTGTTATGGAATATCAGGTACAGAATTCCTAGGGATGGGAAGAAGATTCAACCAACTGCTAACCCTATTTTTAATAGACGCTGCAGCGGTGGCATAATAATGAACTGACGCTGGCTGGTGCCTTGACCAGCGTCCATCTACAAGCTCTTTAGTATTACTTGCACACTACGATATAGTTAGTGGTGAGTTTTATTAGAGTGCTTCTAAATGGGCAAGTGGTGGAATGGTATACACGTTGGTCTTAGAAGCCAATGCCGTGAGGATTGAGAGTTCGAGTCTCTCTTTGCCCACCATTTTTTTTAAAGGAGATGATTATGCGAATGTAGATAACTTTACAGGAGTATAACATGAGTAGAACATATAAGGATATGCCTTATAAGGTCAGGCATCCAAGAGTAGATGATCTTGAAGTCATTAAAACCATTAAGTGGTATGAGCCTAATAAGCTCTGGGATGACAGAGAGCCTTTTTGGTATACACAGATCAGGTATATCAAACGTGCAGGAGTTCACACTAAGAAGCCTAAGCACGTAGACGTTGAAGATCACTGGAATAGTACACCTAGTTGGTGGACGCATTTAGTGATGAATAAGCCTCAACGTCGTCGTGGTAGGATATGGGAACGCTGTGTACTCTTAGAGGACTTTGACTTGGTGGATCCACCTGGGGTCAGCAAAAAGCCTCACCAGTATTATTGGTAGGGGTATAAAATTTATACTTGCGACTGGGTGATATTTTTGATATAATATTACTTAGTCGTCAGTATAGCAATTTAATTAGTATATACTGCCTTGTTTCAGTGCAAGACCTTGGGGCTAAGCGTAGATAGTGCTGCAGCACGAACTCTATTAAAGCCGTATTGTAGAATAAGCCAGCCTAATTACCTGGAATAACCTACGAACACAAATTCCAGTGGTATGTACTAATTAAATTGATAAAAGGATCACAATGTTAGCAGATAATTTAAAAGTTCTACAGGCTTCTAGCTTTAGCCTATACCTAAAAGCAGCAGGGTTTCACTGGAATGTAGAAGGCCCAAACTTTCCGCAATACCATGAGTTCCTAGGCGACTACTACAGTGATATCTATGATACCATTGATAGACTTGCAGAGTATATTCGTGCTTTAGACCAATATGCTCCAGCTAGTTTTACCCGTTTTCAAGAGTTGACGCAGATTGCAGACCAAGTTAGTCAATTGCAGTCAACTGAGCAGTTCATGGAATTGCTAGACAATAACGCAACATTACTGAATATCTTAAACGAAACCTTCGCAGTAGCTACCCAAGAGAATCAGCAGGGTATTGCTAACTTTATGGCAGAGCGTATTGATGCTATGCAAAAACACAATTGGATGATTCGCAGTATTCTTAAATCCAATAAGGTATAAGTTTTAGGGGGATTAGCTCAGCTGGGAGAGCGGTAGCTTTGCAAGCTATAGGTCAACGGTTCGATCCCGTTATCCTCCACCAAAGATTCAGGGTATATTGCTACGTCTACTATTTTAGTTAAAAATCAGCAGATACCCTAAATTGTAAAAATCAGGGGCTTCGGCCCCTATTTTTATCACTAAAAATTCATACTAGACTTCATGAGTTGAATCCGGTATAATATTACTTTGATTGGGAGAGTTTATGAAAGTCTATGAAGCCTTAGAAATTTTAGCACAACTTGACCCACAACTGGAGGTTACTGTAACATTTGGTAAGCCTAAGCAAAAGGTTGAGGACTGGCATGACCCTAGCAGAGACGTAATCTACGACAAGAACTGGTGGCTAAAAGCTCGTAAAGATACCTCTTGGCAATCAGAGCCTATTCCTACACTAAAAAATACTTGGTATGACCGAGTAACAACTATTGCTGGTACTGCGGCATCTGAGCCAACTAATCAAGGTGCGGGGTACAAACATTGACTAAACAGCGTAAACGAATTAAACGGCGTAACCCTTTTGTAGAGCTTGTTGTCAAGAAGTCTGGTGCAGGCTCGCATAAGAAAACCAACAAGCAGTTGCGTAAGCAATTGAATATGGAGTGTAGGCTAGAAGATTAGCCTGCATATTTTAGTGCACTAACGGAGAGAGCTTCGGTGGATTTAACGGTCTGCGATAAAGTATAGCGTTAACTATACGAAAATTAGTGCATTAAAATATGGTTACAATCGGGTGAGGGATAGGTAGCTTGTAACTACTGAGCCTTGGAATTCCTGACCTAGCAACACTAGGGCCATAGTAAAATGTATTCAAGTACCTTTCGCCAAAAGATTAGGCTAAGTTAATGTGATAATCTGAAGCTTGAGTGCGTTTTACTATGGTATCTATGGTCTAATGTAAATGACCCAGCCTCAGCTGGAATGTGGGTTCGAATCTCACTAGATGCCATAATCACACACTACACATGGAGTATATATGACACAAAAATCACCTTTTGAGATCCGAGCTGATCTCCTAAAATTATCACAAGATCATCTTGAAAAGCAGTATGAAGCTAACCTAGAGTTCATGGGTAAAGCATACTTTAAAATGCTTGAGCAAGGTCAGATCACCCAGGAAAATATGCAGCAGTTCATGCCCAAATTTCCTGATGCAACCGAAATTTTAGCAAAAGCCAAAGATTTTTACGCTTTTGTTAACACAACAAAATGAGCTTTATAGAGAGGCTAAAAAGCCTTTTCAAATCAAAACCTTCACTAGAAGATTTTATTGCATTGCATAACCCCACTGACGTTTATCAGGTTGAGAGGCTAGAGCAGCAGTACTGGCAGCATATTAATCAAATGAAGTTTAAGTACTAAATAGTTGGGGATTGGTGAAATGATATCACAACGGATTTTGATTCCATTATTGTAGGTTTGATCCCTACATCCCCTGCCAGATATAGAAATAATGGCAGCTCAAAAATACTCATTGACTTTTGAGCTGTCAAATGCTATAATATATTTATACTATCAGGAATATATTATGGCACAAACATTTAAAACTCTACTTGAAGAAAAATTAGAATATTTAGTAAAAATAGTACCGCTTAGTGAGACTCTTAAAGAAGTATGTGCAACTTTAGGTTATTGCGATAATGGTAGAAATACAGGAACACTGAGTAAATTTTTGCGCGCTAATAATATAGATTTTAGTCATTTTAGAACATCTAAATGGTATCCTAAACATATTATTGAAGCTACTTGTCCTGTATGTAATACTATTTTTACTAAAAATTTAAATTCAGCAAAAGAAGTAAAAAAGGTAACATGTTCGCATGATTGTGGTAATAAATACTTTTCATGGAAACAAGGTGCTAAAAACTATAAAGGTGATACAGCATCCTCAACCTATGCTACAAAATTAGCTAAGTTTTATAAGTCACATTCTTTAGTTACTGAATGTATAGTTTGCGGAGAAAAAGAAATACTTGATGTACACCATGTTGATGAAGATAGATTAAATGCAGAAATAAATAATTTAGTCTATCTATGTCCTAATCATCATCTTCTATTACATAGAAATAAATCAGAAGTAGTATTTAATAAAATAATAGAACATCTAGATTTTAGAGATACTCTTTAATATATAACATAATTATTGGCTAATAGCTCAGCTGGTAGAGCAAATGACTGTTAATCATTAGGTCCGTGGTTCGAGCCCACGTTAGCCAGCCAAATTTACACTTGAAGTTGCCTGCTCAAGAGTGTATAATATATCTTTAAGTCTGAGAAAAGGTCACAATGTCTAGCACAAACTATCGCGTTCGTAGTTTTGCAACTACTGAACAAACAAAGCAAAGTAACATCACTGAAGAAGCCCAACTAGTTAGACTGGTTAATGCTTCGATGTTATGGGAAGATCAGTTTTATCTAGACGGTGTAGAACACAGTGAACTACTTAAAGATCTAGTAGCTAAATTGCCTGCTACTATTGTATCTGCAATTGCAATTAATGCTCGTCAACAACTTAATCTACGTCATGTTCCTCTACTTCTTTGCAGAGAACTGGCTAAATTAGGTAAACTAGACCACAAAGTCTTAAACGAGTGTATTCAACGTGCAGATGAAATGGCAGAATTCTTGAGTATTTATTGGATGAATGGCAAAGAGCCAATATCTAATCAAGTAAAAAAGGGTTTAGCCCTTGCATTTGAAAAGTTTTCAGAGTACGAGCTTGCTAAATGGGATAAGAACTCCAGCAAAATCACCATGCGTGATGTGATGTTTCTAGCCCACCCTAAACCTAAGCATCCCGAGCAAGAAGCCTTGTTTAAACGTGTAGCCAATCAGGAATTGCAAACTCCTGATACATGGGAAACAAAGCTATCCAGTGGCATGGACAAGCAGGAAACATTTTTGGAATTACTCCAAAAGAATAGGTTGGGAGCTCTTGCCTTTATTAGAAACTTGCGTAACATGATTGAGTGTGGGATACCAATTCAATCACTGTACGGCTATAGCCAGCGCATTGATTTTACAAAGGTACTACCTTTTAGGTATATTGCTGCTTATAGGGCCTGCCCAGAGGCCAAACAGCTACTCGAAAGCTTAATGCTAAAAAATCTAGATACTGAGGAAAAACTTCCTGGTAAAACAACACTACTCATTGACGTCTCTGGCTCAATGTTTGGTTGTCCAGTATCTAAGCACTCTGATCTAGATAGATTTGATGCTGCAGCAGCACTAGTTATGCTCTGTACACAAATCTGTGAAGATGTGCAAGTCTATACATTCTCTAATAAGTGTGTAAAGATTGAGCCTACAACAGGCTTTAGACTCATCGAGGAAATGCGTGGTAGCCAACCACATGGCGGTACTGAGCTTTACAGCGCAGTAGAGCACATAATTTTTCCAGGTGATCGTTTGATTGTTTTTACTGACGAACAAGCACTGCATAAGCCACGAGCTAAAGTAGATTGCAAGAACTACATTATTAATGTAGCCAGTTATAAAAACGGCGTTGACGATGATATGTGGACAACTATTACAGGCTTCTCAGAGCAGGTAATTAAGTATATTCAAGAATCAGAAAAGTTAGCATAAGCTAACTCTAAGCCCAAGGGCTTAGATAAGTGTATAGCGTGAAAAACAGATACTTCATGACTTGTTAAAACTGGCCTATTAACCCCTGTTTTAGAACCTTTCTTACACTTATCTAAGCCTTTAGCGAGTACAACAGTTACTTCATGGATAGAAAACTCACTGTTGTCAATTATTCTAAGGCCCCCAATTTAAAGGAGTATATATGCCCTGTATGAAATGTGCAAACGGTAAGTGGAAGTATGGTGCAAATGGTAACTGTGTATTTGATACACTAGAAGCCTGTAAACGTGCTGCTGCTGCAATCCATATTCAAGACAGCATTGTAGACTGTCCAGCACAAACTACTACAGAGCCTATGGACATAGAGATGCAGGAACAGTATAAATAGTTATAGAAGGTTGGCAGAGTGGCCGATTGCAACTGTTTGCTAAACAGTCGAGTATAGTAATATGCTTCATAGGTTCGAATCCTATACCTTCTGCCAAAACAATACTCTATTAGCTCAGTTGGTTAGAGCGCACGCTTGATAAGCGTGAGGTCGATGGTTCAAGTCCATCATGGAGTACCAAATATTACGGTGTAGTGTTAACGGTAGCACAGCAGTCTCCAAAACTGTTGGACGCGGTTCAAATCCGTGCATCGTAGCCAGGAGTATAAAATGAAACTAGAATTAAGCGAATTAAAATATCCTAAAAATGCACTAGTACCAGCTATGAGTGAAATTAGTGTTGGCTTTCATCACGATGTACTAGCCAAAGGGTATGTAGACAGATTTAATAGCAGTCAAGGCGATACTGAGTTTAACTTAGCAGGTGCTAAGCTACATGGCTTACTATTTGAACAGTATAAACCATATCAAGATGATAATGAGATTTCAGGCGCAGTAAAAGATCTAATCTTAGAAAACTTTGCAGGACTTGCAGAATTTAAACGTATATTCTTACAAAAGTGCTTAGAGCTACAAGGTAGTGGATGGGTTTATCTTAGTAAGTCTGGAAAGATTAAAAAGATTAAAAACCACAAAAATAAAGATGATGTTGTGTTCCTAATAGATATGTGGGAGCATAGTTGGATGATGGACTACAGAACAGACAAAGCAGGTTATGTAAATAACTGCTGGTTTATTATGGACTGGGATGTAGTAAATAAAAGAATAATGGCGGAGTAGAGGAGTCTGGTCGTCCTCGTTAGCCTCATAAGCTAGAGATCGTGTGGTTCAAATCCCACCTCCGCAACCAGTTATCTGGGTGTATTGTCAATCTGGTAGACGGCCTTGTTTGGAACGAGGAGGCTGTAGGTTCAAATCCTACCACCCAGACCAGAACCTCGGTTTATACTTTTACGT
>Ga0208643_1001145_pt1 | contig 15546 bp, 29 predicted proteins | sample VirMetDEL_Nov_12_FD_184516 | JGI IMG/M metagenome (GOLD analysis project Ga0208643, IMG submission 184516) | Aqueous microbial communities from the Delaware River and Bay under freshwater to marine salinity gradient to study organic matter... | ecosystem: Environmental > Aquatic > Marine >... | reverse complement strand
TTTTCGCGGCATCTGAAATGGTGTCATAGTGTTCTTTTGTCATAGCGCATGAAACGCGGATAGGCTTGCCAGCTTGAATTGCCATTGTGTATTTCGTCCCTTTTGTATGTTCATTGCCTGTTGACTGTGCTGCACTAGTATGCAATTGTCAACAGGCAAACAGCAATGGGAGACGACAATGAATAGCCTTTACGATAGATTTAAGCCACAGTTTGACGACCTGAAATCGCAAGGATTTCACAGCATTGCCGAGATGGCAAAACATTTTGATAACCACTATGCCATGAGTTCTGCACTCGGGTACTCAGATGCGGCGCGGCATTGGATTGCAGGGAAAAATGCAAGCACTCAAAGCAACAACCGTGCGCGGCGATGGCTTGATAGTGTTGGCGATATTCAGGCCCATTTATGGCCAAATGGTCGTGCGACAACTGCGCCAGATGCCAATCCAAATGCGCAAAATGACGCGGCAAATCCAGTAAAATTGTGTTCCGTTTTTGTTGTGACATGCCCGTCAGGAACGGATGATAAGGCTCGCAAGCTTCTTGCGCTAATTGGATGCGACATCACAGAAGTTTAGAATAGGAGACTACAATGACAATCGAAAAGGCAAGCGTAACCGAGGCGGAACTGCGTCAATTTATCGAACGGTTCGAGCAACTGGAAGCGGAAAAGAAAGACATTTCAGAACATCAAAAGGAACTCATGGCTGAATTGAAAGGGCGGGGCTATGACGCCAAGCCGTTCAAAGAGGTTCTGCGCCTTCGCAAAATGAACCCAGATGACCGCGCGGAATTTGAAGCCGTGGTCGATATGTACCGCCAAGCGGCGGGGGTGTGATATGACGGATGTGAAGCACAAGGGGCTTTACGCCGCCTTAGCCGCTGCGCAGGGTGAAATGGGTAGGGCACTGAAAGACGCGACAAACCCGCATTTCAAGATGAAATATGCCGACCTTGCCAGCGTCTGCGATGCATGTATGCCGTCATTGTCAAAGCACGGAATTGCCGTTTTGCAACCTGCATTTGATGATGATACGGGCCGATATGTTAAAACGATTTTCGTGCACGGCGACAGCGGGGAAAGCGCGGAGTGCCGCGTTCCGCTGATCGTCGCAAAAAACGATATGCAGGGCTACGGCTCCGCTGTGACCTATGCCCGCCGTTATGGCCTCATGGGAATGGCGGGGATTGCGCCGGATGATGATGACGGTAACGCCGCTATAAAATCACCGCCTGTTGTCGATCAACGCAAACAAGAACCACAGCCGCAGCGCAAGCCACAAGTTTCTGGTGACGCAATTGCACAGGCTGTTGAATATCTGGCAGGTGCAGAAGACATTGCGCATTTGCAGCGCCTATGGGGCAATATCCCCGCCGATATTAAGGCCGTGCCGGACGTTATCGCGGCCAAGGACAAGCGCAAGGCGGAATTGACACAACCAAAACCCGCCGATCTTGGCGGCGATAACATCCCATATTGAGGACAAAGCAATGAATGAACGTGCCGTAATCGGTGGTAATAACCCACCCGACCCAATTGACCAAATCACCGCATCATATGACGCCATGCGCGGCGAGGCTGAAAACTGGCTGGACGGGTCGCCAGTCGAAACCGAAGATCAAATGAAGGCCGTTGACGTTCTGCGCAAGTCTATGCGCGAATATCGCCTTGAATTAGAGGCGGGGCAGAAGTCATCAACCGCGCCGCTGTATGACGTATACAAGGCAGAGCTTGCGCGGTGGAAGCCGACAATCGAAGATGCGCAGCGCATCGAAAAGGGGCTTATCACCACGGTCGACACATTCAAACGCAAGCTGGCAGCGGAAAAGGAGGCCACGCGCAAGGAAGCTGAACGCCTGGCGTGGGAAGAAACCCGCAAGGCGCAAGATGCAGCGCGGGCCGCATCGACAAGCGACATTGAGGCGCAACGCACCGCCGCCGCGGCAATGCAGGCCGCAGAAGATGCGCAGAAGGCCGCAAAGGTTGCCGCAAAAGATACTGTCAAAGGCTTGCGCACGGCCACACTGTATGAGGTGACAGATCACCGCGCATTGTTGCACTGGATTGCAACCAATCGCCGCGATGATCTAACTGCGTTCGTTAACGAATGGGCGCGGAAAAACCACAAGGAAAACCAAGGCGCGGATGGTCTGCGCGTTTGGACAGAACAACAAACATTCTGAGGGCTTGAATATGTCAGATGCTATGAAACATGGGGCAGTGCTTGCACGGCAAGTCGGATTTGGCGCGGCTTGCCGATACACAGTCAGCCGAATTGACAGTTTTGGAATTTCGCCGGACTTGGCTGCATTGACCGGAATTGATGTAGACGCGGCACCATTCTGGGCAGTATACCCCGAAGAATATGCCGAAAACGGCGGTATCGTTGCGGCCATTATGGATCAAGCGCCAATCCTTGAATTTGGTGACATTGATGAAAGCGAAAAATTCGCAGACGCTATGGCCTCAGCACTTAACTTTTTTGCACAGGATGAAAAACAATGAAACATATTGTAATCGCAGGCGGGCTAACCCGTGACAGTGAGTTGCGGCGCACCCAAGGCGGCGATCCTATCCTGAATTTCAGCGTAGGGGTAAGCGAAGGACGCGACAAGCCGTCAACCTATTTTTCATGCAGCTTGTTCGGTAAGCGCGGCGAGGCTCTTGAGCAATTTCTAACCAAAGGAACAAAAGTTTCTGTGATTGGGGATTTTTCCACGCGAGAACATGACGGGAAAACATACCTGCAAATTCGTGTTGATCAGGTGACATTGCAGGGCGGTGGCAATCGTGACGGTAACAGCGATGCAGGCGGTTATCAGTCTGGCGGGCAAGGCGGCGCTCCGGCCGGTGGCGGCGGTCGGCGTGATGTGGATGATGACTTGCCATTTGGCCCGCAGGTGCTTTGATGCCAAGAAACAAACGTGACGCGCGTATCGTGGCCACAATCCGCAACCTCATAGCACAAGGATGGACGGATGAGGCGTTGCTAGTCGATACCGCAGCAGAAGTCATAGGCGGCGGGGAGAATGCCAGAAAGGTTGCGCAGTCGGTCTATGATCGACACTACAAAATATTTGAGGCAAATTGATGGTCACACGCATCATTCGCACCCCTAGCGATATTGATGGAATGGCGCGGCTCTTAGGGTCGCGCCAATTGCCTGTCACGGTACACATAACAGCAGGTGCAGACCGAACGGGCCAGCAGAACGCACTTTCGTTCCGGTGGTACACAGAGACAGCGCAACAGCTAGGCGACCGCACTGCAAGCGATGTTAGGGCGCATTGCAAGCTGTTCCACGGCGTCAAGATGCTACACTCCGAGAATGAACCATTCCGCCTATCGTGGAACAGGCTGATAAAGGACCGTTTCACCATCGAAGAAAAGCTGGAGCTGATGGTTCCGCCACACGATTATCCGGTTACGCGGTTGATGACTGCCAAGCAAATGTCACGATACATGGATGAGTGCCACCGCGACCTGTCATCGCTAGGCGTGGCGCTAACTGACCCCGAGGCTATGAAATATGCCTGACTTTTCAAATCGCGGGCCGCTGGGCCAAAAGCAACAAAAGCCCCCCAAGTTGCCGCGCAAGCCGTTGCCAAAGGTTAGCCCAAAGAAACGGGCCAGAAAGGCAGCAGAACGGGAGCGGGGCGCATGGGAGCACATGGCAGCGGTCAAAGCCATGCCTTGCATATGTTGCGGCGCTACGGGGCCGTCTGATGCGCACCACGTCACAGGCAACAAGATGCCCCGTTCTGACTTTATGGTAATTCCGCTGTGCTATGCCTGCCACCGTGGCCCGCGTGGGTATCATGCAGATAAACGAGCATGGGTAGCGCGGCACGGGCCGGATTATGGGTTTCTGGAAATTGTCGCAGGTATGCTTGATTGATGGCGCGGCGTGGTGTAAATTGGCGGCGTGTCGGTGTAGCTCAATGGTAGAGCGGAAGTCTCCAAAACTTCGCGTCGGGGGTTCGATTCCTTCCACCTTCGCCATAACCGCGATTGATGCGGTGTATCTAATGGCAATGCCACGTGGTTAGGCTTTACGCCGACCGGATACACAACATGAGGCGCGGCAAGTGGTCAAAGGGTGATAGCGCATCATCCAGCGTAGCAAATGAAAAGCGCAAGCCGAGTGACGTTATGCGGCTGCACATCCTCATGGATAATGGCCGCGCCTCAATACCAAATCAAATAGCCCCCGCCGATATGGCAGGGGCCTTTTTTGTTACAGTCCCATTTTTGAAAGCATATCGCCCGCACCGTCTTTGATGTAATCATCTTTTGCGCAAGCAATGTTTTTGACAGCTTGGCGGAAATATGACTTTTTCAACTCGGCACCGATACCCTTTCTACCCAGATATACAGGGCTGTAAACCTCGGAACCAACGCCCATAAATGGGGTGAAAACCGTTTCGCCTGGGTTTGTGTAAAGCTCTACGCACCGATGAATAATGTCCAGCATTAGCGGGTGAACATGTTTTACATCATCCGGCTCACGGGCTTCCCCATCATCTACAACGGCACGGGCAGATAGCCCGCAACCGGTCTTTTGCTTGTTGCTTGATCGAATATCCATCCACGCACTTGACGCATATCGCCGCCAAACAAAATGCGAAAATCTGTTTTGCTTTTGATCCCCATCAAACCCGCGAAACTGTCTAACCTCGGCGGGCATTTCTTCCTCGCCAAAATAGCGATGGAACCCAGTTGGGTGAGTGACAGGAACCTTGTTTTCCCCGCCCTTCCTGAAAAACAAGATGTAATCAGCGTTTGCGATGCTAGACTTTGTGCTGTCTTCGCAAATTGTCATGTGAGCTAGCCCCTTAACCATTGTGCGCAACCGAACAGCAAGAGGCTCATTCCATTTTAGACGACGACCGATAAAATGAAAACCGGCGTCTTGGTGTATCTTGATAATGTTTCCGGGGAGATCATGGCACGTTCCCACCATATCCTCGCCAATATCCATGCAGTGAACAGCATTTATTCGGCCTGGCTTCGTTACTCGGTGTAGGTGCTGAACTAGGAACTTGTACTGATCGTAAAACTGTCCATAGCTGGTGCAGTTTGACATATCCCGTTCATCGCCGGAATATTGGAACAGCCCTGCAAACGGCGGTGAATATACCGCCATATCTACGCTATTGCTTGGCAGGTCTGCAATTACCTCGACGCAATCGCCGTTGTAGATTGCATAGTCGTTTGTGATTACTTGATCTGATACTGGCATAATTCTCTCCATTATATCCAAGATGGAAGCGATACTGCTTCGGTTTCTGTAAAAATTCGGCGATGCTTTTGAGCATCTACCATGTGCTGCATCATGCTTTGAAACATGACGTCTGCGGCCTCGGCTTTTCGTTTTCTTGATGATGCGACCGTTGACAGCGAAGACGTCCCGATCTGGTGAATTGTAACGTCACGCTTTTGACCAAACCGCCAGAAACGTCTAGCAGCTTGATAATATTGTTCATAGCTGTAATCGTCAAAATATGTACAAGCATTGCAGTGTTGCCAATTAACGCCAAGGGCAGCAATCTTTGGCTTCGTGACAAGGTACTTAATTTCGCCAGACTTGAACGCCGCAAACTTTTCCTCCTTGGCCTCATCTTTGTCCGACCCAGACAGGTTTACCGCCCCCGTCAATATCTCGGTGATGTAATCTGCCTCAGCATTAAAATGGCACCATGCAACGCCGCTATCGTGGCCTGACAGCAATTCGGCGGCAAGGTCACAGCGTTCCTTGATTGTTGCTTTGCGTTCTTCCCGTTGAGCAGGAAGACCGGTCACTGGCATGGCGAAAAGCTGGCCGTCAAGAGGCTTGCTTTTTATCTCGTGGTGGATCTCAATCAGCCTTGGCAATGACCAACCATCATCGTTAAACCCCATATCAGACGGCTTTCGGATAGCCCTAGCCCATGACGCAACCCACCGCCAAAAATGCGGCTCGGCATGGCCTTTGAACCGCCAAGCCTGACCAATATGCGCGGGGTGCAACGTGTCATCATTCGACTTAAAGAACGTTTGCAGCATATCCATGTATGCCATATCCCCCAGCGCCTCGGATGATGTTCCAAGCTCGGTATAGTCGTTCGGGCTTGGGGTTGCGGTATACATTGCCCGATACTTTATTTTGCGCATAAACTCGGTGATTGCCGACTTGATTGCCCCGTTGAAGTTTTTCAAAATACTGCTTTCATCGCACACGATACCTCCAAAGTCGTTTGCGTCGAAATAGTGCAGCCGTTCATAGTTGGTGCATACAATTCCAACGCCAGCTTTCCACTTTCCGTCAGTTGACCTAACCGCTTCAATTCCGAACTTTTCGGCCTCTTCTACGGTCTGGGACGACACAGACAGCGGAGCAATGACCAGAACAGGCCTGTTTGTTTTGCGGTGTACGTTTTCAGCCCATACCAATTGCATTAATGTTTTGCCAAGCCCGCAATCGGCAAATGTAGCGGCTCGACCTTGGCGGCATGACCATTCGATAAGGTTTGATTGAAAGTCATGGCAATGTGGATTTTCATAAATCGGTGCGAAACCAAACTCACCAGCAAGGTGCGTTTTAGCCTCTACAAACTCCCTGTATTCCTGCAAACTCATCCCATAATCCCCCGTACAATTTCACCCAATCCCAGATCATCGGCCATTGATTGCAGCTTGTCGCAATCGTGGGCATCGGTGACGCCAAATTTTCGCGCCCACAAAACCGCATCCAGCTTATCGGCAAGGTGCAGGATTGCGGTTTCAAAATTGGTTAAATCCCAATGCAAGCCCATTTCCGCCAGCACGATCTTTTCCGCCGCCGCATATTCCGCAACAAGAACGGGAAAGCGGTCCTTTGCAGGTCCAGGCATATCGCCAATGACCTTTTCCGCCTCGTCGTGGTTCCAAGCGGCAAAATGAAGCTCATCCTCCCGTTCCACATCCATACCCAGCTCGGCGGCGAACGTGGCGCACATGTAAGCAACCCGCGCTTGGTGGCGGTTGATCGTATCGCCAGAATTGCGAAGGCTCTCGTTTGGGTGACAGTGCCACCGGTTTACATCATGGGTCATTGGTGTGATTCCTCTTCGATTGATGCCAAAATAGCGCGGCCTATGAGTTCTGGGATTTGAGGGATTACGGCGTTTCCAGCGCCCTTGATATCCCCCAACCACTCGGGAAACCCATTGCCCATAGCCATAGGAACGGCACCAATCGGGCGTGGTCCAACCCAGATTGCCTGACTGTCCATTTCGCTAAATCGTCCGCGCAGCCTTGAGCCTCCGGCCTCATCGAATAGGACCGTTTTTGCGGGCTTCTTTTCCAGTCTGTCGCTGTTGGGGTAGGAAACAATCCAGACGCGCTCCCTGCGATGGTGAGCGCCCAAGGCTGCCGCCGGTATGTTTTCCCATTCCGCATCATACCCGCACTCGGCCAAGTCTCCGAGTACACGGCCAAACCATCCCCCACGTTGTTCGCTAGGGCCACTAAGCAGGTTTGCAACGTTCTCCACGATGACGAAGCGGGGTGATAACTCGCCAATAAGTCGCACGATCTCGGACCACAATCCGCTGCGAGTACCTTCACCGATGCCAGCTTGCTTTCCTGCTGTGCTAATGTCTTGGCATGGAAAGCCGCCCGTGATGACATCAACGGCAATTCCGTCTCTTGCCAGAATGTCGCCTGTGAGTTTGGTAACGTCTTCATAGCATGGAACCTCAGGCCAATGTTTCGCCAAAACCTTGCGGGGGAATGGCTCAATTTCACAAAATGCAACGGTTTCAAATCCGCCAGTGCGTTCAAGGCCGAGACTGAAACCGCCAATTCCGCTGAACAAATCCAGCACCCTTAGCTTGGTCATTTGTCTTTCCATTCTGCGCGAATGGCCCTGATATGCACGTGGGCCGTACTGGCGCTAATGCTAAGAGCGGCGGCAATTTCGCTTGCTCTAATGCCAGGGTTTTCAATCATGAATTGCTTGATGCGTTCCCGCGTGATGTCTTTCGTAGCCATGCTTTCACCTGTTTTTTGTTTCGTGTCATTGTTTTTCGCATTATTCTATTGACGGGTCAAGGGGTGTTGTGCAATATGGTGAAATGAAATGCAAACCGGAGCAATGAAAAATGAAAAACGCCAAATATGCAGAAGACGTAATCGCAGAAATGGAATTGCAAGTTAAATCACAAAAGAAACGAAAGGATCTAGCCGCAGCATTTGCGTCAAACATTTTCGGCGAGCTTTCCCCAGATGCGGTATCGGTATATTTGGATTATGCGTCAAAATGAGTTACGACGAAGACGAAAGTGACGCAGCATATAACGCGCGGCATTTTAGCGATGAAGCGATAGAGGAGCGGCGGGCATATTGCTACGAGCAGGCCGCGAATGAGGCGAAGATGTTTGCACAGCAATCCGCGAATGAAGCCGCCGCATTGAAAAGCAACCCGTGGCCCACCGACCCGACCGCCCTTCGCGGCAATCGCATGGGCTTGCAAGAATGGATAAGGGAAAGAGGAGATTGATATGGCCGCAATTTTCATTGAAATAACCGGCACAGATCACGACATTGATACTCGTACCAACTCATACAGCAAGAATACCTACATTGACATTATCGCGCGAAACACGGTTGTGACGCTGGATATGGACGTGGCCCGCGACATTGCCGCAGCGGTGGCGCTGTTTGATAAGGAGGCCGCAGAATGACCCCACGCCAAACTGAATTGATGCTAGCTTGGGAGCAAGCGGACGAAGACTTCCCCGACAAATCAACCGAATTTATCATTGCAATCGTTTGCGACCGCACAGGCGCAGATCACTGCGATGTTATGGACGCGTTGTTGGCAGAGAATGAGGCCGCAGAATGACATTGCCAACGATTGAAATTGGCCAAGAGGTATTCTTGGAAGATGGGCGCGCGGCAGAATACGCCGGTAACATCGGCGGTCAGGATTTTGTTAGAATTATCCTGTCAAGGCACGATGAGGAATATGGCGATGAAAGTTGGCCGTCTGACAAACTGACGCCGGTCCCGAAGGTGTTCTTGTCTGCTCCAATGGAAAAGCACGATAAGCGCGTAGCCGAAGCCGCCGCCAAGGTTTCAGCATTGCGGGACGAAGAAACCGCAATCCGCCGATCCATTCTTGACCTGCACGCGCGTGAAAAAGAAGCGAACGCCGTCATATCCAAGTTCCCAGAAATGAAAACGGCACTGGACTTCATGGAAGGCAGAATTACGCATGTTGTCGTTGAAAGCTATGGCGCTGTTACGGTTGAGCCGCTGCAAGACGCCCTTGCGTATTATGATGGAGATTACGGCAGGCGCACAATTGACGGTATTAAACTGCTTTGTCTTTTTGGATGCAAAAAAGGTGAAAAGCCACGGTGGGCAATCAACCGCTATTATGATGGGTCGGGCAGTTGGACTACTGTTGATCCATTTACCAGTGAAGCCGACGCACGCGCAGACGTCCAGCGCCGCGCTGATGCCGCATTTGTTGCTTGGGAGGTTGACGGAAAGGACAACGGGCTGCGTGCCTACCACAAGGCAGGGGCTGTAATCCCACAAGCGTTCCATGACCATTGCGTGCAAGTTGCTGCCGCCAACCGTGATGCCAAGATTGCAGAACTGGAAAGCAAAATAAGCAAGCTGCGGGAGGCCACCCCATGACCCCCGCCGCAATCGCCCTAATCGAAGCCGCCAAGCGCAGAACCGCACGGCAAAACGAAACCGGAAAGGATAAATGATGACCCGCATAAACAACAGCATGGCCGCAATAGCTGACCAGTTCACGGCGGAGCAATGGGAAGCCCTTGGCGGGGATGCCTATTACAGCAAAACCCTTGAACGGCAGAACGCGGCACAGATCAAAGCCGACCGCGCCGGATGGTGGATTATTCCGGCCGCTATTTTTGCGGGCATGGCGTTTTGCGCATGGCTGATTATCGCAGACCCGATTGGCCGCACGGTTGACGGGGTTATTAACCCACATTCGGAGGGCTTTTGAAATGACCAAACGATACACGCCGACAGTGCTGGAAGGTGCCGCGCATATGGAAATCATGGGCGCGGGGGAGTGGGTGAAGTGGGTGGACTATGATCGGGCGCGGGCGGATGCGCTGCGAGAGGCGGCGCAAGCCACTATGATACCCGTAAAAGTGCCTAACAAAAGCAAGCTTGCTGCCCTAGAAGATCAATCAATTTGGGTGTCGGGCGCTGATAATCATGCCGTGCGGATCAACTACGCAATCCTCGCCCTTACCCCCGCACCCCCAGCCGAACCCGCGCAGACGGTGCAAGATAGCTTTACCGACCTTGTGGCGTCAGCCATTACTGAAGCAGAAAAAGCAATGCGCAAGTTTCCTCAACCAAACTATGTATTGTTGAAAGTTGCGGAGGAAGCGGGGGAAGTTGTAAAAGCCTGCGTCCATTTTGCGGAAGGCCGAGAAACACGCGAAAGCGTAGAAGGCGAAATGCGTCAGACTATTGCAATGCTTTACCGCCTGTGGGTCGAAGGTGACGAAGTTAATGGCGTTCGCGCAATCGCAGGGGGCAAGCCATGAACCGCGACAAGATGATTGAGGCGCTGGCATCTCGCCTTGAAGATTACCGCTGTGGTAGCGACGGAAATACCGCAATGGAAACCGCCGCCGCCGTGCTGGACCTATGCGGGCCGGAACCGCTGGTGTGGGTAGGTATGCGCATACATGATGACATGACGGAAGGCGGATACCACATAACAGGCGCTCAGTGCGGGCTTGGGACAATTTACATACACGACCACAGGCCGTTCATGGGGAAGGAGGCAGGATTTTCATATTCAGTTGGGGTGTTTGCAGATTGTGACGCCGATAGGTTTGCAACCGAAGCCGCCGCCCAAGCCGCCGCGCAATCCCACGCCACCGCCGCACATTGGGCAAGCACGCCGCTCGGTAAGATGGTGGGGGTGGTGTGATGCTTGATTACATCGCAGCCCGCCCAATGCTTGCCGCCGCTCTTTCGGCACTATGCCTCGCAGACAGCCTGAACTGTATCCGGCTAGGCCACGCTGATTGGTGGGTGCCTGCCGTGCTTGCCGCTTGGTGCGCAGCACTTATTCAACCGCGAAGGATCCGCCCATGACCGCCCGCCAGAACCACTTTGTAAAAATTAAAAGGATGGTGTGATGCTTGAGATATTGCAGCTATATGTTTCCGGCTTTTGGGTGTGGCTCGGCATCACGATTGGCGTAGGCCTTATCGTTCAGGCAATCTCGATATTCATTTATGCGGTTATTGGGCGTAAAGAAAACCCCGCAACCTGTAAGCCCGCGTTACAAGTTGCAACGAAAGGATGATGTTATGGATGCTACAGAGCCAACAACGGCCCGCAGATGCACATGTTCGGCGTGCTGGCCTGATTACCGCTTTTTCCGCGTGTGCAGCGATTGCGGCAACAAGCGATGCCCGAAAGCCAAGAACCACGAAAACGCTTGCACAAATTCAAACGAGCCGGGGCAAAAAGGCAGCAACTACGAATAACCGCCCAACGCAAAAAGCCCCCGCCGATTAAGGCAGGGGCTTGAAATGTGAGGCGCTATGCTATCCAGAGTGCGCACCCGTGAATCGCATCCGATTTGCTACGTTGACGGGCGCCAGCCTTTCGGCTTCCCGTGCGTATCGGAACCATGCTGCGTTAGTGGTATGTGGTTTTTTATCGTCCCCCATTCTCGCGCACCACGCCGCCACCATACCGCATATGGATGCCATTTTGCAATGGTATATGGGTTTCACCACCCGCAAACCCGCGACCCTGTTTCGTTATGATTTAGCAGTTGCCGCGCCGTGCCTTCTGTCAGCACGTCAGCAACGCTTGGCCGGATAGGTTGCGCCCATCCGCAGGGGTCACTTGTCGCGCATCCACTTAGCCAAATCAGCCCGAACATCATCGCCAGACTTTGCCGCATTTTCATTTTGCACCTCGTTAGCCGTTGAAAGGTTAGCCGCCGCCTTGTCCTTAGCCTTGGCAGCGGCACCCCGCGAACCGTCTGACCGCCCTTTGAGCCATGCAACCGCAAGCGCGGCCATGCCCATAAGTGCAGCCCATACAGGCGCGGGGATGAGTGATAGGATGGTGGTCATTTCACGCCCCATTTCAGCAGCACAGCCAGCGCAGACAGCCCCGCCGATACCGGCCCCGCGATGATGCCAGCCAACCAGTACACGTTGAATGGGTGCAGATCGAAAGTGCCGGTTGATTGGTCATAGGTGCCAGCGCCAAGGATGGACGACACGAACGCCAGCCCGACAATCGCAGCGCCGATGTATGTTGTTAGCCGTGCTTTGGTCCACATCATTTACCCTTTCCGAAAAATGCAGCAATCGCCGCGACAATGCCAGCCCAGAAACTAGGCGCGACTGTGACCGGCACGTAATCGACTGGGGGCGGCAGGTGGTCAGGCGTCAGGAATAGCGCCCGCTCCGCCTCACGCCGCCGTTGCAGGCCCGCGATAACCTTGCCGCCCGCCTTGTTCCACATCAGCATAGCGTCAGCCGCGCCGCGCTTGTCGCCAAGGTTGAACCGGCGCAGGGCTGTTGACCCGCCAAACGCAGTCGGCCCGATATTATACGCCAGTGAAACAAACGCCCCGAACTCATTCCCGTTGATCGGCTTTGTGATTTTGGGTGCAATCTGTGCTGCGAACTTCTCAACAGCCGCCAGCAAATACCGCTCCGCCTCTGGCTCTGAAATGACCATGCCCGCGCTTGGTTCAATGCCGACCATTGCCCGAGCTGTGGTGCCGTAGCCGATGGTCCAGAGCGGAGGACGGGCCAGCTTGTCGAGATATGCCTTTGCGCGAAAGCCCTCAAATTCCTTGATAAGCCGCAGCGCAGCGATGTTGATGACGGTCATTCTGATACCCCTTGCCCGATATAAAACGGCGTCCGAACGGTCACGCCCCAACAGCTATGGATGACCTCGCCGTAAGTCTCGAAAAGCCGATCTGCGGTTATACCCACGATCAAAGCTTCCCACCGCAGCCCGCCAACGCCGTTGACTTGCGGGCGGTCCATAAACTTCGCATGTACAGGCACACCCCACGGCCCACCTAGTGACCATTCAATCGCGCGATACGTGCAGTCTTGCAGTTTGTTGGCCGTGCCAGACAGCACAACGGAGGGCAGGCCGTCCATTATCGTAGGCGTCACACTGTCAACCCGAAGGGGCGTCACCACGGGCCAGATATGCCCCGCAAAACGCTGCGCGGGTACAGTTTGGACCACCCAATACCCCGCCATCAGAACCGACAAAAACAGCGGCAAAAGCCACCCGTAGATTAACCGCCCCATTCTGTTCTCACCTGACTAATAGCTGCGGCAAGTGCGCCCGCTGTGATGACTGTCCAGAGCAGAAACTTGCCGATCCGCCCCAATGCTTTGACTGTGGTTAAAAAATCCCTGACCTGCTGCACCTCTGCGTCCGTCAGATTTTCGTCATGCGCAGCGCGGCCAAGAACGGCCTCGGCGTCATTTTGTCGAACCATGATGCCCCCGCGATTGACTCTTTGGCCGAATCGGCCCCTTGCTCGTGGTATCCATGCCGATTTCCATTCTTGGTGTGGTCAGGTCTAACAAAATCAAGGCTCCAGCAATGATAGATATTCGGTGAACGCCGCGCCCATGTAGTCTACGCCGCTGTGAAGTTTCGCGTCACGTTGCAAGTCCAGATCAAGCAAACCCGATGTAAACCCGCCGCCGTTTAGCGTAAGGTCGGGCGGGAAAAACTTGCCAAGCACGTTAACTAGTGTCGGCGCAGCGTGGTTGTATGGCGTCATTGTGCCAGTCGTTGCGCCTCCGTATGCCTCTCCAGCCCGCGCCGGTGCCGGTTGCGCATCGCCCGAAAAGTCACTCATGCCATCGTAGGTATACGCACCATCGGGGTTGCCAGTCGCTGCCATTTTGGCGACTTTCTCCATCATGATTGACGCGGCATAAAGCGATTTCATGTGCAAGTTTGCATCCGCGTCAGCGCCTTCCCCCGTGACGCCGCCAACCACCCATTCGACATTGCCAAACGCAATCGAGATCAGGTTGCTGTGACCGGCCCAGATCGAGTTTGGCGATAGGTTATTGCACAACACCCACGCATCCGCGCTGCCAGTTTCAGACGCAGCATAAGCCCCCCGCCAAGCCGCATAGGCAAAAATGGCATGAGTATACAGGACGCGCCTGTTTTCGCAGTCCGCAGTTTCGGGGTAAAGAAGGCTGTTAAACTGTGCAGAAGGCACGGTGCCTAGATCGCCACCTGCATAAGTAGCAATCCATGCGCTGCCCTTCCATGCGGCATAGTCAGCATATCCGAGCCGCCTAGCCCAGCCGTTTAGCGTGGATATTGGCAGAGCCAAGAGCGCATCCCGTGCATCAGAATACATTGTCGCTGTGCCAGCAAACAGAAGGTTAAGCGCCTCGCACTCCGCAAATCCGAACACCGTCGGCTTGCGCACCTTGCCCGCCTTGGCCGCTTCAATGGCGCTGGCGTATTCCACGCGCTTGAGCGGGTACACGTTATCCGGCCCTGTTACCCCATCAGCAAGGACAAGATCGCCCGTACCGTTCCACGCCGCAAGCGCATTTGTCAGGTATGGTCGCACTTCTGACAGCGCCTGCATGTCCGTTACCCGCATGGCGTTTTGAAGCACCCAAGCGAACGTCTCGGATGCAAGCGCCTGCTCAACGGTCGTATAGTCGCACGGCATTGGAAACAGCATGTTAGCCGTGCCACGGATAGCCGCCTCAAACTGTTTCATGCGATAAATATATCCGGGTCCAGCCGCGTCTTTTAGCGCCCCCCAGTAAAGACCCGTCCCGCCGCCGCTATCAACCCAGGCCGATGAAAACAGTCCCTGAACATCATCATCCTCTAGCATCAACTGCACCGCCGCACCGCCTGCCGATGTACCCATGATTAACAGTCGGCTTGCATCGCCACCGAACGCCGCAGCGTTATCATATACCGATTGCAGCGCCGCCTTGATATCGGTGTACGATACGGATGGTTCGCCATCGACCGCAACAGACGGATGCGGAAAATGCCCGAAGACCCCGCGCCGATAGTTGACCACCACGACCACGCAACCCCATTCCGCCGCCAAGCGATGCCCGTATGTTTGTTGCGCCCATGCGTGGTTTACCGCCCATCCGCCTCCAGGTATCATAAAGACAATTGGATGCCCCGTGCCAGTTGCAGGCGCAAACACGCTGTAGAAAAGGCAGTCTTCGCTTTCCCGCGTTCCCATGCCCACCCAATCGGCCTCGCCAATATCCGGCCTGCCAAATTCGGGACGCCCGTCGCTGGCGTTTTCCTTGTCATAGGTCTGGTATGGAGGCGGTGGAACGTCACCCACAACATGCGTACCGGCGGGGTAATCATACCCCACAGCCGCCTTGAACCGCAGCCCCCCGATAGGTGCCGCGCCGTAGCGCACGGCAGGCCAGACATTCACCAGCCGAGTTGTCTCCGCATTCTGTGCGCGGTATGCGTCAGCTTGCGTTGTCATGTCGCGCG
>Ga0208643_1001140_pt1 | contig 15570 bp, 24 predicted proteins | sample VirMetDEL_Nov_12_FD_184516 | JGI IMG/M metagenome (GOLD analysis project Ga0208643, IMG submission 184516) | Aqueous microbial communities from the Delaware River and Bay under freshwater to marine salinity gradient to study organic matter... | ecosystem: Environmental > Aquatic > Marine >... | reverse complement strand
AGATAATACCTTTACAAATACTTTATTTGAAGCATACCATAAAGATTATATTTCTGATGTATTTGATGCAACAAACAGACTAACAAAATTAACTGCATATTTACCTTTAAGAATATTACTTAATTATACACTAGCAGACAGATTCAATATTAGTGGTACTACTTATAAGATTAATTCTATAAAAACAAATATGCTTACTGGTAAATCTGATTTAGAGTTATTGAATGATATCTATACACCTCCAGCACCAGCAATACCTCCAGATACAACACCACCAACTGCACCAGTAATTGGTACACCAATAGTTGGAACAACTACAATTAATTTCTGTTGGGCAGCATCAACTGATACTGGAGTAGGTGTAAAAAGTTATTCTGTTACACAAGATGGAGTACTTGTACAAAGGGTTACTGCAACACCATATAGAGATACTTATTGTGTTACCATAACTGGTTTAACAAGTGGAACAACTTATGCTTTTGGAGTAACTGCAACAGACTTTAATGGTAATGTATCAACAACAACAACTTTTAATGCAACAACCTCATAATGATAAAAGAAATATTAGAGTTACTAAGAGATACAGATTGTAAATCTGAGATAGTACAAATAGCAAAGGGAAAGAACAAGTTTCCAGATAGTTTTAAAGAATTAATAAAAAGAGAATGGAAAAAATAATTGTAGAGCTAGAAGCAAAAACAGACAAAGCACTAAAAGGAATTGATGGTGTTGCAAAAAGTGTTGAGAAATTAAACAAAACAACCACAGAATCAAATAAAGATACTGCTAAGTCTTTAAAAGAAGTAGAGAAGTCCTCTAGTCTAGCAGCTAAAGGAGTAAGACGTATTGGAAATGCGATAAAGGCTGCTGGTATTGGTTTGGCAATTGCTGCTTTTGCTACTCTAAAAGAAATTTTTATGCAGAATCAAAAGGCTGCTGATTTCTTTAATACAACATTTGAAGTTCTAAGCATTGCTTTTAATGATTTTGTAGGATTTGTTATAGACAATGGAACAAAAGTAACAGACTTTTTTAAAGCTATTTTTGATGACCCTTTAGAAAGTGTTAAGCAGTTAGGAGCAAGTATAAAGGCAAACATTGTAGAGCGTTTTGAAAGTTTCTTAGATACTCTTGGATATATCGCAAGTGCAGTAAAGAAAGTATTTAGTGGAGATTTTGCTGGTGCATTAGAAGATGCTAAAAATGCTGGGAAAGAGTATGTAGATGTACTTACTGGAGTTAATGATTCTTTTGATAAAGGTGTAGAGATTGTTAAAGGGAGTGCAGAAGCTATTTCAAATTATGCAAGTGAAACTATAAAAGCTGCAAAAGGAAATGTAGAGTTAGCAAAGTCAGCAGAATTAGCAGCAGTATTAAATCAAGGATTAGTTGAGAAGTACGACAGACAAGCAGAGCAATTAAGACAAATACGAGACGATGAAAGTAAGAGTATTGAAGAAAGAATAAAAGCAAACGAAGAGCTTGCTTTAGTTTTAGATGAACAAGAAAAAGCAATGAAAGAAAATGCTGCTATTGCAGTTGCATCTGCTGCTGCTGAACTTTCAAAGAATAAAGAAAACATAGAGTTACAGAAAGCATATCAAGAAGCACTTAATGAACAAGCTGGAATTGAAGCACAGATAACTGGCTTTAGAAGTGAGCAACAAACAAATACAAATTCTTTATTAAGAGAGCAAAAAGAAATAATGAATGAAATTGCTTTACTTGGTAAATCTGAAATAGAAAGAGAAAGGTTAGAGCTAGAGCAACAATATGAATTAAACAGAGAATTAATAGAAAGGGAAATTACAGACGATGTAATAAAAAAAGAAAGATTACTTGCAGCAGAAACAGATTATAAAACACAATTAAAAGTGTTAAATGATGAGTTTGATAAAGCACAAGAAGAAAAAGAAAATCAAAAAATAAAGTTACAACAACTAAGAACTCAACAAACTCTTGGAGATGCACAAAATACTTTTAATCAAATAGCACAATTAGCTGGTAAAGATAGTAAGGTTGGAAAAGCAATGGCTATTGCAAGTGCAACAATTAGTGGTGTTCAAGGTGTTCAAAATGCTTATACAACTGCACAAAAATCTCCAATAACATTAGCCTTCCCAGCATATCCAGCAATACAAGCTGGTTTAGCTGGTGCAATTGCCTTAAAAAACATAGCATCAATAAAAAGTGTAAATCCATCTGGAGGAGGTGCTAGTAGTGTTCCAAAACCATCAGTACCAACTGGAGCATCTACACCACCATCATTTAATGTAGTTGGTCAAAGTGATACAAACCAATTAGCATCTGCCATTGGAGGGCAATCACAACAACCAGTACAAGCATACGTTGTAGCAAACGATGTAACAACTGCTCAAAGTATGGATAGAAATATTGTAAATGATGCAAGTTTAGGAGACTAAAATATAAAATAACACTTAAAAAATATTATATAAATATGAAACTAATTGAACTTATTTTAGACGATGATGAAGCAATCGGAGTAGAAGCTATTTCTGTTGTTGAGAATCCAGCAATTGAATCTGATTTTATTGCACTTAATAAACAAGAAATAAAACTTGCTGAAATAAACAAAGAAAAACGTTTATTAATGGGTGCTTTATTAATACCAAAAAAACCTATTTACAGAAAGTCAGGAGAAGATGAGTACTACATATTCTTTTCTGAAAAGACTGTTGCAAAAGCATCTCAAATGTATTTACAAAATGGTAATCAATCTAATTCAACATTAGAACACGATGCACAATTAAAAGACTTAACACTTGTTGAAAGTTGGATAGTAGAAGATAAACAAAAAGACAAGACTGCTTTATATGGTTTAGATGTACCAGTTGGAACTTGGATGGGTAGTGTAAAAGTTGAGAATGATGAGATTTGGAATAACTATGTAAAAACTGGTAAAGTAAAAGGCTTTAGTATTGAGGGTTATTTTGCTGATAAGATGGAAAGACCAAATGAAGAACTAAAAGAAGATTTAGAAGAAAAGCAATTAGCAGAACTTAAAAAACTATTATCATAATGAGAGCAGTATATTGTAAATGTAAAAATACTTATTCGATAGATTGCAAGGATAAAGATGATAAAAACTGCAAAACACCATACTATTGGAAACAAGGCATTGGAAGAATAAGTGCAACAGAAGAAGAAGAATAGAAAAATGAAAATACAAAATTTTAACTAAATTTTATTATATAAATATGAACACACAGAATAGAGTTTTTAAAAAACTAGCACAAGCAGAGAAAACAGAATTGGCAACGCAGAAAGTTGAGTTAAGTTTAATGGATGATGTAGATAAGGCTTTAGATAAAGCAAATTCTAAAAGAAGAAATTTAGAAAAACTTGCTAAAAAAGTATCATCTGGTTTTAATGATTTACAATCTGATTATGGATTAGCTCTGCAAATTGCTAAAAAAGGAGAAGCAGCAGCAAAAGAAATAGGAGCAGAGGATTTGAGAAAATTTTTCGGAAACAGAGGAGATGAGGCAAGAGATTATGAAAATGAAGTAGGTAAAGCTGCTAATAAAATATTTTCAGCAGTATCAAGCATATAAGAGCTAAAATACAATAATTAACTAAATATATGAACACAGACAGAACATTATTAAACAAAGCAAGAGTTTTACTTGGATTAGAAGTAAAGCTAGAGCAAATGAAACTAGATAATGGTGCTATCCTAGAAGCAGAAGTATTTGAAGCTGGTGCAGAAGTATTCGTTGTCGCAGACGAAGAAAGAGTTGCAGTACCAGTTGGAGAATATGAAGTTGAAGGTGGTATGATTATAGTAGTTTCAGAAGAAGGTATCATTGGAGAGATTAAAGAAGCTGGAGCAGAAGAAGAAGCACCAGCAGAAGAAACAGTAGAAGAAGTTGAAGAAGAAGAATTATCAACTGAAACTGCATCTCCAAAGAAGATAGTTAAATCAATATCAGAAGAAATGTTCTTCTCAGAAATTGAAAAACTAAGAACTGAAATCAACGAACTAAAATTATCTAAAACAGAAGTTGTTGCAGAAGAAGTAGTTGAGTTATCAGAAGTAAAAGAAGATAAAGTAGAATTATCTGCTGAAGAAGTTGAAGGAATTACACATACTCCAGAAAACTTATCTGACAAAAAAGAATTAAACCTTTATTCTCAAAAAGGGAATAAGAACACAACAAGAAATAGAATATTTAACAAAATAAACAAATAAAAAATGAGTTTATCAATTACAACAACGTATGCTGGAGAATTTGCTGGAAAATATGTATCAGCAGCACTTTTATCTGGAAATACAATCGCAAACAACTTAATCGAAGTTAAGCCAAACGTAAAGTTTAAAGAAGTATTAAAAAGAGTAAATCTTTCTGGTGCTATTGCAAATGCATCTTGTGATTTTACAGATGCTGGAACTGTTGCTTTAACAGAAAAGATTATTGAGCCAAAAGAATTACAAGTAAATTTAGAGCTTTGTAAAACTCCATTCAAATCTGATTGGGAAGCAGTATCAATGGGTTATTCTGCTAGTGATAATTTACCATCTAACTTTTCTGATTACTTTATCGGATTAATGTCTGAATCAATTGCAGAACAAACTGAAAAAGATATCTGGGCTGGTGTAGCTGGTGCTGGAACTTTTGATGGTTTCAAAACTTTATTAAATGCTGATGCTGGACATACTGGAGCAAAAAAGATTACTGGAGAAGCAGTAACTTCTGCAAACGTAGTAGCTGAGTTAGGAAAAATTGTAGATGCTATTCCAAGTGAAGTATATGGAAAAGAAGATTTATACATCTATGTTGCACAAAACATCTTTAGAGCTTACAAGAGAGCTTTAGGAGGTTTCCAAACTGCTGGATTAGGACACAACCAAGATATGGACATCCAATATTTTGATGGTGTAAAAGTTGTAGCTTGTAACGGACTTTCTGACAATAATGCAATAGCAGCACAGAAATCTAACTTATTCTTTGGAACTGGACTTTTATCAGACCACAACGAAGTTAAAGTTTTAGATATGGCTGACTTAGATGGCTCACAAAATGTACGTTTCATTATGAGATATACTGCTGGAGTTCAATACGCAATCGTTGAAGATATCGTATCTTACGGATTAGGACTATAATCTAATAACAATAATAATAATGAGGGTAGGTGGTTAATCTGCTTACCCTTTTTTAATAACTTTAAAACATATAACACAAATGGCTTGTTTACTTACATCTGGTAGAGCTTTACCTTGTAAAAGTAGTGTTGGTGGCTTAAAAGCAGTTTATTTCGCAGATTATGGTACGTTGGGAACAACTACAATAGCATCTGGAGAGATTACTGCAATAAGTGGAACACCAGACTTCTTTAGATTTGATATCAAAGGTAATTCTTCACTAGAAACCACAATTAATAGTTCAAGAGAAAACGGAACTACATTTTACACACAAACTTTAAATTTAACTTTACCAGTTTTAGATAAAGCAACACAAGAGGAGATAAAATTATTAGCTACTGCAAGACCACACGTTGCAATAGAAGATTATAATGGTAATTTCTTTTTAGTTGGTTTAGAACACGGAGCAGAAGTAACTGGAGGAACAATTGTATCTGGAGCTGCAATGGGAGATTTAAGTGGATTCACTTTAACTTTAGAAGGTCAAGAAACTGACCCAGCATTCTTTGTAACATCAACTGTTGTTACTGATAATGAAAGTACATCGCAAATAGACCCTAACGCATAGGTTTTTTTAATTTTTTTCATTTGAAAAGGGTAGTCTTAATTGATTACCCTTTTTTTTCTTTTAAATAAATAAAAATACAAACTTTTAGTATTATATATATATGAAACATTTGTTACCTACATCTGATGCACAAACAATAAAGATTATACCAAGAGTATATTCAACAAGTGTTACGATAAAGTTAAGGGATGATAGTACAAATAATGAAGTAACAATACTACCAACTGCTATAGTTAATAAAAACTATGTTGAGTTATCAAATGTTTATACATTAATTGAAGGTAGGTTTTATGATTTAAAAGTTTATAATGGTCAAGGCTCTGTAACAGAAGCAGATATTATTTACAGAGATAAAATATTTTGTACTGCACAATCAACAAACCAATCTAACAACGAACACTATACAATAAACAAAGATGTGTACAAAGAAAAGAGTGGTAATAACGATTTTATAATACTATGAGTAAACGTATAAATAAATACAGAAAAACAACACCATCAAAAGCATCTAACTCAAAAGTTAGCTTTGTTAATCTATCTACTTACACATCTCCACAGATTGTAGAAACAAAAAACAAAGAATGGGTTGAATTTGGTGCTAATAACAATTATTTTCAGTTCTTAATCGACAGAGCAAACGGAAGTGCAACATCAAGTGCTTGTATTACTGGTATCTCTCAAATGATATATGGTAGGGGGTTAGATGCAACAGATAGTTCAAAAAGACCAGAACAATATGCAAGAATGTTATCTTTATTTAAAAAAGATGATGTAAGACGTTTTGCATACGATTTAAAGCTATCTGGACAATGTGCAATTCAAGTAATATACTCAAAAGACAGAAAGTCTATTGCAAAGGTAGAGCATTTGCCAATTGAGACTTTAAGAGCAGAGAAATGTGGAGCAGAAGATAAAAAAGTACAAGCATATTACTATCATCCAGATTGGGTTAATATAAAGCCATCTGAGAAGCCTTTAAGAATACCAGCCTTTGGTATATCTAACACACCACAACCAATTGAGATTTTATATGTTAAGCCTTATGAAGCTGGTATGTATTATTATTCTACTCCAGACTATCAAGGTGGCTTACAATATGCAGAGTTAGAAGAAGAAGTATCTAATTATCACTTAAACAATATAATGAATGGACTTGCTCCATCAATGTTAATCAACTTTAACAACGGAGTACCAGACGAAGAAAAACAAACTTTAGTTGAGAATAAAATAAAAGCTAAGTTTAGTGGAAGCAGTAATGCTGGTAAATTTATACTTGCTTTTAACGATGATAAAGAATCAGCAGCAGATATAAATCCAGTACAATTATCAGATGCACATAACCAATACCAATTCCTTTCTGAAGAATCACAAAAGAAGATAATGATATCGCACAGAATTGTATCTCCTATGCTATTAGGTATAAAAGATTCAAGTGGTTTTGGTAACAATGCAGAAGAATTAGAGACTGCAACAGTATTAATGCAGAACACAGTTATAATACCTTTTCAAGAGCTTTTAACAGATGCCTTTGACAAAATACTTGCTTTTAATAATATTAGCTTAAATCTATATTTTAAGACGTTACAACCATTACAATTTGTTGATTTAGAAAATGTAAAAGATGAAGAAACAAGAGAGCAAGAAACTGGTGTTAAAATGAGTAAAGTTTTTAATGCTTTAGAAGACTTTGGAGAAGATGAGGATTTAGATAATTGGGAATTGATTGATGAAAGAAAAGTTGATTATGATACAGAAGATGAATTAGACGAAGAATTAAATAAGTTAAACAATCCTAAATTATCTTTATTGTCAAAAGTTTGGAATTTAGCAACAACTGGAACTGCTAGACCAAATGCAAAGAGTAGTCAAGATGGAGAGAATGAAGAAGGAGTACAATTTAAAGTACGTTATCAATACGCACCTTTAAGAGCAAGTAACAATAGTAGAGAGTTTTGCAAGAAAATGGTAAATGCTGCTAAGATATACAGAAAAGAAGATATACAACAGATGAGCCAAAGAGCAGTTAATGCTGGGTGGGGTTTAAACGGAGCTGATACTTATGATATATGGTTGTATAAAGGTGGAGGAGATTGTCATCATTTTTGGATGAGAAAGACATACAGAGCAAAAAGTGCTAAAACAAAAGCAGATGTTGGTAATCCAAATGCTGAGGTAAGTGTAAACAAAGCTAAAAAAGAAGGTTTTAAACCAGAGGTAAATGCAAAAGAAGTTGCTAAAAGACCAACGGATATGCCAAATAACGGATTTGTAAATAAAAAGAGATAATAGATGGCAACTGCATTATTTATAAGTAGAACAGATTTAGTAAAGAATAGTATTGTTGATGGAAACGTTGATACAGATAAATTTATACAATTTGTTAAGATTGCACAAGAGATACATATACAAAACTATTTAGGAAGTAAGTTGTATGATAAAATATCATCAGATATAATTGCAGATACTTTAACTGGTAATTATTTATCTTTAGTTACAGACTATGTACAACCTATGTTAATTCATTATGCTATGGTTGATTATTTACCATTTGCAGCATATCAAGTAAAGAATGGTGGTGTATTTAAACACACATCAGAAAATGCAGAAAGTGCATCAAAAGATGAGGTTGATTTCTTAGTACAAAAACAAAGAGATTTTGCAGAGTATTACACAAGAAGATTTGTAGATTACATTTGCTACAATAGCACTTTATTTCCAGAATACACAAGTAATACAGATTCTGATGTATATCCAGACAAAGATGTAAATTCAAGTAATTGGGTACTATAATGAAAGGAATGTACAAACCAAAAAATACAAATGTTGTTAAATTAAAGAAGTATTTAACTAAAAAAGACAAAGATGGCAAACGAAATATATCCAGTTAGTTGGTGGGGTAGTCCAGTAGAGAATGGCTGGGGAGGTATCTATTATGATTTATCAGTAACAAGTGAAATACCTAGCTTATTAAGTACATTACAAGCAAGAGCAACCTATTACGAGAATGTTACTTGTACAACTGCAACATTAACCGAATTAGAAAACATAGAATAAGATGGCAGATAATTTATTAGATAAAGCGTCAATATTACTTACACCAACTGCTTATAATGATGGTAGTATGTTAAGTGTAAAGCCAGAGAATGGAGATGGAGATTTTACTTTTAGTAGAGGTTCTGCTGCAACTAGAGTTAATGCACAAGGTTTAGTAGAGAATGTACAGATAATAAGTAGTGAGTTAGTTTCAAATGGAGATTTTTCACAAGGAGGACAAGATTGGGATTTAGGAACTGACGTAATTGTTGGAGATGGTTTTGTAAAAATGGATGATTCTGCTGCACTACAAGGGGTTCAACAAACTGGAGTAGTTACAAATGGTAGCCTATGTAGAGTTACTTTTACTGTTCAAAACTATATTAATGGTATTGTAAATTTAAGGCATCCATTAAATGAAAATGTTTCAGCTAATGGTACTTATACTTTTACTGGAAATGCTAATGATACAAAACTACTAATAAGGGGTAATGATACGACAAACGATTTTGAAGTAACAAACATCTCAGTTAAAGAAGTAACAGACGATACAGATTTACCAAGAATAGACTACACAGATGGTTGTGGAAGTTGGTTGCTAGAGCCACAGAGTACGAATTTGATTCTAAATTCAGAAAACCTATCAGATAGTAGTTGGCAAAAATCAAACTCAACAATAGTTTCAAACTCAACTATCTCTCCAAGTGGTTATTTAAATTCAGACTTGTTGCAAGAAAATTCTTCAAATAGTACTCATTATTGCAGAGAGATTTTAACCGTAACCAGTGGAGTAGAATACACATTATCGTTTTTCGCTAAAAAGAAAGATTACGATTATATTCAATATTCAAGAACTGTTGATGGTAGTTCTTATGCTAACTTTAATATTGCAAATGGTACACTTGGGAACAATAGTGGTGGTGATATTTTAAATCATCAAATAGAGGATTATGGAAATGGTTGGTATCGTTGCATCGCTAACATAACAACATCTTCTACAAGTACTGGTCTTGGAATTACTTTGCTTCAAAGTGATGTTACATCAAGATATGAATCCTATTTAGGTGATGGAACAAGTGGTACATACATTTGGGGCGCACAACTAGAAAACCTATCCTACGCAACCTCATACATTCCAACTGAAGGAGCAACAAGCACTAGGCTACAAGATATTGCAAACAATAGTGGTAACTCTACTTTGATAAATAGCACAGAGGGTGTATTGTATGCAGAGATAGCAGCTTTGGCAGATGATGGTAGTACTAGAGTTATACAACTTTCAGACGGTACAAATTCAAACAGAATTTTTATAGGGTACTGGACTGGAAGTAACAATATTAGATTCGCATTAACTTCTGGGGGTGTTATTCAAACTTTTCAAGGTAGCACTTCATACGACATACTTAACCTTAATAAAATAGCTTTTAAATTCAAAGAAAATGATTTTGCTTTATGGATTAATGGAGTTGAAGCCGTAACGGATACAAGTGGAATTACATTTCCGATAGGTACTTTAAGTCAATTAGATTTTGATAGTAATTTAAGTGCATATTTCTACGGAAAAGCAAAAGCAGTAGCAGTATTCAAAGAAGCACTAACAGATGCACAATTACAATCTTTAACAACAATATAAAATGCATATATACAAATTAGTTTTTGATACAGAACAACAAGGCAAACAAGTCTTAATAGATAACAACGTTTGGGAAGAAGTAACAGAAGAAGGTGTTACAACTATGCGTTACATAAAAGGAACAAAAGGTGTTGTTAATATTGGTAAAGTAATTAACCCACAAGCTACAACAGACCCAGAGCATCCTATTTATTATGATGGTTATGCTTATGACGTTATAAGTACAGATGAATTAGAATTAGAGCAATACAGAGTTTATCCAAATGGCTCTGCTGCACATCAATTCTACGGATATAAAAGAGACGATGACAAGTAAAGTTATGACCCAAAAAGAAATAATATCAGAAATAAGAGAGGAGCAGAAAACTATGGCAGAAATGCAATTTAGACTAGCTGCTGATTTATCTAACTTTTTCAACAAACAAGAACTATTCAATCAACGTATATCTGACATATTAGAGAACGATGAAAAGACAGACAAAAAAGGTTTAGTTTATGAAGTTGCAGAAGTCTCAAAAAGAGTAGATGAAATAGAAATAAAAAACAAAGTAACTGCTGGTAAGATTGCAGTAAGTGTAACAATATTAACTTTTATTGGTAGTGCAGTTTGGAAGCTAATAAACATATTTGATTAATGAGTAAATATTTTAAAGAGATTGAAAATAATATGAGTAAAGAGTTTTTATTTGTATTAGACGAAGCAAGAGAAATAGCTGGAATACCTTTTGTAATAAATAGTGCGTACAGAAGTCCAGAACATCCTTTATCAATAAAGAATCCTAGTTCAAGTCATATTAAAGGTTTAGCAGTAGATATAAAAGCAACAGATAGTAATACAAGGTTTAAGATAGTTAAAGCTCTTATGACTGTTGGCTTTACAAGGATAGGAATAGCAGATACATTTATTCACGTTGATTTAGATTTAGATAAAACACAAAACGTTATATGGACTTATTAAATAAAATACCAAAAGATAAACTACTACACTTTTTTGTTGGTAGTGTTATTCTATTTTTATCATTACTTATGTTTAATACACTTGTCTCAATATCTATTGTTGTTATTGCAGCAACTATAAAAGAAGTTGTGTATGATGACTTTCTAGGTAAAGGCACACCAGAACTACAAGACTTTATTTATACAATCCTTCCTTGTTTATTTCACTTAATTAATATTTTATTTTAATGAGTAATCCAAAATTAAGAAAAAACGGAGGTAAAGGTACATTCTTTGGTAACCTATGGAGAGGTGTTGTAAAAAACAATATTCCAATGGGAGAAACAATTGTTGCTGCTATTGATGGAGGTAATCCAATAGACGTTATAAAAGCTATAACAGAAGATAAAGATATACCAGTAAAAGACAAAGAAACTATGTTAGCTGATTTAGAGCAAGATGTAATTGAAATGCAAGAGATTACTAAACGTTGGGAATCAGACAACAAAGCAGAATCATATATTACAAAGAATATAAGACCATTAAGCCTTGCTTTTTTAACATTAAGTATGTTTGCTTATGTAATATTAGATAGTTCTTTAGATAGCTTTAAAATAGACCAGCAATGGATATCTTTACTTGGCAACTTACTAATGCTTGTATATGGTGGTTACTTTGGAGCAAGAACATTAGAAAAAATAAGAAAAATTAAGTAAACACTTTTTTATTTAAAAATAAATATATAACTTCGCATTTTTTTAAGTAACTATTTAAGTATTTTTATATATTACTTCATACCTAAAAATAGATATCTAAAGTATTTAATTAAACAAGTAAATAGTATTAAAAATAAATATAGGTTTTTGGAATTGTATTTAATTGCAACATCTGTTAATAACTAATTTTTTATAGTGTTTAAATAAAGTTTATCTTTGAGTATATCATTTTGCAATTCTTTTTCCCTTTTATTTTTGTTTTAATTAGAGAGCTTGTAAAAAGGCTCTCTTTTTTAATTTTAACATTTCTTTAACACTTTTATATGTTTTTAATACTTAGATTTGCTGAAACTTAAATTATGAAAGTAAACGAATCACTTTGGGAAGCATTAAAAAACACAATTGAAATGCATACAGAACAAGACCCTAACATAACAGATGTGTTAATTAACTATCAAGTAAAAGAATCAAATGGAGTTAAAAATATAATAAAGTTAAATGCAACTTTAGAGTAACGAGTTAGTATATGGAAAGTTGCGTATTAATATGCGTTACTTTTCGATTTAAAAATAAATAAAATAATAAAGATGAAACATAGAAATAGAAACTTAAAAAGCAATTTTTTATATACATTGTTGTGCAACGTTTTTACTTATTCAGCTTTTGATTCAGTCGTGCGTTTTCTTTCTCCAAGATTTGCACTTGATTCTGAAGGTCAAGTAAATAATTGGACATATCTGATACTTTTTCAGTTAGTTTTGATTGGCTTTCAGTTAGTCGGATTATGGATTCGTTATAGTTAGTCTTATCAGATAATAATTCAGTTGTAATAGGAACTAAACTTATAATAATGGCAGCAACAGTTAGAAATATAGAAACCTTATACTGCTTATCAGATGTTTTAGATTGTATTTCAGAAGTCTTTAGTTGTTCGTGTATTAAATTCCGAATATCTATTTGTAATTCAGTTTTAGGGTCAATAATATTAAACATTGGTGTATTCATAGTTTTATTTCAAATGTTGCACAACTGACAAGAATATGAGTAGTGCGATGAAAAACAGAGATAACCCTTTCGGATGGACAACAACTGTAATAATCTGCAAAAGATGGTTTAAAAACCAAGTGAAGCATTACTTATATTTATTGTTGTGTGTCTTTTTTAATTGCATACAACACCAAGATATAAAAGCGTTTTAATGCTTTATATCGACTGTTGACCAACGTTTTAATGTTGGTGTAAAAAATAAAAACTATATTTGTAAATAATAATTAATTAAATAAATAAAAATGGAAAAACTAAGAAAGATTCAAGCCGAATTAAAAGCACCAAAAAACCAGAGAAACAACTTTGGTAAATACAACTATCGAAGTTGTGAAGATATCTTGGAAGCAGTTAAACCTCTACTGGATAAACACAAATGTACATTAACAATCTCAGACGAAGTAAGAGAAGTATGTGGTGTATTGTTTGTTGAAGCAATAGTATTTATATCTGATGGTACTGATTCAGTACATACTAAAGCACAAGCTGGTATAGACCCAAACAGAAAAGGTATGGATATAGCACAAAGTTTTGGTAGTAGCTCATCTTATGCACGTAAGTATGCCTTAAATGGTTTATTTTTAATTGATGATACAAAAGATGCTGATGCAAGTAATACACACGGAAAAGGTGTTAAAACAACTGAAAAGAGTTGGTTAAACAAAGGTACTGCTGAATTTAAGAAAGTACAGACATACTTAAAAGGTGGAGGTAACATTTCTAAGGTTGAAGAAAAGTACAGAATATCAAAAGAAGTAAAAGAATTATTAACTAAATAAATATGAATGATTTTGAATTAAGAAAAACCAAAAAAGACCATTACAGATTCTTTATTAATGGAGTAGATGTAACTGGCGAACAAGAAAGAAGCACTTTTAGGCATATTGTAGAAGTGATTGATAACGGAATAACAACTGGATTATAAATTAAAATTAGAAATTATGAGTGCAAAAAAACCTTACTTATTAGGAGACGTTGAGTTACAACTTGACACAATTAAAAAACTTTCTCAATACTTTGAGAACATCTTAACTTACAACGCAAAAAGAGAATTAGTACCAAAGAAAGGAGAAGATGGTAAAGAGTTAAAGAAGCTAAAGTTAAACTTTTCAATTTTTGAAGAAGGTAACTATGGACAGAATGTATCTTTTACAATTCCTCAAACAAAAGAGCAGAGAGAGAACGGAGAGAAAAAAAGGTATGTTGCTAATGGTAAAATTTACTATGCATCAGATGACTTACAATCTTTTGTTCAGAAGTCAGAAGCAAAGGCAGAGAAAGCAACACCAGTTGCAGCAGACGATTTGCCATTTTAAATTAATTGGGAGGTGTAAAAACCTCCCTTTTTATTAACGTTTAGGGTATGGTGTCGTTGGCTTTTTAGCCAATGCACTATAACCAGTGTTGTGCATATTACGGATTATTAACAGATAAACTAAATAGAATGAAATTATACAAAGGAGATTGCCTTATTGAAAGTGATAAAATAGAAAGTGGTAGTGTTGATTTAATATTGACAGATTTACCTTATGGAACTGTAAAGGATATTAAAAACGTAAATCACGGAATGAGTGGTAAATGTGATTGGGATGTGGTTGTTGATACTGATAAAATAATGGAAGTAGCAAATAGGATATTAAGGAAGAACGGAAAAATGATTTTATTTGCACAACAACCATTTACAAATGAGTTAATAAACAAGGCATTGCCAAACCTACCATTTAATTATAGTATGATATGGGAAAAAGACCACTTTGCAAATGCCTTAACCGCTAAAAAAGCACCTTTGAATTATTATGAAGATGTTTTAGTTTTTAGTAAGACACACGACACAGAAGCAATACACGAATTAAGACCATACTTTAAAATAGTAATGGATTACATAGGGTTAAACTTAAAGCAAATTAATACTAAATTAGGACACAGAAGAGCAGAGCATACTTTTTATATTGATAGTACACAATATGGTCTATGTACTGAAAAAACCTATTTAGAATTGATTGAAGTATTTTGTATTAACGAAATGAACGGTTTTAAAGATTTTGCAGAGCTTAAAGAAATAGACAACCAATTTAAAAATAAGTTTGCAAGCACCTTTAACCTTTGGGAAGGGAACAAATACAAAAGCAATATTTTAAAATATAAAAAGGACTATGACGGACACCACCCAACACAAAAACCAGTTTTATTGTTAGAAGATTTAATAAAAACTTTTAGTAATGAAAATGATTTAGTAGTTGATTTAACAATGGGTAGTGGCTCAACTGGTGTAGCTTGTAAGAATACAAAAAGAGATTTTATAGGTATTGAAATGAATGATGAATACTATGATATTGCTTGTAAAAGAGTAGGATTGTAGTATTATGCACAACTGATTTGTGTATGATTAGTAGCGTGAATAATAACAAACCTTAATAAATAAACTATGATAAAAATAGATGAAATTACAGAAATAGAAATAAAAGATGGTATTTTA
>Ga0208643_1001139_pt1 | contig 15575 bp, 12 predicted proteins | sample VirMetDEL_Nov_12_FD_184516 | JGI IMG/M metagenome (GOLD analysis project Ga0208643, IMG submission 184516) | Aqueous microbial communities from the Delaware River and Bay under freshwater to marine salinity gradient to study organic matter... | ecosystem: Environmental > Aquatic > Marine >... | reverse complement strand
CTCAGAGAGCTTCGTAAAGCTACTGACAGCCATGCTTTACGCTGGGAGAAGCTTGCTTGGCTTGTTATTTCTTCAGTTCTTGCTGGTGTTATTGCTGTTCTTAGTACACATTTAGGATAAAGAGATGAGTAAAAATAGATCTAATAGAAATAATAACAAAGTCTTAAAAGCTTTGCGCCAAAAGAGAGCTAATGGTGGTCGTGCTAAGTTTGCTGGCGGACGCATGGCTACTAAGTGGTATGCTGAACAGTTTCCTGATGGGGCACAAAGAGGGCCGGGCGTTAATACTGGTGGTTCGGCAGGAAGCACTCCACAACCCACAGGCACTACAACGACAACCACAACTCCTAATGTTGGTGGATCTTTACCAGCTACTTCAACAGGAATAGCTGACCCTCAACAAGCAGCAGTAGAACGCGCTCAAGATGAATCTACAGGCTCAGTAACTTCTACACAAGACGTACAGACTAGTACTGATAATCAAACTGGTACAATTACAAGTGTACAAAAAAGTGCTCCTAGAGTAACTGTAGATCCCGGAACTACTTTCACCCCTACAGATGTGAAAGTTCAGGATGTTAGTCAAGAAGGAACTAAACTAGGTGCTGCTCAACAAATTGGAGCACAAACTGCCGCTGAAGCTGGTACGGTTTCTGCTGATAAAGCAGCCGCTGTAGGTGCTAGTACGAGCACAGCAACTACTCCAGCAGAGTTTGAAGCTGCTGGGTACACTCCTGAAAAAGCTAAAGAACTCGCAGCTACAAAAGCTGCACAGGGTACTGTAAGTGCCGATGCACAAGCTACAGCTACAGATGCTACGCTTACTGAAAGGGCAGTAGCTGCTGAAAGAGATACTGCACAAGAGCAAGCAGCACAAGCCGATGTAGCAGACTTTGATATTTCTGATGGCTCTTATGTAGACAAAGTTACAGGTAAAACTACTGATGTAGCTCCTACACGCGAAGCAGAAGCTAAACAACGTGAGGCTATTACAGGCGTTAAAGCAGATGATGGTCAAGCTGCACAGATTGTTGATACCGTAGGCTATGAAGCTGCACAGAGACGTACAGTAAAAGGTGCAGCAGCTAAAGGTGCAGCAGCAGAAATGCTTGCAGTAGTAGGTGAACTACCACCAGATATTACAGCAGCTATTGTAGAAGATCCTGCTACGATGACAGCAGCTATAGATGAGCAACCTGTAGAAGTACGTGCAGCTATTGCAGCATTACCAACAGAGGCTCTAGTATCTTCTCAAATGGAAAGCTTACTAGCGGGTATGGATGACGGTGTCACTCCTGCATGGGCAAGACCAGCAGTGGCAGCTATTGAGGCTAACCTAGCTAAAAGGGGCCTCTCAGCCTCCACAGTAGGCCGTGACGCTCTTTTCAACGCTATCATTACTTCTGCTATGCCTATGGCTCAAAGTAACGCACAGGCCCTTCAGCAGCGTTCTGCACAGAACCTGTCTAATGAGCAGCAAGCCAACTTACAGCAGTCTACATTAGATATGCAGAGACGTATGGCTAACTTATCTAATCAACAACAAGCTGCATCTCAAACTGCTACGATGGCACAGCAGATGAATATGATGCAGAGCCAGTTCACTCAAGATGCTGTTATGACTTCTGCACAGATGCAACAGCAGACACGTACTCAAAATCTTCAGAATCAGCAACAAGCTGCTGTATTAAATGCACAACAACAGCAAGCTACGAATGCTCAAAACTTAGGTAATGAGCAGCAGATAGAACTGGCTAACTTACAGATTGCAGATTCTACTGAACGTGAAAATATGACTGCTCAGAATCAAGAGCGTCTAGCAGAAATGCAGGTAGCTGCTGACTTCCTTGCAAAGAATGCAGGGTTTCAGCAACAGATGAATCTTGCAAATCTTAGCAACGATCAGCAGATGAGACTTGCTAATCTCTCGGCTTTAAATCAAGCGAGTGCAGATAATCTTAATGCTGAACAACAGACTGAGTTTCAAAACTTAAACTCACGAATGCAGACTAACTTGTTACAAGGTAAGATTGCTGCTGAAATGAACCAAGCACAACTTAATGTTGATCAACAACGTGCGGTACAGAATGCAGCAATGGTTGCTAATGTTGATTTAACTAAGTTTAGTGCTGCACAGCAAGTAGAACTAACTAATAGTAAATTCATGCAGTCTATGACTATGGCAGACTTTAATGCTGAACAACAAGCAGCGATGCAGAATGCTACAGCCTTAGCAGCTATGGATGCTCAGAATGCTGATCAACGCACTAAAGTAGCTATCTCTAATGCACAATCATTTCTTCAAATGGATATGGCTAACTTAAATGCTAGACAACAAAGTGTTGTACTAGATCAACAAATGAAGCAACAAAGACTACTTTCTGATCAAGCAGCAGCTAATGTAGCTAAACAGTTTAATGCTTCATCTGAGAATCAAACTAATCAATTTCAAGCTAATCTTGCTGCCAACATGAATCAGTTTAATGCTAGTCAGGCTAATTCTATGGCACAATTTAACGAGTCAGAAGCTAATAGGGCTGCTGCTTTAAACGCTCAAAACAACTTAGAAGCAGATAAGATAAATGCAGATATAGGTCTTAAAATAGCTACCTTTGATCAAGAGTTACAGTTTAAAGCTGATTCTTGGAATGCTGCTAATGCTCAAGCTGTAGAGCAGTCTAATGTAGAATGGCGGAGAAAGTCTAATACAATTAATACTGCTGCACAAAATGCTGCTAATCAGCAGAGTGCTCAATTTGCTTTTAATATGAGTACTCAAGCACAGGCTCAGTTGTGGCAAGAACTTAGAGACCAAGCTACTTTTGATTTTCAAGGTAATCAAACTGATATGGATCGTAAAGCTAACATTATTAATGCTGCGTTAGGTAATGATAGATTTTTAACAGATCCAACTTTAAAAACTAATAGAGATAAAATATTTAACATGTTAAGGGATATGGAATAATGGGATTTTTTAGCAAAGTTTGGAAAGGTGTAAAGAAAGGTTTTAAAAAGATTGGTAAAGCTATTAAGAAAGGGTTTAAATCTTTTGGTAAATTCATGGGTAAGATTGGTATCTTAGGAACCATTGCTTTAACTATGCTTACAGGAGGGCTAGGTATAGGGGCAGCTTTTACTAACTTTGGAGCTACTTTAGCAGGTAGCTCCAGTGCTTTACTGAGAGGCGCTGGGTGGGTTATTGGAAAGGCTGCACAGTTTGGTACTGCTGTTAAAAGTGGATTTCAAACAGTAACTAAGGGTGTTACTGAATTCTTTGGACAGACTGCTAAGTATGTAGCTAACAAAATACCCGGCGTAAATATCCAAGGAGCACCTACTAGTTTCTTGGGTGAAGGTGGTGTTTGGCAGAATACTTCTGAAGCAGTTGTTAAGCAGTTTGAAACTTTTAAAGGAGATTTAGGTAACCTTGCTAGTAGGTCAGCTTTTGATCCTATTGCTAATACCGTTAAAATTCCTACGTCAGATGAGCTTATTGATCAATCTGGTCAGATGCCTACTCCTAGTGCTGATACTCAGGCGTTCATGGATAGTCCTCCTACGGGTAACGTTTCTCTTGACCCTGCTTCAATAAGTCAAGAGGTAGGTACTTTAGGAGAATACAACGCTTCAACAGGAGGCTTTGAATATAATGGACAAACACTAGAAGCTAATGCTCTTGTACCTGACCCTTCAGTACCTACTTTAGCGTCAGATATTCCCGGTACAGTTGTAGAGGATATTACAAGTAAAGTTGGGGAGGCTCCAAGTCTTTTAAGTAAAGCCTATACTTCTGTTAAAGATAATCTTTTTGAAGGAGTAACTAAAGCACCGGGTGCAGTAGTCACCACTGCTATTGTAAATAAGGCAATGGGCGCTGGAGAAGTTGATCCTTATTATAATACTACACCTGTAGCTCAGTTTGATTCCTCTTATGCTTTAGCAGGTGCAGTTGAGCAGGGGTTAACACAAGGCCCTGATCCTTTATGGAGTCAGCAGTTATTTGACTACGATGCTTACGGTAGCGGTCAAGGTGGTTACAGTAATGTCTACGCTAACAGAATGCAAGGAGCTATGTCCTAATGGCTGAAACACAATATAATCCTGAAGAGATTGAAAATGTTTTCATGGAAAAGGCAGGTCAAATGAATAGACCTCTTCCCGGCGAGTCTTTAACTAATGACCCTGAGAATCCTTTACCTTTTGAAAAAGCTCCTGAGTACACAGATTTAACTACTGCTCTTGAGTATTACTTTGCAACTTTTACAGAAGAAGGTACATACGATAGAATACTTGAGTTAATAGCTAGTGGTACTCCACTTATGGATATTACTCAGATGGTTCTTTATCAAGGATTTCAAGAAGGACTATTTAATCCTGACCTAATGATGCTTCTTGCAGAACCGATTACTTACATGCTTGCAGCTTTTGCTGAACAAGAAGGTATTGAGTTTACTGTTCAAAAAGATGATGAAGAAGACATAGAGGAAGAAGAAGAGGCTCAAAGTTTACCTATGATGAAGCAAGCATTAAAACAAGTTAAGACAGTTGATAACCCTGAAGTAATTCCTGCAGAGGTACAATCTTTGTTAGCGGCTAGAGGAGAACAGTAATGGCGATTAGTACTGGTGAAGGTTACTCATTACTAGGGCAAGGCTTTGCAAAAGCTGCTCAAGGTAACTTATCTGAACAAAGAAAGATGATGAAGGAAGCACAGCGTAGGCAGTTAATGACTGCTGCTTTGACTCCTATTGCTCAAGGTGTAGGACAGTTTGCAACTGATTTAATATCAGCACCATTTAAGGATGCTGCCTCCAACTTCTATAATCGTGGTGCTGGTAAAGGTTTAAATGCTAATAGAAAAGCATATAGATCCCTTGAGAAGCAAGCAAGAGATAGAATGGCTGAGATTAACAAACAAGGAAAGTATAAGTATTTTGAACCTCTTGCTACTCAAGCAAAAGAAGCTTATGAAAATAAGTACTTGTTAGCGTTAGGAGAAGATTACAAAAATCATACTGTATACAGACAGGGTTTGGTAGAGCTTCCTTCTTTAATTAGACAGCAACAAGACCAAGAATATAATGAGGCTCTTGCTGAGTACAACAGCTACTCAGATTCTCCTACTCAAGCGCAAGTATCTGCGGCTATTAAAAAGTATAGTCCCTACGCAACTAATCCAGCTTCTTGGTTATATAAGAAAGCAAAGCAGATTGTTCTTAAGCAAGACTCAGCAGAGGTAGAACAAAGATCTCTTGATGTCTTACAAGAACACTTATCTTCTTATGGTATGGATTTAAGTGATGAGAGTTTAGCAAAGTTAAGAGAGAGAAATAGAACAGGAAGTGACGCTTATTTTTCTGCTGACGTAATTAATAGTATGCCTCAGTTTAAATCTCAAGAATTTATAAACGCTGCTAGATCTTTTAAGGCTGGGGATGAGTTAAGGGCGCGTATTAACCGTGAAGGAAGCGGTGGAGAGCAGAACTTGCTTCAAGACCTTCAAAAAGATAATCCACGATTAGTTAGTCCTGAACAGTTTGAACAAGCAATTAGAAATAAAATTTTTTCCTTGATGAAAAATCCTGATATGGAAAAATCTCAGAAAAGTTACCAAAGTATTTTAGCTATGTCTAAGTTGCCTGATAGTGTCCTAAGATACATGAAAAAAAATAATATTGATCCAGACACAGACGCGGCTTTAAAGTTTACTAATAAACTTGCTGCTGGCGCGTGGGAAACAGCTACTCTCATACATAACCGTTCTTTACTCAGTGACCCTAATGCAATGGCTCAGTTAGAATTAGGAGAAGTAGACAAAGTTAAATATACAGACAATATAAGAAGAATAGCTAATTACCTAATAGAACAAAAAACAACAGAACAGACATTTGAGCTAAACGGTTGGCTGGGGATTGGTAATGAAAAGATGGGGCTAGTGATTGATGTAGAAGAATTTAAAAATCTTCAAGAACCAGTTGTTAGTTCTTCTACGGGTGATACATCATCTTCTACATCTATAGGTAGTACAACGAGTATTAAGGTAGCTTTAGGTAACAAGCAATATGCACCTGTTAGTGCTGGACTTACCCAAGACCTTAAAAATCTTGTGGACTCAGGACGAACTCCTGAGGGTATGAGAGAGCAGCTTGAAGTTATTTTAACTAAAGTAAATTCTGGATTTGCTACTTCTTTAGCATCATCTGAAAACGGAAAACCTGAAGACTACTCTATTGAGGTTCTATTGACTCCTGTGCAGCAACAAATAGTAGATGATATAAGGGCTGGTGGGACAAGTGATACTGATATTATTACAGATAAGGATAGAGCAAACAGGAACTCTCCTGAGAATGTCCAGAGATATTTAGAACAGTTGCGTAATATTCCTTCCTTTGAATTACCTAAACCAGAAGGAAATCCTGAAGTTACACAAGCTAGAAATAGAGAATTCGCAGGAAAAAGTCTTGATGCTCTATTGTCAAATTTACCTTTTGGTACTGCTGGATCAGAAATTCAAGCAAGAAAAAGGGCTGAGTTAGGTCTTCCACAAGAAACTGCTTTTACTCAGTTTCGTACAAACAGGGCTGAAGCTATACAACGTCAAGGAGAAGAAAAATTAGCTGAAGGTAAGAGATACCCCGGCGGATTTTTAGCAGGAGAAAGAGTTGTTAATTTAGACGAACCTCGCGGCTTTTTTACAAAAGGTAGAAGCTTTGAGGAAGAAAAAGTTGAGCCTGAAGTAGTAGTCAAGGAAAGTCCTGCCAGTTTACTGACTCCTAAAACAATAGCTACTACTGTTGCTGACTCAGGAAGAGCAGGAATAAAACAGCAGAACATTGTTATGAATGCTGTAGCTAAACTATTTGGAAGTGATGATGATGTTGAAGTAACTGAAGCTAAAGAAACATTAGCAAAAAATGATGATCCTAGTTTTTTAGATTCAGTAATAGATTTTATTATACCTAAAGCAGAAGCTTCTACGGAGTTAAAAAAAGAAACAAAAGGTACAGGAACTTCTATAAGTAGGACTGTTCAAAGAAAGACAGATCAAGAGGTGTCGAGATGGGAAGATAAAGATACTATTACAGTATCTAATGTCTACAACGATGGCAGGTCAATAGAAGTGCCTACTAAAAATCCTGTTCGTTTCATACGGGATAATATAGAGACTCCTACAGAGGCTGTTGCTATCTACTACGAAGCTCTAAAGGCACACAATGCTGAAAGACCTTCTTCTCCTACTTATCAAATGAAACCTTTAACTCAAGCAATGACTTGGGCTTACGAGGCTTTTCCTGATCAGTTGCCTAACCTTGAAAGAATGTACTCCAATAGGATTAAGAATAAAGAAAGTGGACGTTCTTTGCTAAAATTAATTGAGTCTCCTTCTAATGAGAAAGAAATTAAAGCTTACACAGACAAAGTTTCTAAGATGACGGATACTGAGAAAGAGCAAGAGTTTAATAAGCAGCTTAAAATTGCGAGAAAGATAAGAATAGAAACAGATTCTGATCTTGCAGCTAACGCTGTAGCCTATAGAAAACTTCAAAGTATTTTTGGAGAAGACGATAGAGAAATAGGAACAGAAGGAACAACAGTTAGTGATAAAGTAGACCAGTATTACACTTACTTGCTGCCTACTAAAGATGATAATTATGACTTGATAACTAAGGTGTACGAGCAAGTACTTTCTAATGTTAACCCACCTGCTCCTTTTTCTTTATTAGCTAAAATCTAAGGATAAATATACATGTCTGAACTAGATAAGATTGATTGGGGTTCTATTGAAGTAAGCACCTATGACCCTACTGAAGCAACTACAGCAGAAAAGATGGAGTTTGGTGCTAGAGCAGAAACAACATTTACTGGTAACCTTGGTAGATACTTAGAGGCTTCTTATGATTATATGACTAAGCCTGACTTAACATTTGGTGAAGCTTTGGGGAATATTGAATCTACAAGAATGCGAGAAGTGTATCAGGAAATGCCAGAGTTTTTTGGTATACAACCTGAGCAAGAAGATGCAGCAATTATAGGTGGTAGAGTTGCTACTGCTTTTGTTGATCCTATTACTTGGGCTGTGCCTTGGACTAAAGTAGCTGCGGCAGGTAAGCTTGCTTCAGCCGCTACAGGTGCAAGTTTTGCTGTAGCAGACAGCGCAGCAAGAGACTACATGACTACTGGTGAAATATCAGGTTTTAACACAGGTGTTAGTGCTGTCATAGGTGGAGGTGCTGGTGCTTTATCTGGTTACTTAGCTAGAAATGTTCGCTTTGCAGATGATATTGAACCTAAGAAACTTGAGAGTACTTTAGAAGCTCCTGAAGCTATAACAGCCGATGAGTTGGATGACGTAAAGAAGGCAGCGGCTAAGGCTGTTGACCCTCAAAAAGTAAAGAAGGCCACAGAAGAAACACCTGTAATGACCTCTAGTACTCAACCTATCAATGAAGCAAGAAAAGCTTTGGCTCTCCTCCAAAAAGAAAAAGATGCACTACCTAAGAAAGATCAAGGCCCTGTCGATGCAAAGATAGAGGACATGAAAGTTAAGTTACAGGCTACTAGAGATGAATATTTTATTAATCAACGTGATACTTATCTAGATAAACAAGATGTCAATATGACAATGCTTGAGGGTCTTAGTGCAGAAGGAAAGCTCACTGAAGGTATTATGGCTAAAGTATTGTACGAGGCAACTAGACCTGTAGTGGGTGGTTTAGGAGGTTTTGCTCTCAGTGGTATTGTAGGTGATGAAGATGATTATGGGCTTACTGTAGGGATGACTCTTGCAGGGGCTGGGCTAGGAACATGGCAAAGTTTACTGCGGCGTTCTAAGCTTACAGCTATTGAAAAAGAAACAGGCTTGCTTATGGTAAATAAGTACGCTAGTAACAATGCTGCCACTTCTGCCAAAAGACTCTTTGCTGGTACTCTTTCTACCAAGCTGGATGCAATGGGAGGATACGCCAAGATGGTTGGTAACATGCTGTTCCAGAGACAGGGAGCAAGCACTGATGCTGTCGAAGCTAGAGCAATAAGAGAGACTAGAAAGTTTAATACTACAGTTAATACGATACTGGGTGACTCTTTTGGAGATATGAATGTACGCCAACTAACAGGACAAATCATAAATGGTTTTAATGTTGATGATATTCGTGTGGGGTACAGAGGGATTAATGGAACTCTAAAGCCTGTCACTGCTGAACAAATAGAGATAGCCCGTCAAGCAGCACCTAAGTTACTCAATCATCAAGAGATGTTATCTAATAGCATTAGAGAAGTAGGTATAGACTTTAAAAAGTTAGATGAGTATGGCATGGCTCAGACTTACAACATGGCAGCTATTAGGTCAGACTTAGCTGGCTTTGATGAGACACTAAGGGAAGCTGTAAGGTTACAGAACCCTAAAGCAAAAGAAAAGCAAATTAACAAAATATTTACAGATTTAAGAGACAACATTACAGGTAAAAGTTCTTACAACAATAATACAACTTACACTGCTGAGAATGTTTTTAATCAAGATAATGAATTTCAACCTCTTTTAGACCATTTTCAAAAGAAGCGTATGATAACTGACTTTGGAGCTAGAAAATTACTAGCTGAGAAAGGTTATATGAACTTAGATGTATCAGAGGTTTTCTCAACCTATAGTGACAGAGCTATAAAAGGAAGAGAGTTTGCTGCTACCTTTGGGCCTAAAGGAGAGTTTCTAGGTGAAGTGTTTAAAAAACTAGATGATTCTTTTTCAGGTAGTGATAGAGTAGATTTTGGGAACGACTACAAGAAAGAAATACTAGATGGTATTGATGCTTATTGGGGAACCTATGGAGTAGGTAACTACAATCAAGTAGGAAGAACTTTTATGTCTACGTTAACTACTGCTGCTAACACAACTTACTTAACAAGAGTATCCATTGCTTCTCTTGGTGATATGATACAGCCTTTTCAGAATAGTGGGTTTGGTGCTGCGGCTAGAAGCATACTAAGGAAAGTCAATCCTAATGAAGTTTCTTTTTCTACTCAATCTAATTTTAAATATGACAATGCTTTTGAAAAAGAGTTGACAGCATTACTAGCGCAGAGTGGTGACTCACTAAGTTCTTATCAAGCTGGTCTTAATTACATCAACAAGAAGTTTTTTAGCATTGTACAACTTGAAAGGATTACTAAAGCTGCGCGTGGCTTTGCATATGACACAGGAATAAATAGATCTTTTACATTAGCAAGTAAAAAGAATCTTTCTAAGTCTAATAAAGCAGAAGCTAAAACTATGGGACTTACTTCTCAGGATATTGATGTATTAAAGCAGTACAAGAATGCTCAACAGGCATTTAACTCTGAGGAAGGTTTAGAAATACTAGATAGGATTGGACAGAAGGTAGCTGATAGAGATGCGATTGTACCTATGGTAGGTAATAGATTGCTATTTGCTCAATCAAAGAATCCTTATATACGTTCCTTCGGACAATTTTTAAGTTGGTCACAGGCTAAAACTTCACAGATAAACTCTTTAGTAGAGCGTGTTGAAAATGGTGATACTGCTTTGGCGTTGAGGACTCTAGGTCTTACATCTATTTATGGTGGCGTACAACTTCTTAGAGAAGTAGCTAGTCCTAGTTTTGACCCAAACGAAGATGCTGTTAACTTGTACGATACCGAGGACTTGACTCAGTTAACTAAAAGATCTTTAGCTCTGTCAGGAAACTATACGCCTTGGCAGATTGATAAACTGACTCAAACAGGTATGTCTTTAGTTAAACAAGGGAAACTTTTAGATGAGGCAAGCCCTTCTATTTCGTATGCTTTAGATTTGTTTAAAGAGTTAGGCAAGGCAGGTTCTAATATTGCTGCTGGAGATGTTGAGGGTGCAGTAGTTAATGTTGCTGCAATAACTCCTTTCGGTAAAGAGGCTCTAAGCTACGGAGAAAGACTTAATATTATTGATGAGTTAGAAGACAGAACTAACCGTGAGAAGGGTGGTGTCATTACTGATGTACCTAATGCACCCGAAGAACCTGATCAACGCATAGATAAGATGACAGGTCTACCTTATGATCAACAGGCTGGTACAGCTTTTGTAGATCAAGAAGACTCTCTGAGGCGTTTAGGCTTTGGTGATGGTGGCTATATAGACCCTATGCAACGTCTAGGTTTTGGTATTGGTAGCTTAGTAGCTAGACAAGCAAATAAATTTTTAGATAAGGCAGATGATGTTATACCTCCTTCTTCTAATATGGGTATGCCTACTACAAGTAATATGAAAGGAACCACTGAGGAGTTTGATGATCTTACACAGGCAATTGATAAGGGTGAGACTCCAAAGATGTTTGAAAAGCCTTTAGATGTCCCTACAACTCCACCAGCTAGTGTTGCTAATGTTGATGATACAATAACGCCGTATAAAGAAATACCTGTTCCTGCTAGTTTTGACGAAATGTTCAAGGCTTTATCATCAGACAAGCAGAAAAAAATAAATATAGAAATTGAGGATGGAAGACAAGTTGGTATACGTCTAGATATTCCTGCTTACTTAAAAAAGAAGGACAACGCTTGGGTTCCTACGATACATGACGAGACTAAAGGAGGGGTTACTTCTCATAGAGGCACAGTTGCTATAACCAATGTTGATTTAACAATGAGTCCTAGTAAACAGAAAGCCTCTCTTGATATACGAGAAGGTGATAAGATGAAGGCTGAAATAGACCGCCTTGCAAAAGAAGGGAAGTTAAGAACTGGTTTCAGGACAGGGGATATAACTAAGGGTAAGCTTATTGATCCAAATACTCCTGAAGGTAAAAAGCAGATTGCTACCCTAAAGAAGCAGTATGATAAAAAGCCCTTCGCTAGGATAGGCGGGAACCTTGTTAATAGAACAGACGAAGATAATTATAAGCTGGCTCAACAGTACATAAATGACCCCGAATGGACTCAAGTCGGATTCAATCCCATGAAACATTCTTATTTCTTTGACAGAAAAACAGGAGACCCCATTACAGGAGGAGAAGAGGCTATTCAAGTTGGGCCTTTGGTTCTTGTTAAGAATGCAATAAAAGGCGAAAGAAAAGATTTTCTTTTTTCTCAAGGAGGCAAAGTCCTTAAAGCCTTGACAAGAGGCAAATACTCAAAAGGCTCTGAAGTACGCAGCGACATGCGTAGGTCTGACGGATCTACTAAATCAGCAAGAGGTTACTTAGGCCCTATTAAAAACAAACTAAGTGGCGGGACTATGACTGAGTTTGCTACTGATATGCAGTATAAAGGTAAATCAATTGATGTTCCTACTATGGTTCCTACACAAAGTAAAGAAGCTATAGCCTATATGCAGAACATGGAGCCGGGAAAGGGTTGGAATATGGAAGACCCTATGGCTAAAGAAATAATAAACAAAGCCCGTGAACATGCTCGTATGCGGATAGATCAAGGTAAGAGTCCTTTCTATCAGGATGGGGAATAAGATGTATAAGTACTTTAAAGACTCAGAACTAATCTGCAAACACTGTGATGGTGAAGGTATTGACCCAGCATTCATGCAGAAAGTAGATAAGCTGCGTGGTGACTTAGGTTTCTCCTTCCCAGTAACCTCTGCATATAGATGTAAAGACCATCCCATAGAGGCCCGTAAAGCCTCTCCCGGCGCACATGAATCAGGTAGGGCCTTGGATATAGGTGTACGTGGTAAACAGGCTTACAAGCTAGTACAGGCCGCTATAGAGGCAGGTTTTACAGGCATTGGCATATCCCAGAAAGGAGGCTCTAGATTTATACACATAGATGACCTACCAGATAGTGAAGGTAGACCAAGACCACACATATGGAGTTACTAGATGAGTATAGTTGCAAGCTTAGTAGGCCCTGTCACTGGACTACTTGATAAGTTTATAGAGGACAAGGATCAGAAGAATGCTTTGGCCCATGAGATAGCTACGATGTCTGAACAACATCATCAAGAGCTTATGAAGGGTCAGTTAGAAATAAATAAAATAGAAGCAGCGCACGCTAGTATATTTGTTAGCGGCTGGAGGCCGGCATTGGGTTGGGTTTGTACGCTGGGCATGTTTGGGAACTTTATCACAATCCCATTTTCTAACTTTGTATTAGCTCTAGTAGGCATGGACATTGTTATTCCTTTAGTACCTTTAGATACTATGATGCCAGTGCTTATGGGTATGCTAGGATTGGGTGCAATGAGGTCATTTGAAAAGACTCGTCCTAAATGATTGCTGAGATAAGTGCAATTGTTGCAGGTGTCAACATGGCTACGTCTGCTATTAAGCAAGCAGCAGGTGCCGCAGATGACTTGTCTACTATTGGAGTCTTTCTAGGTAAGCTAGGAGGAGCAGAGGTAGAGCTTGCTAAGGCTCAGAATGCTGGTGGTTTATCTGAAGCTGACGCTATCAAAGCTGCATTAGCTCGTAAGCAAATTGCAGACACTATGCAAGAGGTTAAAGATTTATTTACAGTATCTGGTAACGGACATCTGTATCAGCAGTGTATGCAAGAGATGGCTAATGCACGTAAGGCTAAACAAGATGAGCTTGCAAGGCTTGCACTACTTAAAAAGAAACGTAACAAAGAACTACGTCAGCTAGGAATGATAGTGCTATTATGTTTAGCATTAGTACCCGCAGTAGTGGGTGGTATTATTTATATGTTAATGAATAGGTAAAACATGGCAGTTAAAAAGAAAACTAAATCTAAAGTGAATGAGGCAGGTAATTATACTAAGCCTACTATGAGAAAGAACTTGTTTAATAAGATCAAGGCAGGGACTAAGGGTGGTAAGGCTGGTCAATGGTCAGCACGTAAAGCTCAGATGCTTGCTAAGGAATATAAAGCTAAGGGTGGTGGGTACAAGTAATGGCACTCAAGAAATCTCAAAAGTCTTTAAAGAAGTGGACTAAGGAAAAATGGGGAACTAAGTCAGGTAAACCATCAACACAAGGAGCAAAGGCAACAGGTGAAAGGTATCTCCCGAAGAAGGCTAGAGAAGCTTTATCAGCAAAGGAATACGCTGCTACATCAAAGAAGAAAAGAGAAGACACAAAGAAAGGAAAGCAGCACAGCAAACAACCCAAAAAGATTGCAAAGAAAACAGCGAGGCACCGCAAATGATGGATAGAGAAGAATATAAGAAAGGTGGTAAGACTAAGAAGAAAGACCCACGCTTAGAACGTGCAGGTGTTAGTGGTTACAACAAGCCTAAGAGAACTCCAAAGCATCCGAAGAAGTCTCATGTTGTTGTTGCTAAAGAAGGTGACAAGATCAAGACAATTAGATTTGGTGAGCAAGGTGCTAGTACGGCAGGAAAGCCAAAGGCAGGAGAGTCAGATAGAATGAAAGCAAAGCGTAAAAGCTTTAAAGCAAGACACGCTAAGAACATTAAGAAGGGTAAGATGAGTGCAGCTTATTGGGCTGATAGGGCCAAGTGGTAGCTCTAGTATCACCCGCAGTATCATCCTCTAGTGTGTTGTTGAACAGCTATGTTAATACACAGACTAAGCAGGAAGTTACTAATGACAATGGTAATAAGACAGCCACTATAGACACTGTAATCTATAGGACTGTCTTTTACCAGTATGCTAACGGTACTGTAAGTACTCACAATGTTAGCAATAGTTCAAGGACTATTAACTTGTTAGTTTAAAGCCTGTAGCTCTCTTTCAAGTTTATCATGTAGTCCATCTAGTTTAACTTCTACTTCATCTAGTATTTTACGCACAAGAATAGCATCTTCTTCTTCAAAGAATTCAGATACTTTACCTTTAGGAAACTTACGGTACTCCGTCATAAGAGTACCTCTAGAATCAAGGTATACTCTAAAACTTATAATATTTCCCTCACTCACGCGAAGCTCACTTTATTAACATCACCACGCATACCAGCCTTCATGTATGTAGTGGCTCTGCCTTCAAAGAAGTTCTGGTGCTCTACACCTAGTACATCATCTAACCAGTTCAAAGGATTATCTTTGACATTGTAGTTAGGTTTCAGTCCTAGTTGCAGTAAGCGCCTGTCTGCAATGTATCTGATGTACTTCTGCATCTCTGCTTTAGTCAATCCTTCAATGTTACCCTGCTCAAACACTAGGTCTAGAAATCTATCTTCTAGGTCTACCATCTCTCTACAAGCTTGGTAAATCTCAGCCTTGAAGTCATCGTCCCAGATGTCTATGTTCTCTTGGATGAATTCCCTAAACAGCTTGGTCATTGCTTCTACGTGTAGTGACTCATCTCTGATACTGTAAGTAATGATCTGACCCATACCCTTCATCTTACCAAACCGTGGAAAGTTTAACAGTATTATAAAACTTGAGAATAGTTGAAGACCTTCAGTAAACCCAGAGTACACAGCAAGTGCTTTAGCTATGCTTCTCTTGTCGCTTCTCTTGACTCCTTTAGTGACCTTCACAGAGTCTATGTACTCATGCTTAGCTGCCATAGCCTCGTAGTCTGCAAACGCCTTATACTCAACCTCAGGCATTCCTACGGTGTCTAGTAGTAGGCTGTAGGCATGTTGATGTATGGACTCCATGTTGTTGAACGCACCCATCATCATACGGGCTCCAGGCTTCTTAAAGA
>Ga0208643_1001138_pt1 | contig 15579 bp, 13 predicted proteins | sample VirMetDEL_Nov_12_FD_184516 | JGI IMG/M metagenome (GOLD analysis project Ga0208643, IMG submission 184516) | Aqueous microbial communities from the Delaware River and Bay under freshwater to marine salinity gradient to study organic matter... | ecosystem: Environmental > Aquatic > Marine >... | reverse complement strand
TTGTTGGTAATATCCATCTAATTAGGTTTATCCAAAGATAAGTATTTTATCACTTACAGGTGATGACGTAATCACATATAGGTGAAATATTTAAAAGAAAAACCCCTTAGTTTGAACACCTTCGCAAAATCATCGCCAATAAATTGACTCAAATATTTACTCGATTTATCCGCACTAAGAGATTGTTTGAATATTACTATACTTCTTTATTGCATTTCATTTTAGTAAATAAAATAAAACGCTGCTCACTACTAAAAATACTATCCCTATTTTTCCAATAGTTATTTCTAACTGTGTTACTCCTTTCTTCTTTATCACTTTCCAAGTTAGTCTTGCTACGTGAATCACCAAAATTATAAATACTAATTGCATTACTATTTCCATTGTTTTATTTTTTATTGTTTAACATTCCTTTTTAATTAAAATATCCTATATCCCATAACCACATCAAAACTCCCGATACCACAATAAGTATCCCCATCACCATTTCTTCTAAACCAGCGTTTCCCTGCGACTCCATTTATTCTATATCGTTTTTTAATTCATCATCTATTAATAAAGACAATCTTAAGAACCGTATATCATCATTCTCTGTTTCCAACGATAAATCGTTTTCTGCACACATAACCATCATAAACATCGAACTGACCTTTTTAACTTCCGATATACTCATACAGTTAAAATAAATAATTTGCATTTCCTTTATATTATACATCATAATCCTCTATCCAATTTATAGGTACATAAATCATTTTCTGCTGCAACCGTACTGCCAACTCTGCCACATTCGTATCCGTGTTTAAAATACTAGCCTTATTGTCAAATTCTCCCGTTTCACAACTTCGCACCCAATAAGGCAACCCATATCTTAATCGCTTCCTAGTAATTGATAAATCAAACTTATCCGCTACTCTTAATTTCACGGGAACCGTAAAAACTCCCTCACTTTCCAAATACTCTACTTGCTTATTATCTGCCATATTTTTTTTTATTTAGTCCTCACGTTATAGTGAAATCAAACATCGTGTTTCAACACATCAACACGCTTGATTTTCAGTTACTTAACTCTATTTATGTGTTGAAACGGTTTGAAACACAAAACGACTTCAAACACGTTCAAACACTTTCAACACCCTTTCAACACCTTTTTTACTACTTATTTAATTGATTTTTAATATTTTAGGTAATGTGTTGAAACGTTTGAAGTTGAAACACCTCCTTTCTCGCGGCATTTCCCTATCATTCTTTTTTTTCTAAGGGTGACAGGGAAATCAAAAAAAGAAAAAATCACTCCGAACCCCCATCAGGATCAACAGTATAGAAAGGTAAATCCGATTGCACAGCAGGCTTTTCAGCTTTTTCTTTTGACTCAGGAGCAAACAAGGCCCCTTCGCTTTTTTGAAACTGCATAGCCATCAGCAATTCATCCTTAATTTGTATTTCTTCCAAATTCACAACATAGGCACTCGTACTTCGTCCTTCACGCCCTCCACTAAAACGAACACCAGCAACAGCATCCAACCACGCTTTATCCTTCTTTAATGCATCCATCATTAATCCCTTTGCAGGAGATTCACTTCGATACTGCGTATACCATTGTCGCGATACCCTGTTATAACAGTTTGTGAAATTGAAGTACAATTTGTTCCCTTCTATTTTAATATCCCTGCCAACACGCAACTGATCCGCTAACGTTCCACGCATGGACTGTAAAAAACAATCCCACCACCTGTTTATCGTACTCGCACTATCCATTTTATTCATCATCTTTTGTAATGACGCATCAAAATGTTCCATCATATCATTATGTGAAAATGGAAATTGCACCACGTTTTGAAACATTTGATAAAACGTTCCCAAAACTGACAAATTCGTAATCATCCTACTATTTGCTTCCTCGTTCCGCGCTCCTAAAGTCGCTTTGAACTCCCTAAATTTATATTTGAAATTATTCTTCACCGCATCCCTATGACGTAGTAATTCATCCGTAAAGCCTGAGATTCCTTTTTTCGTCATATCCGACAATTTCTCATACTCCTTTACTTCCGCATCATTAAAAACAGTTTTATCCATAAACTCCCATATACATCGTGTAATTAATGCCTCTTGATCAGGAGCATAATTTCCCGTCATAAGAACAGATGAAAGTATTGGGATACTCTCTGTACCTACATGCGAATCAATATTTCCACGTTTGTATCCTCTACGATCCCACAAACCTTTCAATACCCCGTCTAATTTTGGATCACCCGGCTTGTACTCCGATAACTGCGATATCGTATTACAAAACTGCGCAAACTCCCTTACCTGCGCTTTAATAGTAGACACGCCTCCTTCAAGATTGATAGCAGTCTGAGGATTGCCAAAAAAACTTTGACAACAATCAGCCAATAAATCTTTCCCACTCGATGCAGGTCCAAAAAGAAACAGAATAGGAAATGAATTTATTTCCTTCACAACAATATCCTGAAAGATGCTAGCAATTGAAAATAAGATCCCCGTCATTCCATGATTCCTATGTACTTTCAACAACTGCGAAGTATAGCTGTTGAAATCGTTTGACTTCTCATAGCTTATGACCTTTTTTTGCGCTTCATATTTGTAAATATTTTGCTTATAGATCTCATTCGCCGAAGGAACATAGTAAGAAACACCATCCTTATCAAAAACCCCATTATTATCAATTAGAATATCATCACCAACAGGACAAACAACTTTGTTATTCCATACCCAAAATTCTTCACCCTGCCAGCCTAATACATCAATCTTCCGTCCTGTACCCATTTTATCAAATAGATACGTTTTCAAAAGTTCATGCTGGACTCGTCCACCCTTCCATCGAAAATTCCCATGCGCTGTAACCGCATTTTCAAAAGTCATAGGACTATTCATTTCAGAAGATTGCATATCGAAGATCCGCTCTAATCCGTGAACGTTCCGTACACGAACTAGCTTCATTGGAAACTTTTCATCCTGCATGTGTTGTATAATTTCAATCGTGAAATTTGAAACAGATGAAAAGTGATAAGGTGACTCCTTACCCGTCTGACACCATATCTGATCATTTGCCTGAAATAATTGATACCGCTCAATTGTTGACAACAATTTTTCCAAAGGTTCCGTAACAGTAGGAGGTAAGACGTACAACTCTATTTTATCGTCATTTTTAATTTCCTCAAACTCCACAGCCATAGCCGCTACCTTTACCCAATTTTTTACAAGCGTAAGACTCAACCCACTATCCTTCGCCAACCACGTAGTATATATGTTTTGTAGCCAATCATCTTCCAAACTCACCACCACTTTTACTAATGACTTCGCCTCTCGCGCGACCTCAATAGTATCCTTACCTTTAAAATTTTCATTCATTAAATATTTAAAGCCATCCACTCGAAATCTCTTATCATTCGAGAAGTTTGAAAAATCATAACGCTGTTTTTTTGCTAACCTTTGGCGCACAAAATCATCAGGATCAAGACCATTAGGCAACGTCACAATATTGACCATCACACCAGCGGCAATAAAATCAGGAATGTATTTTAACATTGCCCGTTTTCCTGCTCCATCAGGATCAAAACATATCACCACTTTCTTACATAATTTCGATATTGCCCAAATCTGCTTTTTAGAAATAGCAGTACCCGAAGAAGCAACGGTATTCAACACACCATTGTTTTGACCTGCAATAACATCATTATACCCCTCGACGATCCAAGCCTCACCAATCTTCACAATCGACTCCCTAGCTTTATCCAAACCATACCAAAATGATTCTTTATTATATAATACACTATCCTTACTATTAATCCATTTAGCAAATTTCTTTCCTTCCGTTAATGCCCTTCCTGCTAAACCAATTGCTTGAAATGTTTTTCCCTTTTGTTCTATTAATGGATATATCACCCGATCCGTCCACAAATCATACCCATCGCCAATAAGTCCTATGTCAATCCCATCCTGCTTTTTTCCATTTGCAACACATAATTCATATATGAATTTTTGTCCTGGTGCATATCCAATGCGATACCGCTCCGCTAATTCTTTTGAATATCCCCGTTTACCATAAACCTCCATCTTCGCTGGATGTTCCTTTGGTAATGCATGGAATTGTTCTTCATACTTACGCACAGTCGCTTCCAATAACGGACGTAACCCTTCCTTTTTTATGGTAATCTCTTGATACTTTTTTGCATCCTTACTATCATCATACTCGATAGCAATACCATATTTATTCGCGATATATTCAATGGACTCAGGATATTCATATCCTTTTGCCATCAAAAAACTTACCGCAGAATTACCACCCTTTCCACTCGAAAAATCCTTCCATATTCCTTTTGAAGCTGACACAGAAAAGCTGCCGCTTTTTTCGTCATTAAATGGACTTAAGCCCATGAAATTCGCTCCTTTTTTCTTAAGATCCACAAACTCGCCAATCACTTCTTCGATCCTTGCTGTTTCGTACACCTTATCTATTGTAGTTCTATTTATAAACGGCATATAGTTGGTTTTTTTGTTCTTACTCCTTTACAATCCCACACACCTTTTGTGTGAGTATCTATCCTCGTATTCAATTCCTCAATACGCATATTCATATTGCTTTGATCACCCTCTATATCTACAAAGCCATGTTCATTCGCTTCACTTTGGCTCAACCGACTCACCAAAGCATTACGCTCAGATATCAGCGCCTTTAAACACCCTATACAAGTTGTTTTTCTACTCATAAACCAGCCTGTATAGAATTAATACTTTCCATTACCTGATCAGTAGTTTTCAAATACTGCTTTGCATCTTCAATCAAATAATTCAGAACCTTCCAATTCTTTGTGTTACCATTTTTAATATGTCGTACACTCTGCGTAGTAATCATCAATCCTGTTTCTAAACACTTCGCCTGTATTCTTTTAGTATACCCATGTGATATACCGTCTAACACTTCCACAAGAACACTTGCCTGCCCTTGATCCATCTTATACATCACCATTAACTTGTTGGTTCTTCGCACTTCACGACTTTTTTTGTTGTTTTCATCACTCATTTGTTAGTTTTTTTGCTACTTTTGTTCTGTTACGTTCGCAGTTGTTCTGCGATATTCACAAATGTATCACGAATTAGTGATTAAAAATCACAAAACGGTGATGTTATTAGGAATGCCCCTCTATTTATAATCAATATAAATTATGCTTATAGGAAATAAATTAAAACAAGTAATGGCAGCACACGGTATTAACCAGCGTGAATTAGCAGATGGACTTAACGTAAACGTCAATCAATTAAACATGGTTTTAAATGACAAAAGAACAATGTCCTTTGAACTACTCTGTAAAATTTTAAAACATTTCAATAATGTAGATTGCAATTGGCTGCTATCTGAAAACGATAGTCGTGTTTATATAGATACTGGAATGCCGACACCAAAACAATCGGACTTTCATGACTCGCCTTTAGAAGATATTCAGCGAGATCTTAAAGCAATAATCGAGCGTTTGTCACAAATATGACACACAACATTTTTTAACACCTTATTTTACAACACGTTACACCTGTTCGTTGATTCCCTTCGCGGTCACAATCAGTAGTTTTCTGCTACTAATTTTTTGCTAATAGCCTCCAATACAAGGCTATTAGCACTCTCCCGATTAAGGAATCACACAAAATGAAACCATTAAGTTCAATTTTTGACACACAGGGTGACACAAAGAAATATATTGTGCCATTTAAAACAAGATACGTACCACACAACTACATTGATAAAAATGGTTTATCAATGCTCTACCTGCATATAAGTTCTAAAGGAACACGCAAACGCATCCCTTTAGACCTTCACATATCTAAAAAAGATTTTAATGCGAAAAAACAACGTGTAAACGGGAAACAAAAAAAAGATACCGATCTCAATCTTATCCTAGATAATATTGATTCTAAAATAACAGCCATTAAAACGACTTACAGACTTTCACATATTCGCTTAGACACCGAAACATTTGTAGAAGAATTTTTAAACGGTATTCCACGAATAGATTTTATTGCATTTTGCTTCCATCAATTAGAATTACAAAAATCCCAATTGGCGCCCGGAACTTATCGCAGGTACTTTTCATTCCTGACAAAACTCAGAAATTTCAAATCCCCTTTGTTGTTCACCGAAATGAACACAAACACCCTGCTTAAGATCCGTAAATGGCTTGCTAAAAGAGGAAATCAAAAAACGACCATCGAAAGTAATATGGCTGCGATTAAGAAATTTTTAAACGCAGCGAAAAAAGCAGGCATATTACTTCCAATAGATCCAATAAATATTAAAGTAGGTAATTCACACGGCAACCGAGTAGACCTTATTCAAAGCGAAGTAAAACGCCTTTTCGAATATTATTCGTCAGGCTTTATAAATGATAAAGATAAATTGGTATTAGGATATTTTCTTTTCGGATGCTTTTCAGGACTTCGGATATCCGAAGTCCAAGCACTCAATAGAGAACAATTTGAAGATGATTTTTTCGTTTTCTTTGAGCCGAAAAACAACCGCCTTATGCGCAGACGCATTAACAAATCAATGCGAACCATCCTCGACCAAAACAATAAATTATTCGTTAAAAAATTATCGAATGAATTTATCAATAGAGAAATAAAAAAGATCGTTAGTTTTTGTGGTATCACAAAAAAAATCTCATTCCATAATTCACGCCATACCTTCGCAACAAACTTCCTACGTTCAGGAGGTGATATTATTTCCCTTCAACAACTATTAGGACATAGGGATGTAAATATGACCATGATATACACACATATTGTTGAAGCCGAAGTAAACGATAAAGTTTTCCTTATCGATAAACTACTCGATTGACGCCATTTCTAATTCCACCAACATATCATCAGGATTAATATTTCTCTTTATCACAGATTTTACAACATGATACCTTCCATAACTGAAAGGAGTAGAGCGCACCGTTAAATCCTTTATTTCTTCATCCGTAGCCTGAAACGTCCACTTATAATCAATTGACCTTAAAAGAAAGTCAATCCAACCTTTATAATACAACGGATATACAGCCACTAAAGATAGCGCCTGCGGATCCATTGCCACGTTTAACCCACCCGTTAATCCTGCATACAGCACCAACTGAATCTTTGCATTATCATCCAAATATCCATGCGCTGTTACAACACCAGCACTCACCTTTAACGGCAATGCCACAGCATCAATTAATATTTCCTCCGTATCTGCTTTTTTTACATAAGGTGATTGCACATATCCATCCACACCTACATAAATAGAAGGATATTTATATAGTTCCGTATCCTCAATTGATAATTTTAATTCAAACGTTTTTGCCTGATTAAAAACCCTCTCAGGATTTTTTATCTCAAAACGTTCCAAATCCATTACCAAACCACTTCCTATCTGTGTTTCAACTATATTCATAGTTACAACACCATCACTAAATGCAAGATCATAATTCTTCCATTTTCTAATCGCATCCATCAACTCCCCAAATGTTTTCTTAGGAACACACTTCGCTAGATCTATTTCATCGGGAGCAACTAAAGTAGGTACAGCATCACCATTGGTATCATACTTGGTTAATTGCGTTACTGTCACATCCAACAACTCACTATCATATACATTCACCCCTCCAAATTCCGCATATATTTGATTTACCGAATAAAAGCGAAGCACCTTTGGCTGATCACCAGGCAACACATCAAAATTGTGATCCATAAAGACAAACCGCCCCCATGACTGCCCCGTATCATATATTTTTTCATCCCCCAACCAAAACTCTGCAAAGGAAAATCCAAATGTCGCTATCGACCTTAAGTGTAAATTTCCTGCTATTTTATACCGACCTGCTTCCGTTATCGTGATTTCCAACTCATAATATCCCATTTCAGGATATCCATTAAAACCCGTATCATAATAATCATCCGTTAGCAGAAGCATTTCCTGCTTACCTCCTGCCGTTATGGTTTTATAAAAATCACTCAAAGTATACATTGCTGCATCCTTAAATTCAGGATCTTCCAATATATCCCCTTCCAATACATATCCAGCATCCAAGAAACCCTCCTTTAATACATACAATAAATACGGTAAAGGCTGCATTACATTCCTGTTGATTTGTATATCATCCACCGCATCATACTCATTCACAACAAACACCCCGTTTTTTCTGTTATTTACAATACCTTCAAAACGCTGCCATTGCGCAGAATCTAAATCCAACTGATCCGTATAGACCTGAACAAAATTATAATTCGTAGTAGGATACGCAAGATCCACACGATCCTCCGCATGTTCTATCATCGTTTCTCCTACCAAATCAAACTTATGAAGCGGCAACTGAGATAATAGTTTACCATAATTCGGAAATTCTTCTAAACCATACCGCACTAATCCCTCTATTTTATTACCTACATGCTTTTCTATTTCTAATACCGCCTCATGCTCCACACCCAAAACATAGAAATACACATCATATAACGTATCAACATCCGTAGCATCATTGTCCGTCACATATTTCATTTGTGCCAACTGTTGATCCGTTAAAACAATCGAGATCGGATAAGTGTATTTTGTAATACTCTCCTCATTGAACCAATTATTTTCCTCCACCATCGTAAAAGAATTATCGACTAAATCTATTTCAAAATCAGAATGAATGATTTTCAAGTTCATGCCCTAAGTTTATTTCAAAATTAATAGTATAATTATAATTTGCAAGATCGCTATCCACCATATTGACACCTTTAGTCATTGGCACTAACTCCAATACCTTTGTGCCATCCTCCCGTATTAACCACGCTCTTTTTGATGCACACAACGAATCGATTCTTTCCTCACTTTGCTTTAAAACATGCCCTGTATTCGCCACAAATGTCGAACCACGAACCGTTCCGCTTTTCACCGTCCTTTCCACATACTTCGTATATGTTTTAAATAGCAAACTTTCATATTTAACAGGTATTTTATAATCCCCTGTAAACTCAAATACCTGCAACAATCCGTGTTCATCTTCCCATCCAATATGGTAACTATGTTTACCAGCAGGAAAGACAACATACCGCTGACTGTATCCTACACCTGCGCCCTTTGCATTGTTGTTTGTAATATAAGCATCAATGATATCCCCATCACTAAAATTAGCGAAGTTGAATATCACCCCAAACAATTTATAATCCCCCCTTTCAGGATATATACTTGTGTAAGCAATCCCATTTCGTAAGATATCTACCTTACTTATTCCATTGCTGCGAAACATATTCAAGATAGTATACCCCAAACGTGTTACACGATGATACGACTCATTGTAATCTACTATTCCAACGGTATCATAAAATCTCTCAGGTTTTCGCCCCTTGATAAACTGCAACCCCTGTATATTCCTAAACTCTCCATTATAAACCCCTGTTTCACGATCTTTAAAACTGATATTGACCTCACTCAATGAAGGATTGTAATATTTTATCACACGAAAAGGAACAGGAACATCATTGCCCTGCTCCAAATTAAATCCCATATCCAAATCAAAAGGTATCAAAGTATCTATTCGCTGCATCGCTTTTTCAACTTTATTACCTAAAAACATATCCGTCCTATTTTTGAATATCCCCTTTTTAAACTTTCCTGAGTTTAAATTACTCGACAATACATTATATCCAAAAGCCTCCACAGACAATTCCACCTCCATCACATTGCTATTCAGCCCGGCCACCTCCGTAATTCCACTAAGATCCTTAGTGAAATTTACTTTGTTGGCGCTGAATCCATCATCAATAGCATCGAATACATTCAATACTATCCCTACCGTTAAAATCGTTCCTCCATGATCTATAACCACATCACCCTCATACAAACCAACACCTAAACTAGAACTATGTATTGGTTTTAAATACATCGTTTGATTATTCTCTCCTGACGTATAAGGCAATTCCATCCAATTCGGCGCCGTCACAGTAAAAGATCCTGCACCCGATATATATATTGGCTGATTTGCTGGCTCACTTATTTCCTTAATTGCTGTAAAAGCTAAATTTAAAGGATATACACCCTTCTCACTCGACTCATACACAAACACTCGTACACCCTGTACATCTACATCACCCGATGAAGATATAAATACAGCCTCCGCATAATAATAAGGATTAATATTTTGCTCACCCTCAATACTTAATTCTAACGTGAATACTAAAGTCTGAGTATCACTTCCTGAATAAGTCTTTACCCCATCTACATCACTATCCAACACAATATTACCACCTGACAAAACAACATGATCCCCAACCGTTATCGTGAATGTTGTTCTCGTTGAAACCAAAACATTCCTTGATGCTGGCAAAGACCCCCCAATAACATGCGACCATTCAATCGCACCTACCGTTCCAATTGCATTGACATTTATATCCTTTGGATCTAAACGCCTTAATGTTACATAATAATCCTCCTTTTCTATAAACTCTATCGGATTAGCACCATTTTTTCCATACACATTAAAAGTCAATCTCGTAGTACTTACGGATATTGGCATATTCAATACATATAACGTGAACGCATTAGTAACAGCTAAATTATTACTCAATATTTCATATCCATCGCCTGTCGCATCCGCGATCTCCCCTGTAACGGTAGACCACGATGTTACATTACCATTCAATGTAGGATCACCAATTTCCAACTGCACAAAATACTTATCGTATGTTGTTCCCAAAGCATCGATATAATCCTTAATCGTAGTAGCCACATCAAAATCCGCTAAATTAGCATCACCAATAAAACTAATTAACTCCAATATGGATGCTGGATCAAAATTCCATTCACCGTTTGAAACATCATTTCCAACCTTCGTAGAAAACTCAGGCGTTACATCTAATTCAATATTTATCATATCTAAATTTAATTTATATGCGCAGGAATATCCGCAACATCCTGCACAGTTAATGTATCTACTGTTAATATCGTTCCTACATCAGCCATATACCACAACTCAATGAATATTCCACCATTAACCTCCATGTGCAAACTCTCGGTAAACTTTACCACTCCTTTAGCACCCAAATATTCAGCCAACCCTTTAAAAAAATAATTAAACAACTGCACATCAGAAGTCACAAACGGTATCACCTTTACCTGCGATAAAGCTGCCCCTTGTATTATTTTAGCCACCGTTCCCGTTACCGCCAACGTTGACTTTGCATCCGTGATCACATCTTCCCTGGACAACATATATTCATAAACCTGATTACATACCATATTGGCATTATAATCCAAAAACACTCCCTGATCAATAAACTTTGTATATACCTCCATTACACTATTGTTTTTTGCTTGATTTTATCATATCTCGCTAGACCATCTTTAACTTTTTTAAAGTTTTCAATGTCCTCTGCCATCCACGCCTGCACGCCATTTTCACTAATTGACTCCAATACCTGCGTATTCTTTATCAATAAAGAATATAATAATTCATTCGATGAATTATCAGTACTTCGAGATCCCTGCGAAGGATTTGCATCGTATCCACCTTGAAATCCTTTTATTGCTGCCAATTCATTTCTTAAACTACTTGTTACTTCAGGACTAATCCTTTTCAAATCAGGACCGCTTATAATTAACTCAGGAAAATTCTTTCCCTGCTCCCCAGCTAAAAATACCGTAGGCGTATCTACCAAACCGCTACGCGATTCACCTCCATTAACCGCATTAAAGACTTTACCATCCTGCTCCCTTCGTACCGGAATATTTCCATAACCATATCCATCCTGATATCCCTTTGAAGGTAATGGCTGTTTAGCTATCATCCCAACTTGCAATGCGCCCATCGCAGTCATTATAACTCCTGCAATAGTTCCCCCAATTGGACCTAATTGCGCATATCCCTGCATAATAGCAATAGCCGTATTCATAATTGTTTCCGCAATAGCCTGTGCCTTTGCCCGTTTCGCTTGCTTATATGCTATTTCAGCTTTTTTCTGCTCCAACTGTTTATTTGAAGCATCCACAGCAGCATCATACTGACGCTGATTGATCATCCCTGTATCCAATCGTTTTCTTAATACTTCCTGCTTCTTCCTTTCCGCTTCCTCAAAGGAACGCACACGCGCGTTTTCGTTTGCAGCAACAAACTTATTATACTGCCCCCACGCATTAGTAAAAGCTAATATAGCAGCCGCACCAGCAGCCAATTTCCCCTCTGTTGTATCCAAATTGTCATACAAAGTTTCCCAATCCGACAAACTAAATCCTAACAAATCACGTTCTCCCCCTAAACCTGCAAAAATATCACCACCCTCAGTATCACCACCACCTCCTGTAACATCACCAGCAGCAGCAGCAACTTCCGCTAATTTTTTCTTTATTTCATCCAACATTTCAAGCATAGCCTCTGCCTGCTCGTCCGTTAATAAAGTTAAATCAATACCCCCAAAATCACCCTGCGCAATAATCTCGCTCATTTGGCGCATCAATTCTTCCAAATGCTCCTTCTGACGCGCAAGATCCTCCTGATGAAACTTTTCCTTCAATGCTTTTTTTGCAGCCTGATCATCCCCCAATAATACCAACTCCTGCAAATGTGCAATCTTAGCAGCATCCTGCTTGCGCTTAAAATCAGCCTCCATCTGATCCATTTGCTCCTGAGAACCTTTAATAGCCATTTCACCATCACGATAAACAGACAATGAATTTTCATGCTCAATCTGACGATTCAACATTTCATTTTTTTCTATCCAAGCAGTCTTAATAGCTTCCAAAGCAATAGCCTCTTTTGCTTTTCCCTTAACTAAGGCGCTATCAATATCCGCATCTATCTTATTAATTTCTTCCTCAGAAATCCTCTGCGATTCCAAATCCTGTAACTTCCTAGTATGCGCAGTTCTAATTATTGCTGCCTCCCTCAGATAAGAATCTTCAATAAGAGCAATACGCGCATCCTCCTTTTCCCTTGTTGCTTTTAAAAGCTGCCTCGTAGCAATAGCAAGTTCACCACTAACATCCCTTTGCGCCTTACTACCACCTTTAGAACTTTTTACCCACTTACCTCCCGTATAAGTATATAATACACCTTCAACATACTTCGTATCTCCCTCTTTTGGCGTTCCACCACCACCTCCATCAGTAGAAGTACCACCACTAATTAAATCAGGATTTTCCTTTAAACGCACAGCCAACATTTCCTTTGCTATCCGCAATTCCTCTTTACTCGCTTCTACAAATCCTATTTTATTTTTTGCAGCCGTTTCGTAACTATTCGCCATACCACCAACAACAGATCCACCAGCCTTAACGACTCCCCATAATTGTTCGTACCAAGCAATATTATCTTCTAAAGAAGAATTTTCTGCCTCAATGACTTCCTTTGCTTTTTTCTTTACAAGTTCAACGAAAAATTGCGCCTCTGCCTGACGCTCCAAACTATCTATGTACTTATTTAAAACCACATCCGCATCCTCAGTCAAAGATGTTTCTACCGTAAGATTATTGTTGTATTCAGGAACCGCTTTATTCAATGCCTTAACCGCCGCCAATCGTGCTTCGTCCGATGCCGTTACATCCCTCGCTATTTTCAACAACGTTTCCAAATGAGCTGCCTGACCTGCCGTAGATTTTTGTGCCGATTTTTGAGCATCATTCAAAAATCGCTGCGATGCAGCAGCCTTATCAGCCTGATCACTAAAAGCTATATAAGAAACTACAACCGCAGTAACCAATCCCAAAACCAATCCCCAGGGAGTCGTTTTCATCGTAGCCGATAATACACGTACCGCCTGCGTCGCTCCCTTGATATTACCCGTCAATAACATAGTAACAGCAGCATAAAGCTGCGTAGCAGCAAAAGCGATCTCCGTAGCAATCGCATTTGCCCTCATTGCAACCGTATAAAGCCAAGTTGCCTGCGCACTTGTAGCCGTCCAAAAGGCTATCAACTTAAGATAAACAACATTAGAAAGTATTGCACTTCCCACAACTATCAACGCTTTTAAAAATGCGACCAATCTATTTTTAAAACGTGCCACACGACCATCAGCATCCTCACTCGCCCCAATAAATTTCGCGAAGAACTGAACAAAGTTCGTAAGTCCTTTGATCACACCCTGCGAAGTAAACATACCTATCATTCTCCGCTGGACTTTCGCCAACGTAGCTGCTAAATTGTTATTCTTTAAATTATATTCATCCGTTAACGAAGTAGCCTTAATCAACTCGCGATTTGCAATCTCTTGCTTCTCCCTTAGTTTTCCCGTACTCGCTGCCAAAGCTAATATCGCAGCTTCACCCCTTGTACCACCAACATTAAGCCCCTCAATGTTGCCCAACATATCCTTAAATCCTTCCGAATTGTTCTCCAATCCTTCCAAAAACAATAACATTGCTTCATTTGCATCCGTACCCAATAGATCCGTAAACTCCGCTATCTCCAAACCAGCAACCTTCGCATATTCACCCGGATTTTTGAATAAATCAATATAAACTTTATTCATCGCTGTACTCGCGACTTCTACCTTTTGACCTATTTCATCAAAAGTAGCAGCAAATCCTATGTTATCAGCAGCCGATATCTTCGCCTGCTTCGCAACACCTGCCTGTCTTGATAAATAATTTACCAAGTATCCTGCCTGATTCTCACCCGATGCCGAAACTGCATTAATAGCAGATCCCACAGCATCTAAAGATGCCGCGAAATCTCTCCCCGTTTGTTCGCCCACACGATAAATCTTAGTGATCTTACCAACCTCCCTAATTTGGACCGTTGAAAGATCATCGCCCAAAGCAACTTTCATCTTATTTGCCTGCTCGACAAATCCCTTAATATTTTCAACACCTTCAATACCTAAACGCCCAGCTTCCGTAGCTAACTCCAACAACTCTATACGAGCCGTTCTCGTTTTTAACGCTCCGAAACTTTTCGTTAACTCGTCAACTGATTCCTTCGTTAACCCTGTTGTTTTTTGAACATCACTTTGCGCATCAGATAATTTCCCACTATAATCTAAATATCCTTGCATCACAACCACAACACCTGCCACAGCAGCAGCAAACCCCAATACTAATGCCTGATATTTATTGAAACTATTAGCCAATCGTGACAAACTACTTTCCGTACTTTGCGATTGCACCCGTAATTGAGCCATACGAGCCGTAATCTTCTTAAGATCTCCACTTAGTTTCTTATACTGTACATGATTAGGGTTCATTGATCCTAATTGTATTTTCAGTATAGCAGCCTGCTTCCGTAGTTGCTCCATCGATAAGCCTGTAACACCTATCTCAGACCGTAAAGCAGTCATTTTTATTTTATTCTTTTCTATAACCGCGCTATTCTCCTTTATAGTCGCACTTAATCTTTTATACTCTGCCGTTCCTCGCTTCCCTTGTTTCTGCAACAAAGCACGCTCCTTCCGAAGTTCAAAATTTTCCTGAGTATATTTTTTGGTACTTTGCTCTAATGCGTATAATTCCTGTTGAGCCTTATCACCATTTATAATAACGGTGAATTTCATTTCTTCATCAACAATTCTCTTAGCCATGAGGTAATTTATTTTACCCAATGATAAGAACTATTTCAATATTTTACTGTGACA